>Ga0209067_10000887_pt1 | contig 18789 bp, 19 predicted proteins | sample ColStrG_CSR_2013_FD_187199 | JGI IMG/M metagenome (GOLD analysis project Ga0209067, IMG submission 187199) | Freshwater sediment microbial communities in response to fracking from Pennsylvania, USA - Cold Stream Run_MetaG_CSR_2013 (SPAdes)... | ecosystem: Environmental > Aquatic > Freshwater >...
ACGAAGAACTGGCCAAAGCCGGTGGCGGGATTCTTTCCACCGTGAAGGCCACGCGCAGTTGCTTGCGTTCGTGTTCCAGTGCCAGGCCATATCCGGACTTGATCTCAATAGCGCAGACTCCCTCGCAAAGCAATTCTTCAAGCCTGCGGGCGGACAAGGCAAACAAGGTGTCTTCATCGGCCTCGCGCGTGGCCTTCACGGTGGAAAGAATCCCGCCACCGGCTTTGGCCAGTTCTTCGTAGCTGGCGCCGGCAAGTCGCATCGCGAACTCGTTGGCGCGCTGGCCGCCATAGACGAGATGGGTATGGCAATCGACCAGTCCGGGCGTGAGCAGGCAGCCGCCACCGTCAAAGCGCGGCAGATGGGTCTTGGCGGGTGGCAGGGCATCGCCCGCACCCAGCCAGCTCAACTGTCCATGCTCCACCACCAGACTGATTTCGCCCGAAGACGTGCTCCCGTCGGTCAGCGTACCTGGCAGGGGTCGCAAGTGTTCCCAGACGCCGTCGGCGCTGGTTTGGGATGCAGCCAGATGGCTCGTTGGGTACATTTTTCAGACTCCTGCCGTGTCCAGCCGCACCCACACCAGTGCCGCATCATTGTCCCGGGGCGCGACTCGCAAGGTGTGCGGTTCGCCATCCCACCACACCCCGTGTCCCGCCGCACAATGGAGCGCGCCTCCCTCACCATTGAGTTGCCAGTGTCCACGCAATGCGAGCAGCAAGCCACGTGAAGCTTCAGGCAGCGCGAACGCGGCACCGAGTACCTGCACTTGCGCACGCAGTGCAGCGCGGCGGGTCATCACATTGAAATCGGTCGAAGGGCCTCCCAACAACAGGCAATCCAGCGCGGCATCGCCCGAAAAGGCAAACGGCAGATGCCACTGATCGAGGCGGTGATTGATACCGTTGTCAGACCGCAAATGCACCCCTGCACCGCCGAGCAGCATGATCACCCGATCAACGCCGGGGAAGGCTGAAAACGGCCCTGCCTGGTCGATGCTGGCGATGCTGACCCGCCAGTCAAATCCATCCATGCCTGCTCCTTCTGGACGGCACACGATTTCACGAGTGCGGCCACCGCCATTTTTCCAGGGCGTGTCGGGCAGGGTGGTGATGTCGAAATGCTGAAGCATCGTGGATTGGTTTACTTGACCATCGGCAACTTCAGGCCCTGCTGCTTGGCAGTGGCAATGGCAATGTCATAGCCCGCATCGGCATGGCGCATGACTCCCGAGCCGCAATCGTTGACCAGCACCCGCGCCAAACGCTCGGCGGCTGCATCCGTACCGTCAGCCACGATCACCATGCCCGCGTGCTGCGAATAGCCCATGCCCACACCGCCGCCGTGGTGCAGGCTGACCCAGGTCGCGCCGCCCGCTGTGTTGAGCAGCGCATTGAGCAGCGGCCAGTCAGAGACTGCATCGGTGCCATCCTTCATCGACTCGGTTTCCCGGTTGGGGCTGGCCACCGAACCGGTATCGAGGTGGTCCCGCCCGATCACGATGGGCGCCTTGAGTTCGCCACGTCTGACCATTTCATTGAAGGCCAGTCCAGCCTTGTTGCGCTCGCCCAGACCGAGCCAGCAGATGCGCGCAGGCAGACCCTGGAAACTGATACGTTCGCGCGCCATATCGAGCCAACGGTGGGTGTGCTTGTTGTCAGGAAAAAGTTCCTTGATCTTTGCATCGGTCTTGTAAATATCCTCCGGATCGCCCGAGAGAGCGACCCAGCGGAAGGGTCCTTTGCCTTCGCAAAACAGCGGTCGGATATAGGCGGGTACGAAACCGGGAAAGTCGAATGCGTTTTTCACGCCCTGATCGAAAGCGACCTGGCGGATGTTGTTGCCATAGTCCACGGTAGGGATGCCCATGGACTGAAAGTCCAGCATGGCCTGCACATGCACGGCGCAGCTCCTGGCGGCCTCATCGGTCAGGCGCTTGTGCTGGGCCGGGTCGCGCTGCGCGGCCTTCCATTGCGCCACGCTCCAGCCCGAGGGAAGGTAGCCGTTGATCAAGTCATGGGCCGAGGTTTGGTCGGTGACCAGATCGGGCTTGATGGCACCGGCACGCGCACGCCGGACCAGCTCGGGCAGGATGTCGGCCGCGTTGCCCAGCAGCGCGATCGAAACCGCCTCTTTTTTAGCGCAATGGTGCGCAATCAGCGCCAGTGCATCGTCAATGTCCCGGGCCTGCTTGTCCACGTAGCGGGTGCGCAGGCGAAAGTCGATGCTGCTTTGCTGGCACTCGATGTTCAGCGACACCGCCCCGGCCAGGGTCGCAGCCAGGGGTTGCGCTCCGCCCATGCCACCCAGACCGGCGGTAAGAATCCACTTGCCGGCGAGGTCGTTGTTGTAATGCTGGCGGCCAGCCTCCACGAAGGTCTCGAAAGTGCCTTGCACAATGCCTTGGCTGCCTATGTAAATCCAGCTTCCGGCGGTCATCTGGCCATACATGAACAGGCCCTTGCGGTCGAGTTCGTTGAAATGCTCCCAGTTGGCCCACTTGGGCACGAGATTGGAGTTGGCAATCAGCACACGGGGTGCATTGGCGTGGGTCTTGAACACGCCCACGGGCTTGCCCGATTGCACCAGCAGGGATTCGTCGTCATTGAGGTCTTTGAGCGACGCCAGAATCTGGTCAAAGCAGGCCCAGTCGCGCGCCGCACGGCCGATGCCGCCGTACACCACCAGCGCTTGCGGGTTTTCGGCCACCTCGGGGTCGAGGTTGTTCTGAATCATGCGGTACGCGGCTTCGGTAAGCCAGCTTTTGCAATGCAGTTCGGTGCCACGCGGGGCACGGATGACGCGGGTCGGATCGATACGCGGGTCGGTGTTGGCAGTCATGGTGGGTTCCTTCTGGTCTGTCATCAATGGGTTAGGTTCAAGATCGGACGCTTTGGCTGTGGCTCAGACAACTCCGGGCAGCGTGAGCCCCGCCTGGCTGGCGATCAGCGCACCACTTCGCACCATGGCAATTGCCGCCCGCATGTCGGGCTGAATGTGGCGGTCATCGTCGAGGTGCGGTACGCGTGTGCGCAACAGCTGCACCGCTTGCTGCAAGGGCGCGCTCGATTGCAGTGGCGCATGAAAGTGGCAGCCCTGGGCTGCGGCCAGCCACTCGATGGCGATAACGGCCATGGCGTTTTCCGTCATCGGCATAAGCCGGCGCGCACCGTGGGCCGCCATCGACACATGGTCTTCCTGGTTGGCCGAAGTGGGAATGGAGTCGACACTGGCAGGATAGGCCCGCTGCTTGTTTTCCGAAACCAGGGCCGCGGCGGCGACCTGCGCAATCATGAAACCGGAATTCAGGCCGGGTTTGGGCGTGAGGAAGGCCGGCAGGCCCGACAACGCGGGATCAACCAGCATGGCAATACGGCGCTCGGACAGCGATCCTATTTCGCAAACCGCCATGGCGATCATGTCGGCCGCAAATGCCACCGGCTCGGCGTGAAAATTTCCGCCAGACAGGGCCTCGCCCTCGGCGCTGAAGATCAGCGGGTTGTCCGAGACGCCATTGGCTTCGGTCTCCAACAGGTTGGCGGCGTGGAGCAACACATCCAGGCAGGCGCCCATCACTTGCGGCTGACAGCGCAGGCAGTAGGGGTCCTGCACACGCTCGTCACCGGTCAGGTGGGAGGCACGGATGGCGCTGCCGGTCAGCAGCGACCGCAATGCCTCGGCCGTGGCCATTTGGCCCTTGTGCCTGCGCAGCTTGTGGATGCGCGCGTCAAACGGCGCATCCGACCCGCGGGCGGCGTCGGTTGCCAGGGCACCGGTAATCAATGCCGATTGGAACAGGCGCTCGGCCTCGAACAATCCGGCCAATGCATTGGCGGTCGAAAATTGCGTTCCATTGAGCAGCGCCAGCCCCTCCTTGGGGCCGAGTACAACGGGCTTGAGGCCTATGCTGGCGAGCGCTTGCAGGGCCGGCATGCGCCCCTCCGGCGTATCCGCTTCACCGACTCCAATCATCACCTCGGTCATGTGCGCCAATGGTGCAAGATCTCCCGAAGCACCCACCGAGCCCTGACCAGGAATGACGGGAATCACGCCGCGTATCAACATGGTTTGCAGCATGGCCAGCGTGGCCGGACGAATGCCGGACGCACCTTGGGCGAGGCTTGCCAGCTTGAGCGCAATCATCAGCCGGGTAATCGGAACCGGCGTGGCTTCACCCACGCCAGCGGCATGGGAAAGCACGATGTTGCGCTGCAAGGTTTCGAGATCAGTGGCCGGAATACGCACACTGGCGAGCTTGCCAAAGCCGGTGTTGATGCCATACACAGGCTCGCCTTTGGCGACGATGCGCGCCACGGTATCGGCGCTGGCCTGCACGGCAACGGCGCAGGAGGCGTCCAGTTCGGGCGTAGCGCCACGGTAAATGGCGCGCCAGTCAGCCAGCGGCACATAACCAGGTAAAAGTGTCAGGATGCTTGCGGTCATGGGGACTCCTCGTTAGGCAGGCGGTTTGTAGATATGTCTGTGTAATGTATATACAAATTAAAATAAATGCAATCTCTTGTTGACTCAAAATTGATTTGAGCGGATCTGGAATGCACCGCAAGCGCCATTTTTTCACGCCATTTCAGTGCAGGCGCACCACTTTCGATCATTGGACACGATTAAAAATACGTACAAACCCTGATCAAATGCTGATCAAACAATGATTTAATATGTATAGGCAAATAAGCGGATGGACTGAAAAATCCCTGTCGATTTGTCGCCGATGGTGTGAGCAAATGCTGGCGCCTGTCCATAACCCTGAATCGGAGTCCTCCATGACGAAACGTTTTTTTCTCAAGTCGGCAGCCTGCGCTGTCATCACGCTGGCCTCGTTGGGCGCGCATGCGCAAGACGCACTGGCCCATGTCAAAGCGGCTGGTGTGATCAAGGTCGGTACAGAAACCGAATTTGCGCCGTTTGACTTCATCAAGGACGGCGAGCATGTCGGTCTGAACGTGGATGTGTTCAACGAACTGGCCAAAGAACTGGGTGTCAAGCTGGAATGGGTTTTGCTCCCATGGGATGGTGTGTTGCCCGGTCTGGAAGCCAACAAGTTTGACGCAGTCGCAGGTCCTGCCACCATCACCAAGGCGCGCATGGAGCGCTATCGTTTCTCACCGCCCATCGCTGAAGCGACGGTAGGCCTGCTCAAGCGCACCGGCGACGCGTCCATCACCAAACCATCCGACATTTCCGGCAAAGCCGTTGGCGCTGGCAAGGCCACCGCGCAGCTGACCCAATTGAAGCAATTTGGGGACACACTGCCCGGCAAGGTGGATGCGCGCGAATACCCCGGCTTCAACGAAGCCTATGCCGACCTGGCTGCGGGACGTGTGGTGGCGGTTGCCAACTCACTGACCAACCTCGCCTATGTCGCGCAGTCGCGTCCTGACACGTTCACCCTGGTCAAGCCGGGCTTTGGTGCCAAGAGCTATTTCGGCTTTATCTGGCGCAAGGGTGCGGAGTCCGACTCCTTGGTCAAAGCATTGGACGGCGCAATTCTGAAGATGAAGGCCGACGGCCGCCTGGCCAAAATCCAGAAGAAGTGGTTCGGTGATTCTTTTGACATGCCCAACGCGGTCACAGAACCCAACTTTTAATCCCTGCGCGTTTAACGTCTGATTCGCCTTTCAGGGTGATTTGCCCCTGACCGGTTTCTAATCTGGTCGGGGCGCTTTGTTTCATATCAGGAAAATCGCTCATGTCTCTCCATATTTTTTCCATGATGCTGCAGGCCAGCGGCTGGACGATCTCGCTCAGCGCGATATCCATACTGCTTGGACTGGTCCTGAGCACCGTGATTTCGGCGGCGATGCTGGCGAAAAATCGCGCTGTTTCGTTTGCCGGTCGGGCCTTTGTCAGTTTTTTCCGCGGCGCGCCGCTGCTGGTCCAGCTTCTGCTGATTTACAACCTGCTGCCGGTGCTCGGGCTCAATGTTCCCAGCGTGGTTGCGGCAATCATCGGGCTCACGCTGTGCACGGCGGCTTACCAGGCGGAGAATCTGCGCGGAGGCTTCATGAGCGTGCCCAAGGGTTTGCTCGAAGCGGCCGACATGCTAGGCATGACCCATTTCCAGCAGTTCTGGCGCATCCGCGCACCCATCGCGCTGCGCGCCACCTTGCCAGCCCTGGCCAATGAAGCCATTCTGATTTTGAAAGCCTCGTCGCTGGTATCCGTGGTCGGCGTGGTTGAACTCTCCCGCATGGCGCAGGACCTTGCGTCGAGCACTTTCCAGCCGCTGCCTCTGTTCGCCACGGCGGGCTTTTTGTACCTGGTCATCAACAGCGGCGTCGCGCTGGCCGCGCAGAAGCTGGAGCAGTCATTCCGCTGGGGGGTCAAGGTATGACGCTCGATATTGATCTCATCACATCGATGGGGCCGGAGTTGCTGCGCGCCGCTGGTGTGACGCTGTCCACATGGCTTTGCGGCGCGCTGGCGGCGCTGGTGCTCGGCTTTGTCGTCGCTGTTGCGCGGCGCTATGGCCCGTCGTTTTTGAACCCGATTTTGCGCGCTTATGTAGAGCTGATGCGAGGCACTCCGTTTTTGATTCAACTCTTCCTGCTGTATTACGGCGGCCCGTTCGTCGGCATATCGCTCGACCCGATTCCGGCCGGCCTGCTGGGCCTGTCGGTGTACGGGGCCGCTTATTTCAGTGAAATTTTTCGCGCGGGATTTGAAGCGGTCCCGCGCGGCCATATCGAAGCGGGTGAATGCCTTGGACTGTCACGCACCCAGATTGTGGTGCGCATCATGCTTCCCGAGATGACCATGCTGATACTGCCCGCTGGCGTCAACATGATGATCATCATGCTCAAAGAAACCGCAGTGCTGTCTTTCATCACGGTGCCGGAACTGACCTTCAAAATCAGCCAAATCGGCTCGGCCAATTACGCTTTCGTCGAGTCACTGTTCCTGCTGGCGTGCATCTACTGGGGCCTGGTGGAACTGTGCAGCCATCTGGGATATCTGGCGGAAAGCAAAGTCAGAAAATACGGTCTGAGCCACGCATAAGCCCTTCAATTTTCGAATTACGCAACATGACTAAATATGCCATCACCGTCGAAGGGCTGAGCAAGAGCTTCGGCCCGACCCAAGTACTGCATGGGGTTGACCTCCGCATTGAAGAAGGACAGGTAACTTGCCTGATTGGCCCGTCAGGCTCGGGTAAGAGCACATTGCTGCGCTGCATGGCTTTTTTGGAAGAGGCCAGCGCCGGCATGATCACGATCAACGGCCAGCCGCTGGGATTCGATACGCTGCCCGGCGGAGAGCGCCGTCGTCTGGCGCCCGAGCAGATCCGCGTGGTGCGCGCACAGATCGGAATGTGCTTTCAGCAGTTCAACCTGTGGCCGCACATGACGGCCCTGGGCAACGTCAGCGAAGCGCTTAAGACTGTGAAAAAAATCGCCAAACCCGAGGCCGAAGAGCGCGCCATGGTGCAACTCAAAAAGGTCGGGCTCGAAGCCCGCGCCGGTCACTACCCGTCACAATTGTCCGGTGGCCAGCAGCAGCGCGTGGCCATTGCCCGCGCCCTGGCGCTGGAACCCAAGATCATGCTGTTTGATGAGCCCACCTCGTCGCTGGACCCCGAGCTGACCGGAGAGGTACTCAACGTCATGCGCAGTCTGGCGCAAGACGGCATGACGATGGTTGTGGTTTCGCATGAAATCGGATTTGCCGCATCCATGGGCAGCAAGATTGCGTTTCTCGACCATGGCAAACTGCTGCTCGAAGGCACGCCGCAACAGGTGTTTGGCAAGCCGCGCCACCCGCGACTCGACCAGTTTTTGGACACCTACCTGGACCGCGGCGCTGCCATGCTGGTCTGAACGCAGTTCGTATCTGGAGACGCCATTGGCAACCCCGAAAACCAGGCCCCCAAAAGACACGGCCACCTCCCTGCACCAACGCATCCTGCAGGAAATCGAACAAAACATTCTCAGCGGCAAATGGGTGCCGGGATACCGCATACCCTCGGAGAACGACCTGGCCATTGAGTACCAGTGTTCCCGCATGACGGTCAATAAAGTGCTGACCCAGTTGGCGCGCGCCAATATGGTGGAGCGCAAGCGCAAGGCTGGCACCGTCGTGCTGCGCTCGCAGTCGCGCTCAGCCGTGCTGGTCATTCAGGACATTGGCGCCGAAGTGGCGGCGCTGGACCTGCCTTACCGCTACGAGATGCTTGCGCTAAAGAAGCGCCGCAGCTTGCGTGCCGACATGAAGCTGCTGGATCTGGAGAAAGCCGAGACCATTCTGGACGTGCAGGTTCTGCACTATGCGGGTACCCGTCCCTTTTGTCTGGAGTCGCGCCTCATCAATCTGGAAACCGTCCCCGGCGCGGCGGTGGAAAGCTTTCAGGACCAGTCGCCTGGCTCGTGGCTGCGCAGTCATGTGCCGTGGACATCGGCCGAACACCGCATTCGCGTTGGCCTTGTGGAGCCCGAGTTAACCGGCCTGCTGAAAGTGCCTGACGGCACACCTGGCCTGATTATTGAGCGCAGCACCTGGCTACAGGGCAGGTCGGTCACCGCGGTACGTCTGCTGTACCCCGGTGAAGGACACGAATTGGTGGCGCGTTTTTCGCCCGGCCAAACTGACAGCAGCGGCGATACCGCGGATGAGGTGCTGTAGGTGTCCGGGTGGCGATCTGGCTATTTGCAGGCTGTGTCTGCGAATTCCAGGCTTTGCGTCAATGCAGACGATGTCTTGTTGACGGTTTTGGCCTGATGGCGTTTGCGAAAATCGTGCATGAATTCGGCCAGGCGATCCACGGCACCCATGGTCAGTGCGTTGTAGATCGAGGCACGGATGCCCCCAACGGCACGGTGTCCGGCAAGGCCCGAAAATCCGGCTTTGGATGAAGCTGCCAGGAACTCCAAGCTAAGTTCAGGCGTGGGCAAATTGAACACCACGTTCATCAAGGACCGGTCTGGCGCAGCCACCCGGCCGCTGTAAAACTCCGGGTGCTGGTCGAGCTGCTCATACAAGCGTTTCGCCTTGCGCTGGTTGATCACATCCATTGCTGCAACACCGCCAATGTCCTGCAGCAACCAACGGGTCACCAGCAGAGTGACGTAAATCGAAAAAACCGGCGGCGTGTTGAAATTGGAGTGCGCCTGCGCCTGCGTGCGGTAGTTCAAAAAGTCGGGCAAGTCTGCCGGTACGCTGTCCAGCACTTCGTCGCGCAACACCACTACCGTAATGCCAGCAGGTCCGATATTCTTTTGCGCATGCGCATAGATCAGGGAAAACCTGTCGGCCTCGCACGGCCGCGAAAGAAAATCGGACGACATGTCGCAAACGCGTGGCACGTCGTCACGTCCGAGCACCCGATGAAACTGCAGGCCTTCGACGGTTTCGTTCGACACGTAATGGAGGTAGGCAGCATCGGGACTGAAAGTCATTTCCCGGTCCTGCGGAAGGCACTTGTACTGATGCGCCTCTCCGCTCCACAACACGCGCACATTACCTTCGCGCCGTGCCTCGTGAATCGGTTTTGCGCTCCAGTAACCAGTGTGCAGGTATTCTGCAACCCGCCGGGTTCCGCGCAGCAAGGTCATCGGCACCATTGAAAATTGCTGTGTGGCGCCACCCTGCAGTAGCAGCACATGGTAATTTTCCCCTAACCCCAGCAGGGTTCTGATATTGGCTTCGAGTTCGGCAACCGTGGCTGCAAACCAGTCTGACCGATGGCTGATGCCCAAGACCGAAAGGCCTGTGCCCGGCACCTCCATGATGGCTTGCTGAACCTGCGCAAGAACACTCTCAGGCAGGGCGCCCGGGCCGCCGGAAAAATTCAATTGGTTCAATGGATTCATGGAGCACATGCCCGCGCAAACGAAGGCACCGGTTGGTGGATGATGACTGTAAATTTTCCACCTGTTGGCACGGGCCTAAAGTAAGGTGTAACCCCACTTTTACCAGCTTTTCCAATGATTCAGCGCGCCAGCATTGCCCACAAAGTCGGCCCTGCCAGGGTGCCCCATGCACCGCCCAGCAGCAGCAAGGTTACAAATACTGCCGCACTGCCGCAGTCCTTGGCCTTGCCCGCGAGGGCATTGAAGTCCGGCGTGGCCATATCCACCACCGCCTCCAGGCCGGAGTTCAGCAATTCCGCCACCAGCACCAAGCCCATCAATGCCAGCAGCAAAACCGTGTCCAGGCGTGGCAAGGGCAAGCAAAGTGTCAACGGTGCCAGCAGCATTACCAGCACCAGCTCCTGGCGAAAAGCAGCTTCGTCGCGCCATGCGCTGCGAATGCCCTGCCGGAATACTGCATCGCCTTGAAGACGCGTACAAAACTTAAAGCGTTCGTGGATTTCATCATTTTTTCCTTGAAAGTGTTTATGAAGGCATGTATTTCTTAAGCACCATGGCCCTGCGCTGCGGTATCGAAACACGCTGGTCCGGGCGCGGTACCACGCTGCCACCCATCAAATGGGCCGCTACATGCACGAGCCCGATGCTCAGCCAAACCGCAACGCTGAAATACAGGGACATCCAGACAATTTCGGTCTCCCAGTCCTTCCAGTGGCGCGACACCACCCAGCGACCCGACGCATCCGCCACGCCCTTCGCAATGCTGAGGTAGTGGCGGCCATGGGCTTCGTCCATCACCCACCGCGCCCAATACATCGGCACGTCCACCTTGAACATATAAAGGGCGTAGGCCATTCCGCAGGCGCCCGCTGCCAATAGCACCGGACGGTGCTTGCGTTGGCTGCGCGGCCACACTGCGGTAAAGCTCGCCACCAGCAACGCCGCACACAGGCCCCAGATGGATTCCTCCATGACATGTCCCAGATTCGAAGTCGTCAGCACGGCGTACCACGAACAGGTCTCGGCAACCAGAATCAAAGGAACAATCAGGCGCGATACCGTCAGCGCGGGGGCGTTATTGCATGACTGCGCAACGCCGCGCAGCAGCAACGCCCATTGCGCGGCAAAGCAAAGCTCGGCCACGGTGGCCACGGAACGGCCAACAATGACGCTGGAGAGCCAAGAGTCCACCATCACGATGCGTTGAACGTCGTACACCGGAAACAGGCACCGGTAGCCGCAACCCAGCACGTACCCAGCCGACAAAATCATGTGCCATTTGGCATGGGACCACCGCGGGCCTCTGAACGCGTCAGCGCGGTAATGCAGGTGCGTTACTGTGCCAAGCCAAAGTGTCACATTGATCACGCTGACACCGCACAAAAGCGTCCACCAGGTCAAGGTATCTGAATACATAAGGCATCCTTCGCGTCGTGCACAAGCACAAACTGTATAAACAATTTAAATAGTTTATACAGTTACGCAAAAAAATACCACTGCAAAAGTATGAAGATTTTGTGACCGACGCGTGTCCGGCGTGCGCTACGCTTTTTCCCGGACCGTATTGCTGAATTTGCCAACCCCTGTCACTTCCGTTTCCATGACATCCCCCGGCTTTAAAAACTCTGGTGGTTTGCGCGCAAAACCCACTCCCGACGGCGTGCCGGTAGCGATGATGTCGCCAGGCTCCAGTGTCAAACCACGCGAGAGTTCGGCAATGATGCGCGGGATCTTGAAATACATCTGTTGGTAGCTTGCGTTTTGTTTTTCAACACCGTTGACGCGGCAAATAATGCGCACATCGTCCAGCGCAACGCCCGCTTTGGTAACGATCCAGGGGCCCATCGGGCCGTATCCGTCCAGGCTCTTGCCTTTAAACCACTGGCCGCCATGGCGTTTTTGCTGGATCTCACGCACGGTGGTGTCATTGAATGCGCTGTAGCCAAAAACAAAATCCATCGCCATGTCTTCTGTGATATCGCGCCCCCGTTTGCCAATGATGACCGCCAATTCCGCTTCCCAATCGGCAGTGTCGGTGTTTCCGGTTTCAAACGGGATGGTTCCCAGGGGATGGTTCATCGTGTGCACCCCCTTGGTGAAAAATACCGGGTGCTCGGGGTAACTGCTCACCGCCTTGTCGGCACGAGCATTCTTCCCCTCTTCGAAATGGTCCAGATAGTTCCAGCCGACACAGTAGATATTGCTGTGCGGACGCGGTATGGGTGAATAAAAGCGTACCTGGTGAATCGGCACGGTCCGGGCGCGTGCCCGCTTGGCTTTTTCAATCAGCGATTCAATCTGACGCATTGCAGGCTCACCGGCGGCCAGAAGTGACAGCATGGAGCCAGCGTCAAACACGAGCCGCATGCCAAAACGCCGCGCCTCGGCAGCCACATCGATCACCTGCCCACTGTCGATCACCACACCAACGGCAAGGGCACTGCGGTCCGGAAATTCACAGCTTGCCAAGCGTACCCCGCCGAAACCCTGCAGGGGCAGCACCTGCGGCGGCGCTTCTGTCACATCCGCTTGCAAGTTATCTGACGCCCTAGCCACAACGGACGCCATCAACAGCGCACCGCCAATGCCCGTGCTTCCCGTTTTCAGCAACCGGCGTCTTTGCAAATCATGCTCCATGAGACGTCCTTTCAGGCAATGGCATCGCCCGCGAACGGGGATTTTAGGGTGGAAGAAATCGTTGGGGATGACCACCTCCGGCCGAAGTCGTAAAATCGGCGTATGAGCAAACCCGTTACCAAGTCGTCAATCCTGGAGGATGGACTCCGTTACAAGTCCAAAGCTTCCGGATCTCCCTTTACGTCCACGGCATACGTCGGGGCGTCCACCATGTCATGTTTCTTGTGTGGCAAGCACCGCCCGCGAGCGCAATTGACCACGCGCAAGTTGCTCGGAAAGTCACAGGCAGTTTGCGCGCCTAAATGTGAAAAATAAACCCTGACCCGTCGCCGGGCCAGGGTTTTAGTGAACAAAGCCGATCCGGCTTTTGCCCTGCTCCGGCTTTGGCAAGTGGTCGGCTGCCAAATCTTCGCGCTTGGCGATACGGGCGTTGCCAAACCCGGTCATGAGTGCGCGGCGCATTTCGCGCGGTGGCATTGCAGCCAGCGCATCGAGAACATCCGCTGAGGGCAGATCCCGAAAGTGCTTTCCCCAATCGTGCTCGGAGCGGATGCTTTTGTAAAGGTTTAACGCGATCACGCGCGCCTGCTCCGGGTTGGGCGCCTGAATCTCAAAAACGTTCATGCGATTCAGAATGGGTTCCGGAATGCCTCTGGGGTCATTGGCGGTGGTGATCCAGATCACCTGACTCGCGTCGATCGGTATATCGGCAAACTCGTCGGTGAAGCACGCTGCCGTGTCATGTTCCAGCAGGCCATACAGCGCGCCCAGCGGGTCGTATTGGGCGTCACCACTGGCCTTGTCAATTTCATCGACCACGATGACCGGATTGGCATACGCACCGTCCACCAGTGCTTCAAATACCTTGCCGGGCCGGGCGCCTTTCCATTGGGACGATGAACCTGACAGCAGCCAGCCCGCAGTCATGGAGCTCATGGGTACCAGGCTCATGCCCGTGCCCAACAATTGGGCCAACTGTTTCGCAAAATGGGTTTTTCCAATCCCCGGCATACCCAATAGCAGCGTCGGCGTGATCTCCAGACCGTCGCGGCAATCCTGGCTTAACGCGACATGGCGTTTGACATCGTCCAGCACTTCGGTGAAGTTGGGCAACAGGTCATACAGCGCACGCATATCGGGCACTCCCGAGGGCTTTACCTGGAACCGGTGAGGGCCGCGCTCCAGCATGTGTTCATAGGTGGTGCGCAAATTTTCATATTCGCGCTGGGGAAGTTTGGCAAGCTTGCGTTCAACGTCCGCGGGCTCAAAAACACTGCGCATCTGGGCCACGGGCAAGGTCAGCAAGGCCCCATGGGAAACCATCTCGCGACCAGTCATACAGCACCTCCTTGTTGAAAGACATGTTGGATTCTTGTTGCGTGTTATTTTTACGCGAGCTTAAAGGTAATGGCGTTATTCAGCCCATTTGTGGACTATGGCAACGGGGCACTGTTGTTAAAGTGTCAGATAGACTGACACCATGGCGTCCTCCATCCCAGAGCCTGGTTTTTTGACCAGAATTGTTCAGCGCATTCGCGCTGCAACCCAAGATGTGTTGCAGGGAGAGGACGCGCCCGTGTCGCAGTTCGTTGCGCCGCCGCCGGAGCCACCCAATGTAGACGATGGCCGGCGAATGACTGGCCAACAGCAGAAGCGAAAGGACGACACCATTCGCCGCCGCGAATTTGACTATCTGCGCAAGGTCAGATCCATGCGGTTGCGGGCCGACCCTGAGCACGAGCCCAAACCATCGTCATTTCAAAACAGCTCCATCTTCAATCCTGACAACCAGTCACGCAAAGAGCGCGCCGGGACAGTAACCAAGATCAATGCCATCGAGGCCGAGCTGCTACAGCAGTGGTGGACACGCAGCGATGCCGAAGGCACCCCGACCAGACCGCCCGACCTGGATATGCTGCACGCAGCTGCGGGCCAGGAAGACTCGTCCGAAGCGACTTTTGCAACGCCCGAGAGATCCCTGGAATCCGGCATGGATCTGGACTTCACCAACATGCCGTTGGACATGCCCATGCAGTCCGCGGCAATGACGACAGTAACAAAGCCTGGCAGCCGGGCGGCGTTGGTCAGCGCCCTGGCGCTCTTCAATGACGGCGATTTCGAGCGCGCCGAGGCAGCTTTCATCGCGCTGCTGCAGTTCCCGGACCTAGACGACCAAACCGCGGAAATTTGTTCGGCGACGTTATTGCAGATTTACCGTGCCACAGGTGTACGCGCCAGTTTTGATGTGCTGGCGATCGAGTATGCACAGCTTTTTGGCCGCTCCGCGCCTGAATGGGTAACCATTGACCCTGGCGCTGACGCTTTGTCAGTTCCGGCAAGGTTCGACACTGCGCAGGCTTCACGCACCGCGTCGGAGGATTTACCCCGGCTTGTATGGGAATGCCCAGGCACACTCAACCCTGAGGAATTGGCAGCAATGGCTGGTCTGCCAAGCCCGGCCAGCGCAACGGTTTATGACTGGAGCGCGCTGCGTTGCGTGGACAACGAGGTCGTACCCGGACTTGTTGGATTGCTCCGTCAGTGGTGTTCGCAAGCAGCACCCCTGCAAATGAAACACCTTTCTGTGCTGCTGCAGATCGCAATGCAGGCGACGCATGCGGGAGATCGCAGCTGCGATCCTGCCTGGTGGCAACTGCGGCTTGAAATACTGAGACTGCAGCGCCGGGAAAATGATTTCGACAATGTTGCGGTGGACTATTGCATCACCTATGAAATCTCACCGCCTTCGTGGTCCGTACCAAATTGCACGCTGCTGGAGTCCGACTGAATGTTTCGCGCTGCGTGTGGTCGTTGCAGTGTTACGCAATGAATCCAAGGTTTGATTTTTTGCTGCTGCCCGAGTTTTCGTTTATCGGGTTTGCTGCGCTGGTGGAGCCGCTGCGCATCGCCAACCGTTTCAAACCTGGCGCCTACCAATGGCGAATCGTTACCGCCGACGGCCTGCCAGTGACGGCAAGCAACGGTATCGCCCTGCACCCGCAGGCCGCACTGGCGGACCCCTCTGACAGCACCTGCATTTTTGCAATCAGCAGCTTCAATCCATTGCGGCATTACAGCGCAAAGATCGGTCAGCAGCTGCGCAACCGGGTGCACAAGGGTGCGATGTTGGGCGCCATTGACACCGGTTGCTTCGTGCTGGCCGAGGCCCAGTTGATCAACGCTGCCACGGTGACCTTGCACTGGGAGGCGGTGCCGGCTTTTCGTGAAAGGTTCCTGCAGGTGCATGTCCAGGAAGAGGCGCGATTCACCATTTCGCCCACGCTGATGACCTCGGCGGGAGCCATGGCCAGCGTCGACCTGATGCTCGAAGTCATCAGTCGCGACCATGGCAATGCACTGGCGTTGCAGGTCTCGGAACAGCTGGTCAGCGGTTGGGTTCGAGATCGTTCGGACCATCAACGCCTGCAAATTGCCGCACGCTACCAGGTGCACAACGCCAAAGTGACACACACCATTGACTTTATGGAACAGCATCTGGAGTCACCGTTTTCCAGTGACGCACTGGCACTGCGTATCGGGGTCACGCGGCGACAACTCGAGCGACTTTTTCAGGAACACCTGGGCGTGACGCCAGTGCACTTTTACATGGGTTTGCGGCTGGCCAGGGCACGCCATCTGCTGCGCCAAAGCAGCATGGATGTGATTGAAATCGCAATGGCCTGCGGCTTCGCGTCGGCATCGGCCTTTTCCCGCGCCTACCGACGCCAGTTTTCAGTAGCGCCTCGCAACGACCGTGCGGCCAAATAGTTGCAAGAATCCGAAGACATATTCCAACCATGCGCTGCAACCAAGGTACACGCGACGCAATCGGGATTGATGATGTGCGCATCCGCGGGAGTACGCAATCAAGTGATGGTTAATGCAAGCGACGCCAACCGCTTCAAACAACATCAGCGTCTCATTGCTGCGGGTGAGCGCCGCATTATCGGGCGAATGGTTGAAAACCATTTGCACAAGGGCCGGCATGCCATGGTGCCGGAAGCCACGCTATAACGCGGTGTGTCGGTGACGTATGCCCTCATGACCTTGGGCAAGCTTAAAAAAACGCCGCTTTGCTCAGGATTGGGGACGGCGTGGCACCATCGGTCCGCGACCTTCGATGTGACGGAAATTGATACGCCCCTTGGACAAGTCATAGGGTGAGAGCTCGAGCGAAACCCGGTCACCGGCCAGAATCCGGATGTGGTTCTTGCGCATCTTGCCCGCCGAATAGGCAATGAGCTGGTGACCATTGTCCAGCGTCACGCGAAAACGGGTGTCTGGCAGCACCTCGTTGACGACGCCCATCATTTCAATCAGTTCTTCTTTGGCCATAGTTTGTCCTTTGGATTGCGATTATCGTATGAGTTCACTGGGGATGCGTGGTCTGGCACACCCAGTTGATGCCTTGGGACAACGCGTAGTGCGCTGCTGCATCGTGCGAACAGAAATCATCACAAAAACGCATGACACGGTCTGTGGAAGCACGGCCGTGGCCGCTGGCAATGGAAACCTGCGCGGCAAAGCGGCCACTGTCCAAAGGACGCGGGCAGGCAGAAATCCGGTATTTGCCGATCGTGACTACTGAAAGTAGAGAATTATTGTTGTTTTGAATCATTGAAAAAAATGTCGCACACGCCACTGGCAGGGGAATATGCAATTAAGGAAAAAAACGCAAAGTCGTAAAAAACCCGCGTGTCGCAATGGTGCTGCGGTATCTGAATACCGCGTCTGAATTACAAAACAGACAGCTCCTCTGCCAGGAGCCAGTGCAAGGTCGCATGGGAGCGCTTACACGGTCTGATCACTCAAAGCGAAGCGGTAATGTAACACGAAGCAGCTTTTTGCCCTAATCGGGTGTCCAATACTGGGAAAATGGTGGGGCCATGAAACTTTGTATTCTTGAAAACGATGACCTCGATTCAGCGGTAGCGCCTATTTATGGCGGCTATGGCGCCATGGTGCAACGGCTGTTCGGCGATGCTGGCGCCGGCGACTGGCAGTTCGACATATTCCACACTCCGTCGGGTCACTATCCCGAAGCGTTTGACGGTTACGACGCCGTTTTACTTACCGGAAGCAAGGCTGATGCGTTCTCGCAAGAGGAATGGGTGGTCGAATTGCGTCGAAGGGTTGCTTCATTACTCACGCAGAAGAAGAAATTGCTCGGAATCTGCTTTGGTCACCAGCTCATTGCCCTTTGCCTTGGTGCCCGGGTGGGGCGCGCACCCCAGGGATGGGGTGTAGGCCGCATGGCTTATGACTGGAACGGCGTCAATACGGCTTCAAACTCTGCAAGACCTACATTAGCCCTGCTGGCAAGCCACCAGGATCAGGTATTTGAATTACCTCCCAATGCCCGGTTGCTGGCCAGCAACGCGCATTGCCCGGTGGCCGCTTATGCGCTGGACGAACATGTGTTTTGCGTGCAAGGCCATCCTGAGTTTGTGGTGGATTACAGCGCGTTTTTGCTGAACAAACGCCGAGACCAGTTAGGCGAGGCGCTCTACACCCAGGGCATTGAAAGCCTTGCAAAAGGCCATGACGGACTCGCCGTAGCGCGCTGGATGCTGGCCTTTGTAAACGGCCAAGCGATTTAAATTCCAGAGCAGAGCCTGTCAGGACGGGCTGCGCAAAAGGTGTTCTATCTCCTTAGCCGTTAAGGTCCTGGCCGCGCCAAAGCCCGCGACCTGCCTGGCGCCGGTGACACGAATGCGCCCAAAGCGAAAATCGCCCAGCTGCGTCATGGGTTGCGCCTCGGGGAAGCGGAGCAAGTAAACATTGCGCGCTTGCTCATAATCGTCTTTGCTGGCTGTGGCGGAGGATTCCAGCAATGTTGCAACTCCTTTCAAACTGACGCGTGGCAGAGCGTGCACCGGCTCTTGTTCTTGTGGTGATTGCATGATCAATACCGAAACCTCCGGGCTTTGCTGCAAATTGGCCGTGTGAGGAGCAAGTTGGCTGACGTGAATAACAAGTGTTGCGTCAATCGGGTCGATCGCAAAGGGCACCATGGACACAAACGGTGATCCGTCGGCTTCGCATGTTCCCAAGGCCGCTATGCGGGCACTATTCAACAGATTTCGCAATGCCTGCGTCAGGCGGGGTTCATGCACCATGGGTCATTGAAAAGGGTGGGGACTTTACGAGCCGATGTCTGTCAAATAGCCGATTGTCAGGGTTTTGACAAAACCCCGGACATCCAATGTGTCCGGGGAATGTCTGTGCGCACAGCGCCGGCTTGTGGCCAGTTTTGTCAGCATGGGCCGGTGTTGAGACCCATTGATGTATTGTCGCGCCCGATGCTTGGTATCCGATTGCTATTTATGCT
>Ga0209067_10000888_pt1 | contig 18773 bp, 18 predicted proteins | sample ColStrG_CSR_2013_FD_187199 | JGI IMG/M metagenome (GOLD analysis project Ga0209067, IMG submission 187199) | Freshwater sediment microbial communities in response to fracking from Pennsylvania, USA - Cold Stream Run_MetaG_CSR_2013 (SPAdes)... | ecosystem: Environmental > Aquatic > Freshwater >...
TTCGAGATGCGTTTGACACGATTACTCAGGTGATAGCTGCGGTGAATCCTCAGTATGATATGAGTAAAATTCCTGGATTTGCACAAGTTGCAGCAGTAGAGGCTCAGATTGCAACAATTAGGAGTAACTTAAAATGACACCGCTTAACTATTTCTTACTATTCCATTTTACATGCCCCATCGTAATGTGGTTGTTGTTCTATTTTCTATACCACACTCTGCACGGTGACAATACACTTTATCAACCTATTTGGATTGTGGGTGTTTTTTATGACATCTATTTTAATATCTTTTGGGGCACATTAATTTGTATCCAACTACCTAATATTAATCGTCTATTTTTTTCTGCCCGTTTAGATGATCTAATCAAAAATGGTACAGGATTTCGTAAGTGGTTAGCTATTCAAATAGTAGGCAGGTTTTTGGAACCATTTGATATGTCTACGCCAAAACAACATACAACTTACGGTTTGTTTCCAGTTCCTTAATATCCCTTTCTACCTACAAAGAAAGTCATACAATATGCCGCCTGACGAAGTACAAGAAGAATTTAACAACACTGTTAATACTAGGTTTAAAAAAGGATCTGATCGTATGGATGCATTAGAATCAGAGATGAAACAGAATACAAAGATCACTCAAGAAATTAGAGAGATCTTAGATCCTGCTATTACTTTTTTTAAATTCTTAGGTTATGTTGGTAAGTTTGCTAAATGGGTTGCAGTGATAGGTTCTGCTATTGCTGTCATCTGGGCAGTTGCTCACGGCCAAGTACCGCCAAAAGAATAAGGAACTAACCATGACCACGCGCCCAAAAGCTTCAACACTACCGTCATATACTTACTTATTTCCATCTGAAACTCCTGGTATAGGTTACCTAGTAACATCTGGTGGAGATATAACTCAAAAAGATACTTTTGCTTTAGTACCTGGCGGGATTGCACCTTACAATGCAGCACCTGTAACTGCCGTAGCTCCAAACCCAACAACAGTTAAAGGCCAAAATGCTTCTGCAAGTTTTGCAGCTGTTGGTGGCAATGTGTTGTTAGCTCCTGGCGTAGGTTCAGTTTCTAATGTTTCCGGAAATGTGCAAATTGCAGATACTTCTGGTAATGGTGGTGGCTGGAATAATGCACATTTGCAATTAGGTAACTATCATTTCTGGGTAGATTCTTCTGGGCGCCTGCGAGTTAAATCATCTGCACCAGTTGCAGACACTGATGGAACTGTGGTAGGCGGCCAATCATAGGATTTTAAATGGCACAAATTACTTATCGTGCTAATCTCTCTGCCAAAAGTTTTCCTTTTATTAGCGAAAACTTTGGCAGATCTGTCATTGTGTCCGGGCCAGATCAGAACTTCTCTAGACAATTAGTTTCTGCAGAAGACACTGATAAAGATATTGGTATTGCACAAGCCTATTATTTGCATAATGTAATGCCTCATGAGCAAGGTTGGCAATCTATTGGGTTTACTCAGATCTTACCAACTGCACCATCCGGCGTTTTTATTAATATCTTTCTTCTTCGAGATGGCGCAGACAATAAAATCTTTCTTGGTATTGATAGTGCAGGAGATTTTTATACTTCTGACGGTACAGGAGCACCATGGGTATTTGTACAATCAGGTGTGGCAGGAGCATTAGTAACCACTGCTTATGTAGCCGGTGTAACTTACATATATGTAGCTTATACTGGGTGTTATTCTTATAACTTTACCACTAAAACTTTTAACTCTGTCACACTAATAAATCTTACAGCTGCTAATATTACAGGTATTACTTATTCTTTTGGGTATCTTGTAGCTTGGACACCTAGTGCTGTAGCTTGGTCATCTACTATAAACCCAGTAGATTTTACACCTTCTGTAAATACTGGTGCTGGTGGCGGTTCTGTAGAATCTGCGCGCGGTGCGATAAACTATTTAGTGCCTCATACTCTCGGGTTTATTGTTGGTACCGCAGACAATTGTGTTGCAGCTTTATACCAGAATAATATTCGGTATCCATTTCAATTTCGGGAGATTGTTAATTCTGGCGGCATGACATCTTTGGATTTAGTATCTTATGATGCTAACTCTGGTAATATTTATTCGTATACCACATCTGGTATGCAACTAATATCTACATCACAAACACAAACAGTATTTCCTGAGATTACTGATTTTATATCTGGTAGATATTTTGAAGATTTTAATGATGCCACCCAAACTTTTAGTACTACTGTATTGTCATCTTCAATGCAGAAAAAGTTGGCTGTTATTGCTGATAGATATATTGTTATGTCTTATGGCATCTCTCAGCTTACCCATGCTATTATTTATGATATTACTCTTAAAAGATATGGCAAAATTAAGTTTACTCATGTACAAGCATTTACTTACCATTTAGCTGCGCCTGGAATTCTAGAAGTTCCGAGACAATCATTAGGTTTCTTAAAAGCTGATGGTTCTGTATATGTGATAGATTTTAGTATCGGATCTGCAAACTCTAATGGAACTCTCATATTAGGTAAGTATCAATATGTGCGCGCGCGTACTATGCAACTAGACCAAATATGGGTAGAATCGACAAGGCCAGGACAATCATTTAATTGTACGATTATGTCAACAGCAGATGGTAAAACACCTACATTGACAACACCTACATTAACTAACTCATCTGGCTTAACTCGCGAATATTCATCTCGTGCAATTGGTGTTAATCATTCATTACTTTTCCAAGGTGGATTTATGATAGATTCTCTTGTTATGAGTTTTAATATTCACGGAAAAAGATAAGGTTGCCGCGTGTCTACTGAACAAGCATTTAGTACCAATTTAGGTATTGCAGCATTACCAGCTATTAATCAAACAGATTATCCTGATATCTATTGGGATAATCTTAAGTTGCGCGCAGGCATACAGATCTTACAGGGAGTTGTAGATACCTATTGTGGAACTCTTGGAGAAGATCCTAACTATTGGAATCAACAATCCAACCCAGCTAATTGGAATAGACTACAGAATCTTACTAGAACCTATGCACAAGCTACAGAAGCTATATCGGCAGGTTCAATAGTTAATTTTTGGAACAATGGTGGAACTCTCGGTGTAAGAAATGCTAATGCATCAGCAGCAGGAAAACCAGCACATGCATGGTGTACAACCACAGTTGCCTCAGGAGCTTACGGAGAATTTATCCAGCAAGGAGCATGTTTCCTTATTGGAGGACTTACCATTGGTGCAACCTATTATCTATCAAATACAAATGGACTTGTTTCCAATGGAGCTGGAACTATTGCTCAAAAAATTGGGTATGCCATCGGAACATCTACACTTATTTTCAGGCCGGATCTCGTCTAACTCACAACCCTAGGATAACTATGCAACTCTCAGAACACTTTTCTCTTGAAGAAGCTATCACATCTGAAACAGCTTCTAGGCAAGGTATTAATAATAATCCATCTGGAAATATTATTATTGTAATGACAATGACAGCAATGCAATTAGAAAAAGTAAGAGCATTGCTAGGACAACCTATGCATATAGATAGTTGGTATCGTTGCCCAGATCTTAATGCAGCTGTAGGATCTAAACCAACTAGCCAGCATCTTAAAGGTGAAGCTATAGATTTTATTTGCCCTGCATATGGTACCCCAACTGATATTGTAAAATACATTATTGCTAATGTGGCAAGTATTAATTATGATCAAATTATTCTTGAGCATACTTGGGTACATATTTCCTGGAATAGTGACCCTAGTGTACCACAAAGAAACCAAGTGCTATCCTTGCTATCAAATGGTGGTTACGCACATGGTGTAACTGATGTAAATGGAGTATCAATATGAGTGGATTTAGTGATTTTTTATCTGCTATTGCACCTACAGTAGCTACCGCAGTTGCTGGACCATTAGGTGGTATGGCAGTTTCTGCTATCGGCGGCATCTTAGGTATTGATAAACCAACACAGAAATCTATTGAAACTGCATTTACAGCCGGACAAATTACACCAGATCATATTGCAGCTATTAAAGAACTTGAGTTGAAATACCAAAATGATGAAAAAGAGCGAGGATTTAAATACTCAGAGTTGGTTTACAAAGATGTTGATTCTGCTCGCAAACTGGGTATTGCTATGGGATCTGAAACTCCTACAATTCTTTCTTATATTATTCTCATCGGTGGTGGGATACTTCTTGGTTGTGTTGTGGGCGGTGCTATTAAAACAACTGTAGATAACGCTGCAATGATTGGAACTGTTATTGGGTATGTAGTTTCTGAAATGAAACAAGTACTTACTTATTGGTTTGGTTCTAGCCAAGGTTCTGTAGATAACAGAAACGCTCTTATTGATATGGCTAAATCTACTACAGCAGGAACTGGTAATTAATATGGCAACATCCTCAGATCAACCTCTAGCATTAAGAGATCCTATTGCGGGTCTTAATAGTATTTTAGATCTGTACAATGGTAAAACAACTGTACAAGATATTAGCGGCACTACAACTACCCAAGCTGGTGAAACTAATACATCTAGTACTAAATCTAATCTAACACCAGATCAGATTCAAACTCAAATTGATGCTGCAATGGCGCCGCTAAATGCTGCTAGTCATGCGGCTGGATTGTCAACATATAATGATACTAGTTTAGCTCTTGGTAGAGCACAGGCGGCCGCAGATGTTGCAGCTAAATATGCTGGTACAACTACTACATCTACTGTAGGCCCAAAAGTTACTACAACTGACCCGCGCACAGTAACAACATCTACACCAGGTGCTTTAGCTCCATCTCGTATAGGATCTACTTTATCTGGCTTAGCTCAAACAGCTTTAATTAATCCTATATTATCTAAAGCACAGAAATCATCTACGGTACAAAATGCTATTAGTTCTGTTACAGATCCTATTGGGGCTATGGCAGATAACATTCTTAACCCAGTAGATTCTAGTGCAACTGGTGGTGAGAATGCTATTGTTCGCCAAGCTATGGGCGGCTTAGATGCATCTGGCAATGTTGCTAATTATGCAGCAGATGCAACAACTAATGCAGTAGCTAATGCAGCTACAGACACTGGAACTACTATTGCAACAAATGCAATAACAGATGCGGGCGCACAAACTGTGGCAGATACAGGTACACAAACTGCTGTAGATACTGGAACTGCCGCAGCTACCGGTGCTACTAGCGGTGCCGGAGATTTAGTAGCTTCTGCTGGTAATGCAATATCTAATGCTGCTTCTTCTGCTAGTGATTGGATTTCTAGCTTTTTCGCGGAAGGTGGTCTAGTAAAAAAGCCAAGTAACTCCTTTGCTGATGGAGGACAAGTATCAGCAGCAGGTATGGATGGCGGGGATGATAGTGATGGCTATGCAACTGGTGGGTATATTGATAGGTTTGTTGCACCAACTAATATAACTAATCAATCTGACCAAACTCCTGTACAGATGGCTAATGGAGATGTTGCTCCACCTACACCTGCACCAGCAGCAGGAGCAACTGATAATAACCCTATTAGTAATATACCATCTGTTGGTGACACAGCTACAGCTAATTTAATATCCCAGATTACTGGCAAAGGTGGACCATCAGTTGCACAGTCAGACAGTGCAGCAACATCTGCTAGCAAACCTAGTTTAGGTTCTTATGGACCTACTATAGGTGATATATCTCCTGCAAATCTTGGTATTTCTGCACTTGGTTTAATGGGTCCTATAGGAACTCTTGCAAGTTCTGTTATTAGCGCAGTTACAGGAACTACTGGTATTGCACCAATGCTTGCTAATACTTTAGGAATTGGTGCACAACCTGGAGAAGCTGATCCTGCTGCTGCTAATCCAACTCCTACTAATGATGCACTTACTGGGTTCTTAGCATTAAATAATAACTTCGATACTAACCCGGCGCCTGATACAACTACACCTGCAAATACTGGTGGTAACACTGGTACTAATACTGGTGGTGGGTTTGGTGCTAATGCTGGAGATGCTGGTGGAGTTGGCGGTAATACTGGGGGTACTGCTAGTGCTGCTGAAGGTGGAACTATCTCTGGCCCCGGAACTTCTACATCTGACAGTATTCCTACCAACTTATCCGATGGTGAATATGTTATCGATGCTAAAACTGTACAAGCATTAGGTCCTGAATTCTTTCAAAAAATACAAGCTATGTTTAATCCCGAAGCTATTGCATCTCAGCGCGCGAAAGGTAGAATTTAATGGCTACTGGTAATCCTATTCTTGATGCTGCTTATTCAAGTGCAGCTAACACATCACAAGTAGTTGCTGACGATAGCAATGCTATTGTTAATGCTCGTACTAGCCAAGCTGCATTATCTGATAATGATGCATCTTTACAACTTGATGTTGGTGCTAACAATGCAATTATTAATCAAGTAAAGGGGCAAGCAGCATTGCAACAACAAGCTGCTGCTCTTAAAGCTGGAGCTATTTTTGGTACTAACATTATGGATCAGGGGGAACAAATCTCTGGCCTTGCACAAGTACAAGCAAATGCATATCAGCAGAAAATGTCAGCACTACAAGATATACAAGCAAAAGATTCTGTAGGATTTATGGATAATCCTTTGCAATATATTGTTAATCAGTTCTCTGTCAATGATGATATTAGGAAACATAATGCAGCTCTTGATATTCAACAAGCTGCTGGCGCTAGAATTGATGAGTTGAACCAGCAAACTAATGCAACTGTTACTACACAAAAGAATTTTGAGATTAATGTAACTCAAGCAGCTATTGACGCTGGTGCTAAAAACACATTGGATACTGCACAGATTGCTGCTAACAAAGCTGAGATGGATGGTCTGGGCTATAACATTGATGGCCTGACAACTGCTGTAAATGCTTCTAAAGAACAGACTGCACTTAACTTTCAGGTTCTCGGCGCGCAAAATGCTCAGCAACAAGTATCACTTGCTATGCAAAACTTTGCATTGCATAAACAAGAGTTTCAGTGGCAGCAAGATAAGCATGATGCAGATGTAGAAACTGATGAGATGATTGCAGATAGAATACAATCAGGACTTAAAGTAATGTATGGAGATAAAGCTCCAGATCTTACATCATCTCCTAAGCTAACTAAGCAATATCTAACTTTGTTAAAATCTAATACACCCGCTGGCAAAGAAGCTACTGATGCTTATATGGCTGGGCAGACTGGTGTAATTGGTGGTAATCCTGCACAAGTTATAGATTCTATTAACTCTGGCATATCACTTAACTTTACACCAGCTCAGGAGCCAGTTAAAAAGATATTGGATCTGGCAACCCAGACAGTACAACAAGGTGTGGCGCAAGGTACAGTTACTAAAGCAAATTACCAAGCAGCTTTAAATCAAGCAGTTGCTTCTAGAATAGCAGATTACTCTAAAGACATCGAACCAGGTTCTGCAACTAATCCATTTAATATTGGTGCAGTTGGTACATTGATACAAATGCCAGGAGTTAATACAACTCCACTAGCAGCTACTGTTCTTGCTCCTGCTGTTGCTGCTGGGGCTAAGTTTGATGATCCTAAACAAGTGTATGCAACTGCTCTTGATGCAGTAAACAAAGGTACTATCTCTCTAGCTGATGCAGCTGATGGTATTGTTAGTTTGTACCAAAAAGGTGTTGCTACTAACTTGCAAGCAAGACAGCTTACTAAGTTTGGTATCGTAGCACCTAACATGGGTATGTCTTATAATACTCAAATACAAACTAATCCTAACGCTTTGTTTGGTGGAAATGAGATTGTAAATCTTACAGATAAAAATGCTGTCATGCGCGCGATGAATAAAACTCTTGCATCTTCAGCACCATTCTTTGCAGATTAAACTAATATGCCTAATTATCTTAATCAAGACACTGGTACAATTCCAGATCCTACTGATGACCAAGTACCTGCATACTTGCAAGGTGCAGACTTACATAACATTGGTAACTCTAATTCTTCTTGGTTTGATCCATCAACCTGGGGAGATAGAGCTGAGAATGGTTTAAAGTTTGGGGCAGTTTCTGTTTTGTCTGGCGCTGCTCAGTTATATAACTCTGGTGTTGCCATTGGTGGATTTGCAGGTTTGGGAGATGGGCAGACAGAAGATATACAAAACATTGTTACTGGTGTAGATTCAGATCTGGGAGAATACTATTCTCAAAATAGACAGGCCGCAGATCTGGTAGGTTTTATGGCATCATCTTTTGTACCTGGCCTAGCCGGTATTAAAGTTCTTAATGCCGGTCAGCATGTATTGCAAGGTGCTATTGACACTGGAATGATTGGCGGCAATCTTGCTAAGTATACAGGTCTGTTAGTTCCTAAAACTGCAACTTACATTGCTGGTGCGGCCCAAGATATTAATGCAGCCTCAGCTACTTTTTCAGCGATTACTCAGAATGGTATTAAAGCTTTAGCATCTGGAGTGGTGCAACAAACTCTTGAAGGTGCAGCATTTGAAACAATGGTACAAGCTACCATGTTTACATCACCTATTCTAGATGAACAAACTCCTGGAGATATTATTAAGAATATTGTTCTTGGCGGAGCATTGGGAGGTGTGATTGGTGGAGCTTTTGAAGGAGCATCTACCTATGCGAAAATAATGGACAATGTAAAAGGTTTCGAGAGTGAAGCTAAATTCGCATCTGCGCGCGCATTGCAACAAGATCTTAACTCTCCATCTATTAACATCATTCGTAATGCTCAAGATATTGAAACTGCTGCAACACCAATTCCACCAACTGCGGGTGCTAGCCCAGAAGAAGTTGCTATCTATAATAAGCTCGTATCTGACGCTGAGCAACGTACTGTTCGTGCTTACAATGATATGCGTACCAATGTTAATGCACTTGCTAAAGGTAGTGATAACACTGCCACCAATATGGTAGCTGATGCATTTAAAGGACAATCATCTGATGATGTAATGGGATCTATTCTCCATGCAGATGAAGTTGTGCGCCCAGGAGTTATGACATCTGTAGAGCGCGAACAGAATGCTTTAGCTAAACTTGGTAAAGATACAGATCCATCTTTGCAAACTCAGTATGTAAAACTTACTGGTGAAGATACTGGCGCAGTTACTGCTGGTGAACCTGCTGTATTTAATATCGCAGATACTGCTGGCATATCTAAGAACGGTAGTTTAGCTGATGCAGTGATGGATAAAGTATCTGGGTTTAAATTTAAACTTGGCCAACTGTGGGATGCAGATTCCATGGTAGGAACTACTGCACATACTCAAGCAGAAGCCCGATACATTTGGGCAGATAGATTACAGAAACTTCCTGATGATCTTACTATCCATCAGAATGATATTCCATTGTTAGAGAAATCTTATCAGTTAGGAAAGCTTGATGTTAACCTTGCAGATAACACTGGACAGGTAACTCAGAAAGGTTTTCAATCTCGCGATGAGATGTGGAAATATATTACTGAGACTAAAGAAAATGTAGCAAACTCTCTTATGGGTCGCCGTGGATTTGGTGGCGAAGAATATGATGCAACTGCTGGCGGCATTGCTAAGATTGTAAACACTAAACTTTCTCGTCTGGACGGCACAGTTATTGGTAATCCTGTAGATGATTATCAAGCATGGCAGTCTGCTAACAAAGATTATAAAGAATATAAATTATCTAAGCAACTACCTTATGATCCTATCAAAGACGACACTAGGTTCTTGCCTTCTTATGCTAAGATCTCTCGCCGCGTACCTGACATGTCAGATGCAGATGGTCATGTGTTAGATGGTGCAACTTGGATTAAAACCCAAGAGAAACTATCTCAAGATGCTATTGATAATGTAGTTGCAAAAGCTACTGGCGATCTTAATGCTAGCATACCTACATTTACTGAACAACAACTATGGTCAGCTAATCGGGGAGGTGCTGGCGCTAAGATGGCAGGTTTTGCAACTGGTGGTTATGGATCTTTTGAATCTGCTGTACAAGGTTATGGTGCTATAACTGCAAAACTTAAAACAGCTTTCCGCCAAACTACATCTGATACATTGCAAGGACCGTTGGCAGCATTGGCTAGGAATCAAGAAGCTGCGATTGAATTTTCTACTGTCAATGCTAAAGTAACTCGCTCAGCTAAACAATGGGTAAGGTATACAGCAGACGATGGCACAGAACATCTTATCTCTAAAGATGCTCAGAAGCTTATGTCTGATGCAAAAGAACCTACAGCTTTTGAAGATCTAGATCCTTCTGATGTTATTGGGCTAACCAATAAAGAAACTAGTGTAGCTATTGATGCCATGATCGCTAGGAGTTCTGCACGCCAACAAACTTATGCAGAGTTGCGTGCCGCTCAAGGTAAGGTAGATGCTAAAGATCCTACAACATATCGTCCCATTCGTCCTAATCCTAAAGACTATCCCAGCTTTGCTTTTGTTAAAGATGACAAAGTAGTAGACCAAGGTCACACTACAATGATCTTTGCTAAAGATGCTAACACACTGCAACAGATGGGAAACAAAGCAGAACAGTTAGGTTATCGTGTACATTATAAACAAGATACAGACGAGTATTTTAAAGCTTACGGTGACTATGAATACCAACGTACTCTTAACGAATCGTATATCGATTCTGCACTTAAGAACAACGGTATTTATTCCGAGACTTTTGCAAAGACAGATCCACAGAAAATCGTTAATGACATTATCCAGCAGCATCTGCGAGAAGATGATGTACAAGCGATGGAACTTATGCGAGCAAAAAATCAGAAAGGATTTGACTTTCTCGAAGATCAGGGAAAAGCATACTCGCGTATTGAATCGTCTACACTTGGTAAAACATCCATTGCTCGTCTAGAAGCTTCTGGTAAAAATCCATACACTGATTATATTAAAACTGCACTAGATGTTTCTAAAGCTCCAGAAGCAACTATGCTAAATGGTTTTAATAAAATGTTAGACGAGACAGTTAGTAAAGCTGTAGGTTCTGTTAAGACTGCTTGGGCAGCAACTCGTACTCCATATGATGCAGAAAAGATTAATGGATTGCTAGATAAGTTTGGAATGAATACGGGTTATCGGGATGCAGCCTTAGATCTGTTAGCTAATCACACTGCGCCACGCGGGGAGTTAACTAAATTTATTAGGAATGTAAATGGCATCATGTCAACTTTCCTTCTTGGCTTAGATCCTTTGCACGCACTGACAAATGCGATTGGTTCTAATGTACTTCGCGGTACTGAGCTATCTCAACTGACTGATGCTATTAATTCTGGTAATACTAAACTTGGCGGGCAACTAGCTAAACTTGCTAAGATAGATGTCACTGGTAAAGGTGATATGATACTATCTCCACTTAAGTTGATAGCACAAGCACATACTAATATGATGGAGGATGGTTGGAAGGGTGGCGGTGCATTGATGAAACGATACAAAGATGCTGGTTATGTCACTGGGGATATTAGTAAATTCTATGGCATGTTAGATGATGCAGCTCTTAAAGGAACTGAGACAGTATCTAATCTGCAATCTCGTCTAGGTAGTATGTTTCAGAAAGCTAAAGAACTCTCTGAGGCTGGTAAGAAATACACTGGTAATAAATTTGCAGAAGAGTATAATAGGTTTATATCTGCCGATGTGATGCGCCAGATTACTGATCTTGGGGAACAACATGGATTGCTAACTCGACAAGAAAGTCATTCGTATATTAATACTTTTGTCAATCGTGTTGATGGTAATATTACTGCAACTCAGCGGCCATTAATGTTTCAAGGTCCAGTGGGTTCTGCAATTGGTTTGTTTCAATCATACCAGTTTAATGCTATGCAGAATATGTTTCGGTATTCAGCAGAAGGTAAAGCTAAAGATCTAGCAATGCTTGGAGGATTACAATCTACATTCTTTGGTATTAATGGCTTACCTGGCTACCAATTTATTAACCAACATATTGTAGGATCTCTTAGTGGAAACAAGAATCATACGGATTTATATGATGCAACTTATGGTGCGGCAGGCAAACAAGCTGGCGATCTTCTTATGTATGGATTACCATCTGATCTATTACGTACCAATATTTATTCTAGAGCTGATCTGAATCCACGCTCACTGACATTAATACCTACAGCTCTTAAAGATGTTCCTATTGTGGGTGGCATAACTAAGTTGCTAGGATCTATTAAAGATACCACTGGAAAAATTGCTAATGGCGCACCTGTGTGGCAATCATTTTTGCAAGGTTTAGAACATCAAGGACTTTCTAGGCCTCTCGCTGGTATCGCACAGACTCTAGAAGCTACTGGTCCGGGAGGCCAAGCATTTGCAACTAACAGTAAAAATAGCATCTTATTCTCCAACGATGTAATGTCACTTGCAACTTTGTCTCGCTTAGCTGGTGGCAGACCTCTAGATGAAGCAATTGTTAATGATGGTGTTAATCGTATCCATGCTTATCAACAAGCAGATCATGATAAGCTTAATGCACTATCTGAAGCTGTTAAAACTTCTAGCATGTCAGGACTAACACCTGACGGGCAACAGATGGGACAATTTGCCAGTGAGTATGCAGCTAGTGGCGGCAAGCAGCAGAACTTTAATAAGTGGGTGCTTAATGAAATGAAGAATGCAAATACTAATGAGGCGCAAAAGATTACTAGGCAGCTACAAAATCCTTTTGCACAGAAAGTTCAAGTTCTTATGGGTGGCGATCCTTACGCTGATTAATTAGTTTGTTTTAGTTTTTGTTAGTATAATTGCCTACGGGCAGAAAGGTTAGTAAAAATGTCTCTTAATAATCAAATCTTTATTGGTGATTATGTTCCTGCCACTAATAAAGCATTGACAGCATTTGCAGTTGGTTCTACCCATACTGCAACATCTTATGTTAACGGTGTTGATTTGTTAGATCCTCTGCGGGGAGATAACTATCGCTCAGGTGTTGGCCCAGAAGCTTCTGGTATTATTATCTATCTTAATGTGGCAGCTATTGGTAATGGTACTGATACTGTCCAACTGGCATTGCAAGAGTATGATCCAACATCTGGAAACTGGTCAACTGTCGGTGCAACTTTGGCTAATGCAACTGTTGTAGGTATGATGAAACTTAAACTTAAAGATGCTATCGCAGCTGTAGCAGCTACAACATCGGCAGTTGCTATTCAGGATAAACTTCCTCGTACTTGGCGCATCGCTGTTATTCACTCAGGTGCATCTGTATTTACTTATTCTATGGGAGTTACGTTATACGCATAGTACTAGATCAAAAGTCTAGGTAAGAAAAAAGCCCCTTGGATTATGAGTCCTTGGGGCTTTGTTTTTTATGCTACTGATGCAGTAACTGGACTAATTATATTCCACAGTGTGGTTCTAAAATCTCTTTCTAAATTTGTTTCTCCATTTATAGGGTTTTGTAACATAGCTCTAAAAATAGCTAATTCGGAACTAGTTAATTTTAATGTAACAGTATAAGTAGGCTCAGAAATAGTAGTACCTTCCATAATAATCTCCTAGGTTAAGATGCCAGTACAATACCAAAAGGTGTTTCTCTCAATACTTCTAATCTGCCTGCAAGAATAAAACATAACTCGTCTCGTTCTTCCAGTGTGTAAGTAGCATCCATAACTACACCACAATAAATAGCTATTCTTGCCAAACGAATATCTACTTCTTCTGATGCATAATTAGTAAGATGCTGCTCTAGTTTTGGATGTAGGCCAGTAGCTAATTCTCTGTTAAGAGCTATATAACCTTCTGGCAACATCTCAAATCTATACTTCCCATTTGACCAAGTCTCTTGTTTACCGTACTCAGTTTTTGGTAACTGATCGTACAAGTCTTGGTCAGGATTCTCAGGGTTAATATCAGTGTCTTGGTTCATTTAGATTTGTAAGCATACTTATTAAGTATTCTGCTTGCCATCTAGCATCTGCCAATGCATGATGTTTATCAACTTCTGGCGGCTTAAGTCCGTAATCTGGAAAGAGTTTATATACTGTGCGCGCATCTCGTACTGAGTTATACTTCCATGGTGGATTCCCGCCACAAACTTTGTAAGCATATGCAAGTTTTGGAATGTCAAAGTCTGTACCATTAGCCCAGATAACAAGTCTAGAAGTATCTTCCCCACAAGCATCTAGCAACCACTGATTAAACATTCCGATAGCCGCACCAACATCTAGAATACCTGCCATTGGCGCTTTCTTACCTTCAGCAATTTGTTCCATCCAGAATTTGATGGTAGAAATATCTACAGATCCAGGATATTTTTGCGGGTCAATGTCGATGTAAAAATCTTTTAAATCTACCCCAGTCTCTAAATCAAACTTAACTGCACCAATAGAAAGAATAATAGCATTCTCTCCCATGCCTAAAGTTTCTGTATCTAGCATGATGTGGATAGGTGTGTTAGGAGTATCAGACATTTTTATCGGCCCTTTCAATAGCAGCTTCGCTAGAATAAGTAAGAGACTTATATCGCTTAGCTAGCTTGTTAGCATTACCTTGCAAAACTTCTCGGTCAGAAATATCTAGCACATTCATTAGTGCTTCCATGTAGAACCGTAGATCTCCTAGTTCTTCAATAACATTTGCAAGATCCAAAGGTTTGCCATAGATCCAATGTTTCTTAATCGCATCTACCAGTTCTCCTGCCTCACCTGCAACTCCTAGAACTGCATGAACTAACATCTCTTGTTCAGTTCCAGCTTTAAACAGTTGCTTAACAAACTGATCGTATCGAACAGGCATAGGAATTTCCTGTTCTTCTTTAATTACATTAATGTAGGTATCGGTACTCATGAAGATAGCTTTCTTTCCTCGGGTGTTAATAGGGAATAATCAATGAGCCCCGAGTCAATCTCATTAACTACTTTTCTGTTAGCAACAAAACCTTTACCAGGTATTGATTGTAACTTTTCTGCTGCTACTAGATTTTGTAATAAAGTAGTAAGGTCAGACATTTTTTCTAAATCATTACTAATATGTTTCCAAATATCTTTAAAAGATACTATAGCATAATCTCTCTCTACTAAAGATATTATTTTGTGTGAAACATCTGAGTGTTTGGCTTTTCCAAATTCTCCAAGTGCTCTTGGCATGAAGTGCTCAGCATGGTGTAATATCGTATTTGCATAGATAACATCTCTTTCTGCAACTTCTTTAGAATTTCTACTTGCACTAGTAATGAGACAGAGTTTGAGTAAGTGTGAGAACCTTCTTGTTGAATAGGAATCGAATCTGACGTCATTGACTCCAAGGTTTGCAAGATAAATCTTTTCAAGTAAAATTTTTCCTGTTGTAGATAGTTTGGCTGCTCCGGTGCTAGTACTGCGAATTGCTTGTAATCGTTTAACAATTCTTTCGGTGTCTTGTTCTGGTGGTTGGGTTGGAAAGGGTATTCGTTTACCATTTGGTTCTCCGTAAATAAATAATAATCTGCTAAAAAATCCTTGTCCTATAATCTCTGGTGGGAATGCTAATGACAAATTCGTGGGAGTGTTCCCGCCAAGTATACTAACTGTAGGATTAGTAATAGAAACTGATTTACCATTCTTAATCCTATTCCTATACACGCCATTGTAATCCCAAAGAGTACCAAGCAAAGAGATAAATTCAACATTACCATTGCCAAAGAAGTCATTGAACTCGTCAGCCATGACAAAGATTTCTGCATCTGGCCTACTCGAAACTTCTGTACTCTCATCGCCCCATAGATTCTGGGATAAGAAATCATCAACTTGTTTGTCAGACTTAATGAGGGTAGAATCATCTGTCTCTCCTGATAGATCTAGAATAAATTTTTCTTTAGTAGTTTTGTCAGCAGCTATAGTGTCGTAACCAGCAGCCACTAGAAGTTTCTTAAATAACTTAATTGCTGTAGATTTGCGCGTGCCAGATGCACCGACAAGCATACAATAAATATTTGGATAAATAGTAAAATGGCCATGGTTAAGATAATATCTCCTGCCTAGGAATGCTCCGATACTAGAGATAGCAGCCCACCTATGAAAGATAGCTGGCACTTCAGTATCGGAAGCATAAGAAAGATATGAGGATATAAAATCCTCTGAATCTTGTAACATGAAAACCTTAGTTATTTGGAAGTATCCTGAGATTTATAATCCTGTAGGATAGCGCCATTGGTTATGATATCAGCGAATTCTTTTATCTCTGGTGGCGCATCTGGCCAAAGATTAGTAGCTCGCTGAACTAGTTCTTTAAAATAAAGAATAGATCGATGATTACTAATTGTTATAACTTGTGATTTGTTATCGTATGAGTTATGTACTACTATCATTCTGTTTCACTCCAATATTTGGCTGGTTTATCTGCTGTTCCGATTTTAAGCGCTGCTGGCACAGTAAAGGTTCTCGTAATTCCAGATACATCACGGACTGTGACAGGAATTTGCATACAAGATTTAACTCTTTCTGCATGTTCCAAATAGCCATGCTTGTAGGAGAACAATATTGAGTCATGAATCTGCGCGTGTAACCTAAAACTGTCGGGGAACCGTAATGCAATTTCATAAAATACCTCTAGATATGCTTCATTTAAGGTTCTTGCGTTAAGTGACTGTGGACAATGAGCAACATATGAATTAAGATCTGATTTATTTTTGCTTGGGTTTCCAAAGCAGTAGCGAGTCCAGTCCCCATCATTGATGTAGGAGTTCGCATAACTGCTTCCAACTCTCGATTCTGTTTCTTTATTAAATCTTGTGTGGTGGTAAGCGCGGCTAACAAGTCGTTTTGTGGTACCGACTTCATTGATAACTGACTCATAATATTTACTCCTAATGAATGGATAAGTTTTGTGGAAAGCTGCTAACAAATGAGAAGCTATTTCTTTGGGATCGTTATACAAAAGTTTTAATAATCTCTTAGCTTCCCATATCTTATCTAAACCCATGGTATCTATTAATACCCCTGGCCCCATATTGTAGTTAGCTCCATGGTTAACTCGTTTGGCAAGGTCTCTAAGTTTTTTATCTTTAGTTTTCCCTTTTGTGTCGTCATATATTTGTTCATACGGTATCCCAAAGAATGCGGATGCATTGACAGAATGGAAGTCTCTAGTTCCTGATACAGCGGTGATAAGAGATTCATCTCCAGAGATGTGAGCGGTATCTCTAGATTCTGCTTGCTCAAGATCACACTCCCCAAGATAAAATCCGTCGTCTGCGCAAAGTGTTTGTTTAACTTCCTTGCCTCTGGTAATGTTTTGGATTTGTAAGCCACACCAGAAATGATGCTCTTTACTAGCAAGCCTTCCGGTATCTGTTCCGTGCGGGTTGAGAGAATATAATATTCTCCCAAGAAACTCTTTACTTCCACCTTCTCCTGCGTGGATGCCAGTTTGTTTAGCATCGCTTGGCAAGCGAAGATATGTTGTTGCAAGTTTTCTAAGTCCTCTGATGTCAAGTATGGCATCTATAATCTTTTTGTTAATTGGGTGTCTAAGAGAAGCTTTAGCTAAATCTTTTTCGTTCGTTGACTCTATATCTTTACAACCTAAAACTACCAATAACTGTTTAACTTGCACTGGTGAGCCAGGATTAAAGTTTGGTGCAGGAGGAATCATTTTCCTCAGTTTAGTCATCTGTACTATCTCTGCCGCATCCGCTTCTTCTCTGGCTTTGACCAGCATATCTGTGTCTCTTTTGATACCTGTAAGTTCTGACAATAGACACGGGTAGACAAGGGGAAATTCCAGAAAATAATTTTTTCTTGCCCATTCTGGAGCACACAACATTTGCTGAATCCAGACATTGGCTGTTGCCCATGTGTCCAATGCATTGTATCTGTAATACTCATGTAAGTCGTTGGTTTCGGCAAGATCTTTCCAATATACCACTTTCCTAAGAAAGAAGGCATTAAGGAAAGCAAGATCTTTTGGTAGTTCTGAATACCAAGAATGCATGAAATGTGCAGTGTCCCAGAGCCAATTTCTAGGGGGAGAGTTATATCGCAATAGATATGAGCAGTCATATTTACCATTCTGAAATATTTTTTGTGCAGGTAAGTCGCAAAACTTACGCATCCAAGCTAAGGCCCAGTCGCTGTCAACAGGTAATACACAAGAGATACTATCAATAGTTCCGGCAGAAGTAAGAAACACACCAGTAAAACCGATACAACGAATGGCAAGATTAAGCTTAAAAGTTTCAATATCAACTGCCATCGCGTATGAGGTTTTGAATTTATCATAAGTTTCTTCTATGTTTGCGGGAGTAAGAATGTAAAAATTGAAGGGAGTTGCTTCTGCCCAACTATCAATGGAAACAACTTTAGATATGTACCTAGCGGTGATAAACTTACCATAGGTAACTGTGAGCAACTGTTTGAGTGGATCAATGAACACAATCTCCAAGTTCGCGTATGAAAACAATGAACCGGAATAATCTTGTAAAGACGGACTAGGTTTATTGTTTCCAGCTCGTTCGAGAAGCTTCTTGAGAATTGCTGTGTTGGTAGATACAACTTTCGTAATTTGGCGTGCTGCACAATACATCTCTAGTTGAGTTAATAAATTTACTGGCTCACAGACTACATAAGTATTCCAGCCATTGAACATACCTTTAAGATAAGGTACATATGCTTTATCTTCATAAGTTCCCAAAAAGAGTGCGTTGTTTACGCTGCTCGATATCTTTCCTGAGTTCTGCTGCGAGCTTACTGAGGGATCTTTTCTCTGCTTTGCTAGGAGCGCGAGTTGTTGGAGTTTTGTTAATGGTTGATTCATGGCTTATCATTAAAATATGTTTAGTATGTTCTACCTTAGCTGTCCCAGGAATAATTGTAAGTACTTGATCTGAGCATCGAATTGCAAAGATGTCACCTCGG
>Ga0209067_10000889_pt1 | contig 18771 bp, 12 predicted proteins | sample ColStrG_CSR_2013_FD_187199 | JGI IMG/M metagenome (GOLD analysis project Ga0209067, IMG submission 187199) | Freshwater sediment microbial communities in response to fracking from Pennsylvania, USA - Cold Stream Run_MetaG_CSR_2013 (SPAdes)... | ecosystem: Environmental > Aquatic > Freshwater >...
AATTCCTTTTTCTGGGGTAGGACTAGGATCCTTAAGCCTTGTATCCTTTGGTACCAGTTTATCCTTAAATTTCAATCTGGGCTTTTCCCATTAATGCATGAGGCCCATTTTTTTTGCCGTTAGTTCGGCTATATCCAAAACGGATACTTCATTTTCCTTTTCAAAATGCTTCACCCCATCCCGAAGCATGGTCATGCAAAAGGGACAGCCTGCGGCTATGATATCTGGACCTAGGGATAAAGCTTCCTCAACCCTTTCCAGGTTAATATCCTTATTACCCTTCTCAGGCTCCTTAAACATCTGCGATCCGCCTGCCCCGCAACAAAGCCCTTTTGATCGACTTCTTTTCATTTCTGATAAATCGGCATCCAAAGCTTTTAGAACCTCCCTGGGGGCTTCATAAACCCCATTTCCACGACCTAAATAACAGGGGTCATGATAGGTGATTTTTTTGCCTTTAAAATCTTCCCCATTCTCGGAAACCAGTTTTCCCTCTGAAATGAGCTGGCTGATTAAAGTGGTATGATGAATTACCTCATAATTCCCACCTAATTCCGGGTATTCATTCTTTAGGGTATTGAAGCAATGAGGACAGGCGGTAACTATTTTCTTTATCCCATATCCGTTTAAAACCTGAATATTGGAAAGGGCCTGCATTTGAAACAAAAATTCATTTCCGGATCGTTTTGCCGGATCCCCCGTACAGGATTCCTCCATACCTAAAACGGCAAAACTGATTCCCACTTTTTGTAAAATAAGTGCCAAAGATCGGGTAATCCTTTGTGAGCGTTCGTCGAAACTTCCTGAACATCCCACCCAAAAAAGTATTTCAGGCATTTTGCCCTCGGCCGCCCAATCGGCCATGGTTGATATTTTTAATTCGATGGTAGGTTGCATATTGAATTTGAATTAATCGGTAATGGCCCAATTTAAGCGGTCGGCAGGAGAGAATGGCCAGGGAGCCCCATTATTTTCAATATTATTGAACATGGCATTTAAGGAACCCGGGGCATTTGAATCCTCCATTACCAGATATTGACGAAGCTGAATAATAATATTTAAGGGGTCGATATTGACCGGGCATGCCTGGGTACAGGCATTGCAGGTTGTGCAGGCCCAAAGCTCCTCTGGACGGATATAATCATGCAAAAGAGTTTTATCATCCAAGGCATTGGCACCATGGGTTTCCTTATATTTCCCCAGTTCTACCATGCGGTCGCGGGTATCCATCATTATTTTTCGAGGGCTCAATAATTTTCCGGTAATATTGGCTGGACATTCCGAGGTACATCTTCCACATTCTGTACAGGAATAGGCGTCCATAAGGTTTTTCCAACTTAAGTCTGGAATATCCTTCGCCCCAAATTTTATTTGGGTCGGGTTGGGTTCGGGTGCTATAAAGGAAGGATCCAACATGGTTTTAACTTCTACCGTTACCTGAGCCATATTGAGAAATTGACCTTTGGGTTTTAAATTCGAAAAATAGGTATTCGGAAAGGCCAATAGGATATGAAAATGCTTGGAATAGGGTAAATAATTCAAAAAAGCCAGAATACCCAGGATATGGAACCACCAACAAAACCGTTCAATAAATTCAAGGGATCCCGCTTGCTTGGGTAAAATACCCGTAAATAATGTACTTATGGGGAAATTTCCAGCTTTTAAATAATGACTAAAATGAAGGGCCTGAAGCTTTTGGTCGGCAGCATTCATAGTCAAAAATGCCAACATCAATAAGATTTCAGTAAAAAGAATAATGTCGGCATCCTCTTTTGGCCATTTTTTCATCTCCAGACCAGAGAATCGTTTCAGTTTTCCAATATGCCTACGAATAAGAAATACGATACAGGCTAATAAAACGCCAAGAGCCAGTATTTCAAAAAAACCAATTAGGAAATTATAAAAACCACCGAGTCGGGAAAAAATTCGATGAGATCCGGTAATTCCATCTAAAATAATTTCCAATACCTCAATATTGATTAAAATAAAGCCTATATAAATGAAAAAGTGCATGATGCCTGCCAGTGGGCGGGTAATTAATTTACTTTGGCCAAGTGCTACTCTTGCCATGGTTTTCCATCGGGAAAGCTTGTCGTCCTCCAAATGAATATCTCTTCCCATTTGGATATTTTTTTGAATTCGAATTAGATTTCGTGTAAAAAAGTAAATCGAAACCAAAAGAGCTAGAATAAATATTATTTGGGAAATCATTTGTTATTAACCATTTATGGATATACAAGTTTAATAATTTAATGTAATTACAACTTATTTTGATAAAAATTTTATGTTTCGAAAAATCCCTCTATTTTTGCAGTCCCAAATAAAAAAGGTGATATAGCTCAGTTGGTAGAGCAAAGGACTGAAAATCCTTGTGTCGTTGGTTCGACTCCAACTATCACCACTTTCCTTTCCCCGGGGTTTATCGATTTTTTTCATAACTATAAAGGATTTCCCCTTTATAGTTTATGAAATATACCCTAGCATTATTTTTACTTAAAGAAATCAAGGCAAATCCGGAATCTCCATTGCTAAATAAACTCATTCCGGGTATGAAGCCTGCGATTCGAGTCTCTGATCCAGCTCCTGAAACTATATAATCCAAGGATCCCGTCGATTTTTTTAGATGTTGAAGATCATGGTCATGGCCGCAAATATAGAAATCAACCCCATTTTTTATCAATAATGGGTTCAACTGCTTAATGAGATCGGGCGAATTACCATGACCGGTTCCGGCTGAATAAACAGGATGATGGCCAAATACCAATTTAAATGAATCATGGGAATGATTTAACACACTATCCAGCCATTTTAATTGAAGACTGGTGTCCTGACGGTCTACATCTCCATATTTCCCATGGGTGTTTCTATAGGAGCTAATAAAGGGGTTGGTGTCCAAAAAGGCGAGTAGGACGGAATCCTGATTCTCTATCTTTACTTTTTTTGTAAAATATCGAGCAGGCATATTCCACCGGTTACTATGCTGGGAATAACCAATTTCCGCATCCACCAAACCTTTATAATCATGATTACCCAATACACAATACCAAGGTTTCTGTAGATGAGCCCCGGTATAAATATTCTCAAATGAACTTTTCCATTTTTCATCATAAACCCCTTTTACTCCCTCCTCGTAAATATTATCGCCGGTTGAAACGATAAATTGAATATCGTATTGGGAGGCTATTTTCTCCATTTCATCGGCCGTTTCCTTTTGATGATAAGCTCCATTTCGACCCCAATCGCCAACTACAAGGAAATTTAATGAGCCTGGCTGGATATGAATGGGTTTATTTTGTGCACAGGAAAAATTCAAGTTTCCTAATAAAAATACGAATGGGCTAATCCATCGTAAAGCATTTCTTGATTTCATCGATTTTTTGATCAATAATTTAGATTATAACAAATTCTACACCGGGGCTCGTACCGTTCCTTTTGTCCAATTAGAATAGTATCCTGAGATTCCGTTTCAATCCTATAGGAATACAAGGCCGATCGACCACAAACCAGACAAACGGCATGGAGTTTTAAAACCTCATCGGCAATCGACATTAAATGAGGCATGGGGCCGAATGGATTTCCCTGGAAATCCATATCCAAACCAGCCACAATTACACGGATGCCTTTATCGGCTAGTTTTTCACAAACACTGGGTAATTCGGGATCAAAAAATTGTGCCTCATCAATGCCTACGACTTCCACCTGACCACATAAGAGTAAAATGGAGGAGGCATTTTCGACTGGGGTAGAAAGAGTAGAATTATAATCATGCGAAACGATAGCTTTTTCAACATATCGTTTATCAATAGATGGTTTGAAAATGTTTACCCTAAGTTTAGCAATTTCGGCTCTTCTCAACCGACGCATGAGTTCTTCTGTTTTCCCTGAAAACATGGAACCAGTTATCACCTCTATACTTCCTCGGTAAAGTAATTCTTGCTGGATCAAAATTAGCAGGTATATGGTTCCCGAATATCTATAAAAAATCGATGTTTTAAAGCCCTGTGGAAAACAATGGCATAATTCATGCTCGAATGAGCATACTTACCAACTTTTCCACATTTATTAACTAATTTTCCGCATACACCCTATTTTTGGACTGTAACAATGTCATTCGGCTAAACTCTTTTTTATAATTATGGACAAACAGAGTTTGTTGAATAAAATCAGTTTTATTCTACAGGATCTCAAATCGCAACATCTTAAATTAACCGGAAACGTAGATCGTATTCCTGAAATCGATTTGGATTTGTTCCTCGCAAATGCCAGTTTTTTAGTAAATCATTTAGAGGTACTAAAAAAAATAAACGGTTCAAGCCCTGAAGTTCGTGAGCGGGATGATTTATTAAAAAATTTATTCAATCCTCAGGAGCTGGAAAAGCTGCTGGAAAAACCCATACTTCCGGAGAGCCCTCTTTCGGAAATGCCCAAAGAATTATCGGAACCCATGACCGAAATGGGAATGCACCAAGGGAATGAGGATTTCCTTCCACCTGTTCATAATTTTGTAACCGAGCCCGATTTACAAAAGGCTCCTATCGTTCAGGACATTTCCCAGGAAAGTCCCGAAACGCATCCGGGTATTAAAACCCGAAATGAAAGTTTTCTGGAAACTCAAAATAATTTTGTTCGACCTTTAACGAATAAGCAAGGGGTTTTCGCACCGGAATTAGAAAGGAAGGCTGCCTATTTTGCCGATAGGAATGAAGAAATTGAATCCGCCAACCGGGAAAAAAATGGCTATGAGAAGCCCGTTTCCAATTCACTAAATGATACTTTTAATCAGGAATTAAAAGCTCTACGAGATTTAAATAGTACTCTTGAAAATAGTCTAAATAGAGAATCCATACTCAACGCTACCCAAAGAGTGCAGGATTTAAATGGATCCGTTACCCATCGGGATAATAATAGTGCCGTTTCCGATCTCAATTCTAATCAAAAACGCGAGCCGAGTTTATTGAATAGGCTTGGAAACCTTCCGGTTAAGGATATTCGTAAAGCCATTGGCCTTAATGAGCATCTTTTATTTATTAAAACCTTGTTTCAGGGCGATCCGGCTATCTACGACCGGACTCTATCCATGATTGATACGTTTAATACGGCCGACCAGGCTTTTCAATTTCTACAGGATGAAATTTCTGGCCCTTTTAATTGGGAATCCAAAAAGGCCGTTGCTGAACTTTTTAAGAATATTGTAAACCGGAAATTTGCCGGAAATCGATAGTTTCTTTATCTCAAGAAGGTTCTGGAGGAATCATGCCTTAATAAAATAAAAAGCATGATGGTAAAACTAAGCAAGGATGAACCTCCATAGCTTAAAAAGGGCAAAGGTATACCAATAACGGGAACGATTCCGATCGTCATTCCAATATTTACGATAATATGGAAAAAGAATAGAGAGGCTATACCATACCCATAAATTCTTCCAAAAGCATCTCTTTGACGCTCGGCCAATACCAATATCCGAAATATAAATGCCAGATAGAGGCTGATAACCACGGTACATCCCAAAAATCCCCATTCTTCCCCTATGGTACACCAAATAAAATCGGTGGTTTGTTCGGGAACAAATTCAAATTTAGTTTGCGTGCCATGTAAAAATCCCTTACCTAAAAACCTTCCGGATCCAATCGCAATTTGGGATTGGTTCACATTATAATAATTACCCTTTAGGTTAATATCTTTCCCAACCAGATTATTAACACGGATTCGTTGATGGGGTTTTAAATGGGAAATAACAAAGGGTACCGTAAAAATGATGATGGTTGAGAAAACCAAACTAAAACCCAATAAAGCCACATTTTCTCGGCTTCTCCGCATCATGAAATACAGGAGTATGGAGAGGGTGATTAAACCATAGAGGATATAAAGCGGCTTAATTAATAAGGCCAGTATAAAAAAGGTTATACCGATTAAGGCAATCATTAAAACCCAACCGGGTAAACCCTCCCTGTATAGAACAAAAATTAGGGCAGTGAATGTAAGGGCCGATCCCGGATCCTGAAGCATGATCAATCCAAAAGGGATTAGGACTAAGATCATGGCAATGGCTCGGGTTCGTAAATCCTGCCAACGGGCATTGGTTCCTCCTAGAAATTTACCCAGGGCTAAACAGGTGCAAAGTTTTGCAAATTCAGCGGGTTGTAATCGGAAACTACCCCATTCAAACCAGGCGCGGTTCCCATTTACCAGCTTTCCGAAAAATAATACAGCCACAAGCCCTATGAGCGTAAGGATATAAAATCCATAGGCAAAAGTGGGGAAAAAGCGACTATCCAATAATAGAATCAGGCAGGCTACCAGAAAGGAAACTATTATCCATACCACTTCTTTACCATAGGGTTTAGAGAAATCGAAAATAGAGGCGTGGCGAGGATCGAAACTAGCTGAATAAATGGCTAATAATCCAATGGTGACTAAAATTCCATAGAGTAAAAGAAGAACCCAGTCAATATTAAAAAACAAGCTTTTTTTCGAATCCAGTGCCATATTAATTTTTACTCAACAAATTTTCTGAATGGATAATTTTTTTGCGGGCAATTCGGGTTCGGGATTTTGAACTATCGACCTTTCGGATACTATCCTGGGATTTTAATTTCTCCGGTGAAATATGAATGGCTTTACCATGGCTATCATTAGGGGGCAATATAACGGCATCCATCATCCTTTTTTCATAAGCCGGACGGGAAATTTTACCTTTTAAATATTTCTCGATAATCAAGCTTGCTATAGGGGCTGCCCAATGGGCTCCCTGACCGGCATTTTCTACAATGACTGAAATGGCAATTTTCGGATTATTTCTGGGAGCAAAGGCCACAAAAACGGAATGGTCCTCCCCATGGGGATTTTCGGCTGTACCGGTTTTTGCGCAAATATCCAGCCCGGGTAAATAGGCCGCTCGGGCGGTTCCCTTTTCCACCACCAACTGCATTCCATCCATAACCACATTATAATACGAAGAATCTATACCGATTAAATGTTTTTCCAGAAACTTGGATTCCACAGCATTTTTCTTGCCAATACCTTTGATCAGGTGGGGGATATAATAATACCCTTTATTGGCAATGGCTGCCATTTCATTGGCCATTTGTAAGGGGGTTACATCCAGCTCTCCCTGGCCAATGGCCAAAGAAATGATGGTATTGGAATTCCAATGACCTTTACCATGTACTTTGTCGTATAAGGCTGGGGTGGGTATTCGACCTCTTTTTTCATTCGGAAGATCAATGCCCAAGGGGCTTCCGAAGCCAAATTTTGTTACAAAATTTCTCCATATATTAAAATTTCCGGTCACCCCCTGGTTCATACCTTTTTCAATGATATCGTGAAATACATGACAGAAATAGGAATTGGAAGAATATTCGATGGCTCCTTTTAAATCCAGGGAGGGCAATGGGTGAAAGTTTTTAACCAAATGATTTCCTGCATAATATCCAACACCTCCTGGAAAAACGGTGCTGGGTTCTATAAGTTTTTCTTCCTGACCTATCAATGCCTGAACTGGCTTGAAAGCCGAACCGGGAGGATAATAGGCTTGCAAAGGTCTCATATACAAAGGAATATAAGGGTCGGTATAAAGCTTACTAAAATTATGTCCCCTTTCCCTACCCACTAATAAATTAGGATCATAGGTAGGGCTGCTCACCAGGGCCAGAATTTCTCCGGTTTGGGGTTCAATCACTACGATACTTCCTAATTTGTTTTTCATTAATTTTTCTCCATATTCCTGTAAATCAGCGTTTATGGTTGAAATCAATTTTTCTCCGGAAACCGCCAAAGTATCGTATTTGCCATTTTCATAACTGCCTTTTTCAACATTATGAACATCGTATAATACGTTTTTGACCCCTCTCTGTCCTCTTAAAATATTTTCGTAGGATCCCTCAATACCACTTAATCCGATATAATCGCCTTGACGGTAAAATCCATTTTTCTTTTTAATGATTTTATCATCTACCTCACCCACATATCCCAGCAATTGGGCGGCAATAGCTTTTGGGTAGGACCGAACGGTACGATTTTCTATGTAAAAGCCCTTATAAGCAAATAGTCTTTCCTGTAAACGGGCATAGGTTTCAACCGATAATTGCTTTTCAATGATGAAGGGTTTTCGTGGGGAATCGTCCTTGGCCTGATCAAACCGACGTTCGAATTCCATTTTATCCACTCCTAATAATTTGCAAAGACCCGTGGTATCAAATTCCTTGACATCTCTGGGGGTTACCACCAAATCATAAACTGGAATATTCTCTACCAGGATTTTTCCGTTTCTATCCAAAACCACCCCACGAGCCGGATAAACAATTATTTTTCGAAGCACATTATTCTCTGAAGCCAGAAAATAGGATTTATCGATTATCTGTATATAGAATAAACGCGATAATAGGATGAGTAGGGCTATTATTATAATAGTCTGAATCACGAATCTCCGTTCGAAATAATTGTTCATGATTTATTTTGTCCTTTGACCAAAGAAAATATACTGAGATAAAATGACTAAAAATAAGGTAAAAATCGAACTGCCAATTACTTTTAAAAGGATATAAAAAAATTCCGAGAACCGGAAAATTTCAATGGTCGATAGGGCCAATTGATGGGCTACCACGAGAATACCGGCATAGGTTAAGAACCGGTCAAATCCAATATTGCGGATGGAAGGAAGCGTTTCAAATTCACTGGAACCCCTTGAATTCATAAAGCTTAGAGTCATAATCCGGGCCAAGGCCATAAATACACAGGCTGCCGTATGAATTCCAGGAGTATTAGAAAATATATCAACGGTAAGACCTAGAATAAAGGAAAATAAATAAAGCCAGAATATCGGAATATCCAGAGGTAATAAAATAATAAATAAGATATAGGGATAAGGAACCGCCCAATTGTATAAGGCAATATTTTTTAAAAGTAGAACCTGAATTCCCACTAAAATAAAAAAACGAAAGAAGTTGGATAGGATTACACTCATTTCTCAGTCGTAGAATTGGTTTCCAATTGAATTTTCTCGGTTGAGAATTTATCCCCTACTATATAAACCTGATCCAGGTTATTTAAGTCGGCTAATAATTTTACCTGAATGGTTAAACCGCTTTCTCCATTATGGGAAGCTCCACTAATCACCGTTCCTATGGCAATTCCTTCGGGAAATAAGGAGAAACCAGAGGTTTCAATGGTATCGCCTTTTTTAACGTCTACATAAATAGGGATTTCCTTAACGGTAAGGATCTGGCTATTATAGCCATCCCAAACCAAGGAGCCAAAGTTTTTGGTATGACGAATTCGAACACTGATATGGCTATCCTTGTGAAGAATGGAAAGAACCGTACAATAATGGTCACTTATATCCTTCACTACGCCAATAACCCCTTTGGGGAAAATAACACCGCTTCCGGTAGTTACACCCGCCAATCTGCCTTTATCCAAAGTAAAATAATTGTCCCTGCGAGTAGTACTATTATTCACCACTTTCGCCACCATATAGGTATACTCCTGGTTATACTCTGTGTTTTTTACGGTTTTATGAACGGGATTCAGGGGATATTGTGAAGATTTTAATTGGTTTCTCAATTGGGCATTTTCCTCAGCCAGGGATTGATTGGTGTTTTGTAAATTTAAATAAGATACAATTTGGGCTTTGCGTTCCAGAATACCTCCTACAATTCGATTGGACGTATTTAGGTAAAGACCCCCTTGATAGGGGTTGTATCTAAAGATTAAGATGAAACTTAAAAATTCAAAGGCCAAGAACCAAAAAAAGGCCCGATTCCTAAACAGGAATACCCATAAATTTTGCATTCAGCCTGGATTTAAGGCATTAAAAATCTAAAATTCTGAATATTTTTCAAAGCAATTCCTGTGCCTCTCACTACCGCTCTCAAAGGATCTTCTGCGACGTGTACCGGAAGCTTGGTTTTGGTTTGAATTCGTTTATCCAGACCTCTTAATAAAGCCCCACCCCCTGTTAAATAAATTCCGGTTTGATAAATATCGGCAGAAAGCTCAGGAGGGGTTATTTCAAGGGCTTTTAATATGGCCTCTTCAATCTTAGAAATGGATTTATCTAAACAATGAGCAATTTCGGTATACGAAACCATGATTTGCTTCGGTACCCCTGTCATTAAATCCCTTCCCTGAACGGCAAATTCGGCCGGTGGATCAGGAAGTTCCGGTAGGGCAGAGCCCACTTCTATTTTTATTTTTTCTGCGGTTCGATCGCCAATTAAAATATTATGCTGACGTCGCATATAATTCACAATATCGGAATCAAAATTATCACCGGCTACTCGGATGGATTGGTCACATACGATTCCCGATAAGGCAATTACGGCGATTTCGGTAGTACCCCCACCAATATCGATAATCATATTGCCCATAGGTTCCTCTACATCAATACCGATCCCTATGGCTGCTGCCATGGGCTCATGAATTAAATGAACTTCTTTGGCTCCTGCAATTTGGGCGGAGTCCCGAACGGCTCGTTTTTCCACCTCGGTGATTCCTGATGGAATACAAATAACCATACGAAGAGAGGGAAATAACCATCCCTTGCCTCCATTGATCATTTTGATCATGCCCCGAATCATATGTTCTGCCGCATCGAAATCAGCGATTACACCATCCTTGAGGGGTCTAACCGTTCTAATATTTTCATGAGTCTTACCATCCATTTGCATGGCTTGTTTCCCTATGGCAATGAGCTTTCCCGTTTTCCGGTCCAAGGCCACGATAGAAGGTTCATCGACAACTACTTTGTCATTATGAATTATGAGGGTATTGGCTGTACCCAGGTCAATTGCAATTTCTTGCGTAAAAAAGTTAAACAGGCCCATTAGAATTTAGGAAGCAATATTGAAGTTGTGCAAATATAGATTAAAACCCTCCTTTTTTATTTTTTTCAACATAGAATACTATAGAAAAAATTAGAATTATGCCAAAAAAAAATTAATGCTTAAAATGGCGGATAGAAGTGAACACCATAGCCATATTATGGGCATTGCAGGCATCGATCGAATCCTGATCCTTAATCGATCCTCCTGGCTGAATTATAGCCGATATTCCAGCTTTTGCCGCGATTTCTACACAATCGGGGAATGGGAAGAATGCGTCGGAGGCCATAACGGAACCTTGAATATCAAATCCAAAATGTTCAGCCTTGGCAATGGCCTGATTTAAGGCATCCACTCTGGAAGTTTGGCCCAAACCAATCCCAACCATTTGATGATTCTTTGCTAAAATGATGGCATTCGATTTGGTATGCTTCACGATTTTCAAGGCAAAACTCAAATCTCTTTTTTCATTCGTTTCCAAGCCTTTATGGGTAGCCAGTTTCCAGGTTCCTTCGGTTTCCATGCTCTTATCCATATCCTGACCAATGTATCCATTCAATAATGTCTTAACATGGAAATTTGGAAGGGGAATATTTTTCCGAATCAATATGATTCGGTTTTTCTTTTGCTCCAATAGGCTCAAGGCTTCAGGATCATATTCTGGTGCTACAAGAACCTCAAAAAACAATTTATGAATTTCTTCAGCGGTTTTTAGATCTATTTTTCGGTTTGAAAACAATACCCCTCCAAAAGCGGAAACCGGATCGCAGGCCAGGGCCGATTCATAGGATTCTAGAAGGGTAGGTCGGCTGGCAAATCCACAAGCATTATTATGTTTCAAAATCAGGAAACTCGGATCGCTAAATTCATCCATTAACAGGATCCCGGCATCCAAATCGACCAAGTTGTTATAGGATAATTCTTTTCCATGTAATTTTTCAAACAAATCAGAAAAATCACCGAAGAAATAGCCTTTTTGATGGGGATTTTCTCCATATCGAAGGGTAGAGGCATCACCTAATTGGATATTCTGTGCGGATTTATCCTGGTTGAAATATTGAGCAATGGCATAATCATAGGATGAGGAAACCTTAAAGGCATTTCCGGCCAATTTTCTTCTTTGGTCCAGGGTAGAAACGCCTTTTTGATGATCCAGAATTTCTTCCAATAATGCATACTCCTTTGGGGAGGGAATGATACAAACATCTGCAAAATTTTTACCACCTGCTCTAATCAAAGAAATCCCTCCAATATCGATTTTCTCGATGATATCCTCATCCGAGGCCCCTGAAGCAAGCGTTTCCTCAAATGGATATAGATTAACAATCACCAAATCGATTAGAGGAATATGATATTTTTCCAATTCCTCCTGATCCGATTTTTCTTCCCTTCTATTTAATATTCCTCCAAAAACCTTTGGATGAAGGGTTTTTACCCTCCCTCCCAGAATAGATGGATAGTCGGTCAAATCTTCCACCGAGGTTACAGGTACTCCTAAATCCTGAATAAATTTTTCGGTTCCTCCAGTAGAATAAATTTGTACCTGATTTTTATGGAGAAGCCGGATGATTCTATCCAGACCGTTTTTATAGTAAACCGAAACCAAGGCCGATTTAATGGCTATTTCATCCTTCATCATATCAAAATTAAGGAGCGAATGTAAGAATTAAATTTTTCTATGGCCTGTAATGCAAATGCGAATAATTTAAACATTGGTGGATAATAGAAGGACCCGATCCTCAGGATAAATTGGGTTATCATAAGGAAATTTTAAAAGCGGGAGGATTTTATAGGGGGATCCGTATTCCGGAATAGGGGTCTTTAATTATGTTTAAAATATTTTCATATAGATAATATTTCATTCTAGAGACTATTATTTATATCCTGCCGATGAGAGGGCATTGAAGAACGGAGAGAGAAGGATATTTGATTTAAGGAAAAAATATTCTTTAAACCCTCTCAAAAATGAAAACCTTCTGTCTTTATATTTTGAGTATTTTAATTGGACTTTTCCTTTTGGTTCCATCTGTAAAAGGTAGACCCTCCGGGACAAAAAATTCCTCTGTATCGGGTTTGCAGGTAACCGCTTTGGGGACACCGGGAACTTGTTTAAATAATGCCTCGATAACCGCTTCGGTTCAAGGCAACGGCAATGATATCGTCAACTATCAGCTTTTACAAGGGGGAACCGTGATTCGCTACTATCAGGCTTCCAATATTTTCAACAATTTACCGGCTGGTCAAAACTATAGGGTTCAGGTAATTGATATTACCAATTCAGAAACGGCATATTCCTTACCCCTTTCTTTAACCACTACTTACCAAAATTTAACCCTTTCGGCTAACAATACCCAGGTGGAAACCTGTGCAGGAGCCTCAAACGGTGTTTTATCGGTTACTGTAAACGGGGGCAGGGGTCCTTACTTATTTTCCCTGGCGGGGGCAAAAACCATTCCTCCCCAAAATTCCAATATATTTTCGGGTTTGACCCAGGGTACTTATTCGATTACCGTGGTTGACAATTGTGGATCCAGTCAGGTTATCGAAGCCCAGGTTGCCTTAGAGCCTAATCCAATTTCTAGTTTGTCCTTATGTGGGGGATCAGCCTATATAGGGTATCAAATACCGAATAATTGTAATAGCCCTTTGATGGTGGGCTTGATGAACACTCTTAACAATGCATCCGGTTCTCCTTTAACCAGTTTTGAGCAAAGCTTATATACCTGGGCCTATGAATATCCATCCGGAAGTGGCAATATTTATGGTTCAGGAGGCGTTTTAGGGGCGCCTCCCGTTCCGGTTTCCATTTTGACTATTCCTTTAATTTCCTCTGCTTCCTACCCGTATACTTATGGGGATATTATAATTTATGATGGTTGCGGTAATTCCAAAATATTTAAGCAGTTATTATACCCTTCGGTTCCAGAATCAGGCCCCGGAATTCTAGGCGCTTTTGAAGCCACTGTTGGTGCCACCTTTGATTGTAATCAGGGTGCAGGGGTTACCATGAATGTTCCCGGAACACAGGCCATTTGTTATCCTATTCAATATACTTTTACGGATTTGGTGGATGGTAGTCAACTGAAATTTACCAAATCAAATTATACAAGCCCAAGTTTTTCATTTTATGGATTTACTCCAGGACATTCCTACCATGTGGTATCTGTAGATGGAAATGGGCATCGGGCAAATTGGTTTAATACCGATAATATAACCATGCCCCTTTCGGCAGGGGGTTTTGGAATGGCGCCCGTTCAAAGTTGGAATAATAATTTAGGATATAATGAAGCCAATCCGGTAGCAGTAGCCCCATCCGCCCAAAAAATAGGAACCCCCGTTTATTATACCGTAACCGCCTCCAATAATCCCCAAGTTCCACTGGGTTATTCTGATTCCTCAAAATATACCACAATGAGCACTAGTATAGCCTTAAATGGTCCAAATGCCAATAAAACCTGGCCGGCGGGCACTTATACCCTTCAGCTTAAGGGATCTTGCTATAGTTCAACCCATACCTTTACAATTTATGGATATACCGGAAAATTAAATGGAGTTTATACCGAAAGCCCTGCTTGTGGTTCTTTTAGCCTGGGTGTGGAAGCCTTTCTTCCGAATATCAATAATAATCCGGTTTCATCGAGCTATTATATTACCATTTTATCGGGACCCAGCAATGTAGGTAAAACAGCTACCTTCAATGCTCAAGCCCTAACAAAGGATGTTTATTCGGCTTTATTTCCTGGATTGGCCTATGGAACGTATACCCTTGGATTAGGGGTTTTAGGTGGCCCCAATAATGCCTTTGGCCAGGAAACCATTAGTTATATGGGGGCCAATACCCTAAGTATCGATGCGGCCACCACCCTGGGCTGGATTTGTCCTGGGGATAGTACAGGTACTTTAACTGTAAATGCTCAATCCTCCTCCGGTTCAGCTTTGTATTATTCCATCAATAATGGCCCTTATCAGAGCTCTAATATTTTTCAGGGATTAAATCGAGGAACCTATGGGGTGAAGGTAATCGATGCCTGTGGAAATGTAGCCAGCTATATGGCCAGTGTAATAAAGGCTACCCCCCTACAGATTCTCTCCAGTTCCCTGAATCCCTGTTTGGGGACTTCCCTTAGCTTAACGGCCCAGGTTGCCGGGGCTTTGAGTTTTTCTTGGTCAGGACCCAATGGTTTTAAGAGTACGGTTCAATCACCCAATATCCCCATTACCGGGGTTGAATGTTCTGGGGTTTATTCGGTACAGGTCATTACTCCTACCTGTACCCTAACGGGATATATAACCATCAGTGTGCCAGCCCCACCGGTTTTAAACCTCAATCCTCCCAAACCGGTATTTTACCCCAATACAGTGGATATTACTACCTCTGCCATCCTTTCTGGAAATTCCCAGAGCTTGGTTCTTTCCTATTATAAGGATTCACTGGCTACCCAGATTCTTCAAAACCCAAATGCCATCAGGGATTCGGGAACCTATTATATAAAGGCTACCCAAGCACAAGGTTGTTCCGTTATTCGCCCGGTACAGGTAATTATTTATACGATTCCGGTAGCCCAGATTCAATATCCTAATGGCCCTTTTTGTCCTATGGGCTCCATTCAGGTAGTCCAAACTGGAACTCCCGGTGGTACCTATTCATCGAGTAAGGGCCTGGAAATAAATTCTAAAACAGGTGAAATTAATTTATCTGCCAGTATGCCAGGTGATTATATTATTACCTATAGTTTCTCCAATGGGCTTTACACGAAAACCACCCAGACCCAATTGGTGATTCAGGCATTGCCTAGTCCTTCCCAAGCCGGAAATGATCAATACCTGTGCAATACGAATACAGCCTATTTATCAGCGAATACCCCCCTTCAAGGAAAGGGAATTTGGACCCTATTGTCCTCTACCCCTTGTACTTTGGTTAATCCCTATTCTCCCCAAACTCAGGTAAACGGACTAAAACCAGGAACCTATATATTTGAATGGACCATACAAAATGGAAATTGTGCCTCATCCAGCTCAAAGGTATCCTTGATGATTTCTAATAGCCCTGATCAGGCCAATGCCGGACCGAATCAAAACCTTTGTAAAACAAGCCAGGCCATCCTTTCTGCGAATCAACCTTTGAATGGAACGGGTAACTGGGAATTTATCCAAGGCCCCAGTACTCCTTATATTGTAAATCCTGGAAATCCTCAAACCCAGGTGAATGGCTTAATAAGCGGAATGTATACCTTTCAATGGACAGTTAGTCTTGGCAATTGTATCCAAACCCATTCGACGGTGAATATTCAGGTATATGGGCCGGTTAGTGTTTCTAATGCCGGGGCCAATCAGACCTTAAAATCCAGTATTCAAACCAAAACCCAGCTAGCTGCCAGTCCTGCAGAAATTGGTACAGGGCTTTGGACTCAGATAGTAGGCCCTAATAAGGCCTTAATTTTAAACCCTCAAAAAGATACTACCCTTCTTTCAAATTTAATTTCGGGAGATTATACATTTAAATGGACTTTAACGAACGGCTCATGTGATTCTAGCTCTAGTCTAGTCCATATTCAGGTTCCTTTCCCCGTTAAGCTAGAAATCCTTTCTACCCATCCGGTTCTCTGTCATGGAGGAAATAATGGAAGCTGTTTGGTAAAGGCTAGTGGGGGGTCGGGAAATTATCAGTATTCATTGGATAGTGGAAGAACCTTTCAATTATCCAACCTCATCACTCAATTGAAATCCGGTGATTATAGGATTAGGGTTTGGGATATAATGGATAGCACGGAGTCCATTCAAGCGATCCATATTTCTGAGCCGGAAGCCCTGGTAATAAAAACACGTCCGATCCATATTTTTGCTCCCTTTACTGCCGATATTACCCAGTGTATCCTTAAAGAAAGCTCTAGTTCCGATCTGCATTTTAGTTATTATTCGGATTCCTTAGCCAGCCAGGCTTTATCCAATCCACAATCCATTAGCCAATCCGGCATATACTTTATAAAAGGTGAAAACGACCAAGGTTGTTCGGTAATATCCTCGGTAAACCTTTTGATCTCACCGGTAGCCCATCCGGACACCCTATCGACCCTTTCCAATCATAGTGCGATTATAAATCCTTTAAGAAATGATTTTGGAAAGTTAAATCCGGCTAGTATTCATACCAGTAGCCCCAAGCATGGTTCTATAAGTTTAAATATTCGCGGATTATTAACCTATACCCCTGATAGTAATTTCTATGGCTTAGATTCCCTTGAATATTCGGTATGCGATAGTACCCAGCCTATTGCTCAATGTGTTCAATCAAAAATTTTAATAGAGGTTATCGGGAAAAACCCCAAACTAACCGATTTATCCCTTGAATTAAGTGCACCCGAAAACGTAAATACAGATACGTATACTTATTCCATTCGAATTCAAAATCTAGGACCCGATACCGCCAGTTTAGTTCATATTACCGATACCCTACCCCTAGGAATGGTTTTTCATTCCAGTAATTTTCCGAATTATACTTATGATCCATCCAGTAATATTGTTTATTGGAATATAAGCAGCTTGCCAACTGGAGGAAAGGATACCCTATTATTTAGCGTTACCACTCAGAAAATGGGGGAGGTGATCAATAAAGCCAGCATCCAAGGCCATGAACTGGATAATAACCTTAAAAATAATTATGCTGAGGATAGTACCTTTCATTCGGGCGAATCCTTATTTTTCCCCACTTTATTTACCCCCAATGGGGATGGATTCAATGATCAATTTATCATAAAAGGATTGAATGATTATCCCGATAATGAAATCGAAGTATTTAACCGATTCGGGAATCCGGTTTATAGAGCCTCAGGCTATATGCAAGATGGAAAGATTTGGGGAGGAGATAATCTGGCCGATGGAACCTATTTCTATGTACTCAGTATTCGGATAAATGGCCAAACCAAGAAATTCTCAGGATATACCACCTTGGTTCGATAGTTATTTGGAAAATTTAAACTAAGTTTCGCTTAGGCGTATAAAAATGAGATTATTTTTTAAAAGTTAATTCCCAATAATAAAGCAGGAATAATAGGCAATTATAAAATTGTGGCGTGACTACCAAAAAGATATACCCGACCTATTGGGAAGGTCATTCCTTTACACTTTAGGGCTACTGTTCATAAAGATAGGCAATACCCCTGAGGTCATAACCAACGAAAAGGGAGAATATAAATTCACAAAAGGTCAGAAGTTTCCTATTCATTTAATCGTTCGTTTATAGGTCATCAAGGAATTCTTTTTAATAAAAAAAGAAAGCAATAATTGGAGATATTAAAAGGAAAACTTGAATCCAATCATTAAACCCACATAAATTTTAATCTGTATACCTGTTAATTTTTTTTCCGTTGAAGCGAAAAAGACCACAATTACGGGTACCTATCCAAATATTGCCAGCTTGGTCTTCCAATAAAGAAAATATGGAAATATTTGCCAATCCATCTTTTTTTGCAAACTCATGGAATGATTTTTCATTAAAATTCCAGAACCCACCTTTATAAATATCCTGATTATCAGTAAAATCGTAAGCGTACCAAATTGTTCCCTCTTTATCTCTTAAAATGGTATTTATTAAATCTTTTCTTAATTGGGGTGGTTCGAAAAAAATATTAAAGATTTTTCCATCATATAGAAGTATACCATTATGTCTCGTGGCAAATAATAAATTACCATTCCTATCATCCGTGATTTTACGAATCCAACCCTCGTTTTTTGGTTTGAAATTGCTTAAAGCCCTTCCGTTATAGAAAACAATACCTTCTGATGCCATTGGCCCCGACCCAAACCAAATATTTCCAAACGAATCTTCCATTATTGACCATACGATGTTATTACTTAATCCATCTTTTTTTGTAATCTGCTTAAATACCTTTCCATCATAACGATAAACGCCTTCACCGGTTGTCCCAATCCAAATATTGCCACCTTTGTCCTGAAT
>Ga0209067_10000892_pt1 | contig 18724 bp, 15 predicted proteins | sample ColStrG_CSR_2013_FD_187199 | JGI IMG/M metagenome (GOLD analysis project Ga0209067, IMG submission 187199) | Freshwater sediment microbial communities in response to fracking from Pennsylvania, USA - Cold Stream Run_MetaG_CSR_2013 (SPAdes)... | ecosystem: Environmental > Aquatic > Freshwater >...
TGCAAATCGGCAATAATGTGTTGCAGGCGCTCCCCGAGGTCAGTCTGGTGGGCAATGGCGGATATTGGGTTGATGCCAATTTCAAGGAAACGCAGCTTGCCAAAATCCGCATTGGTCAGCCCGCCGAAATTGAAATCGACGCCATCCCCGACAAGCGGTTCAAGGCGCGTGTGAGCGGGATTGGCGCGGGCACAGGCTCAGCGTTCTCGCTGTTGCCCGCGCAGAATGCGACGGGGAACTGGGTGAAGGTCACACAGCGGGTGCCTGTGCGGCTGACACTGATCGATTCGCCGGGGCAGCCGCTCGCCGCCGGGTCGAGCGCGACGGTGACCGTTCAGGTTGCACATTGATCTCCGCGCTGGCCGATGGCTATAGCGAGCGCATGACCGATCCACGCCTCATCACCATCGATCTCGATCCGCAGAGCATCTTTTGGCGCAGCGCCGACGCTGAGCAGGAACGGCGGGTTGCGGTGTTTGATCTGCTTGAGCGCAACCATTTCGCTGTGGTTGCCGAAGGGTTGGAGGACGCCCAAGGGCCGCATAAGCTGCATCTCGCGACGAGTGAAGGGCGGTTGGTGCTCACGATCAATCGCGCGGACGACAGTTTGCTCACGCGCTACGTGCTTGGCATGGCGCGCTTCCGCAGACCGATCCGCGATTATCACGCGATTTGCGACAGCTATTACCAGGCGGTGCGGCAAGCCTCGCCGCAAATGATTGAAACCGTCGACATGGCGCGGCGCGGCGTCCACAACGAAGCGGCGGAGTTGCTCATCGCCAAACTTGTCGGCAAGGTGGAGATTGATTTTGATACCGCGCGGCGGCTGTTCACGCTGATCGCCGTACTGCACATTAAGGGGTAATATGTCCGTCCAATCTGACAAGTGGATTCGCCAACAGGCGCTGGAGCATGGCATGATTGAGCCGTTTGTCGAGGCGCAACGCCGCGACAATTGCATCTCTTATGGCCTGTCATCCTATGGTTATGATGCGCGTGTCGCCGATGAATTCAAGATTTTTACCAACGTCGATTCCGTAACGATTGACCCGAAGAATTTTGCGGCCAACAGCTTTGTTGATCGTCAGACTGACGTGTGCATCATCCCGCCCAATTCGTTCGCCTTGGCGCGCACGGTCGAGTATTTTCGGGTGCCGCGCGATGTGCTGGTGATTTGTCTCGGTAAGTCGACCTATGCGCGCTGTGGCATCATCGTTAATGTCACGCCGCTGGAGCCGGGCTGGGAAGGGCATGTCACGCTCGAATTTAGCAACACCACGCCGCTGCCGGCAAAAATTTATGCAAACGAAGGCGCGTGCCAGTTTCTGTTCCTGCAAGGCAATGAGCCGTGCGAAATTTCCTACGCCGATCGTGCCGGAAAATATATGGGCCAGCGCGGGGTAACGCTTCCGAAGATTTAGGGCCAGACTCGATGATATTTGCACAGGTTCGTCATCCCTTCGCAGCCTTTCCAACTGCGCTATGCACAGTTGGAGCCTTCGGCTGCTTCGCCCGCGAAGCGGGAATCCATGTCAACACATTGGTGACCGTGGAAAGATGGATCCCCGCTTTCGCGGGGATGACGATTCAATGTGGACGAAAACAGCTCTAGGTGCGAGCGAGCCGGTCAATCGCCCCTTGAAGGATATAGGCCGCAGCCATTTTGTCGACAAGTTCGGCGCGGCGGGCGCGGCTGGCATCAGCTTCAAGCAGTGTGCGGGTGACGGCGGCCGTTGACCAGCGCTCATCCCAAAGCAGGATCGGCAGCGCGAGATCGTTGAGATTGCGTGCGAAGGCGCGGGTCGATTGGGTGCGCGGCGAGTCACTGCCATCCATGCTCAACGGCAGACCGATCACCAGACCGACCACGCGCTGCGCGCCAATCAGCGCCACCAATGCGGCCTTGTCAGCGGCAAATTTGCTCCGCCTGATAAGGTCTGCGGGCGAGGCAATCCCCCATCCCGCATCGCACAGCGCCGTGCCAATTGTTTTGGTGCCGATATCAAGCCCCAGCAACCGCCCCCCGTGGGGCAGCACAGCGCCAAAGGCGAGCGCGTCGGTCGTGATCAAGCGGGCATCATCCGTGCGCGCTTCCACGCGCCTGACGCGTAATAAGCGTAGGACAGGATCAGCGACACCACCGAGCTTGTCGGCAAGCTCAGCCAGATCGCATCAGCACCCAGCCAGGGGTGCAGCGCGAGCGCGAGACCAATGCGCACTGGCCAAAGCGAGATAAACAAGATGCCGAGGGCGGGCCACACCGCACCATTCGCACGCATCGTGCCGAGCAGAACGAAGGTCACACCGAACATCACAAAGCCCCATGTCGCAACAAGTTGAATATGCTGCGCAATGGGCATCGCTGGCGAGTTGATGCTGATGAACATGCTCAAAGCGGGGCGATCAACGAGCGCGAGAAGCGCGACGATGGCCAAGGTTGTCGCAAGGCTGATGCCTGCTCCGGCGCGCGTGATCTGCGCGACCCGATCCCAGCGCCCGGCACCAATATTCTGCGCCGCCATCGTGCTCACCGCCATGCCAATCGCCATTGCGGGCATTTGGATATACGTCCAGAGCTGCATTGTTACGCCATAGGCGGCGGTGATCAGCACACCTTCATGGTTAATCAGACTGATCATGACAATCGACGCGCCCGAGACGACAAACATCTGCAATGCCATCGGAAATCCTTTGAGCACGATCGCGCGCACGATGGTGGCGTCGGGCCGCAGATAACCGAGTTCCGCACCGCGCAGCCGAATGATCAGATCATCGCGGTAAATATCGATGAGCAGCCCGACCAAACAAATATAATTGGCGATGACCGTGGCCCAGGCGGCACCTTCAATGCCCAATCTGGGAAAAGGGCCAATCCCCGCGATGAGAAAGGGATTGAGTCCCGAATCGAGGATGACGCTGATCAACATCCATTTGAGTGGCGTTCGGGCATTGCCGCTGCCGCGCAGCGCCATTGTCGCCAACGCGAGCATGAATATCGCGGGCATCGCGAGGAAGATGATTTTGAAATAGCCGAGCGCGAACGGCAGCGCCTCTTTGGGCGTCGCGAGCCAGTGGAGCAATGTCGGCGCTCCGAACCAGCCCATCAGCGCGATGAGAACCGACAACGCGAGGAACATCCCCGCCGAAGATCCGACGACGCGGCGCACAGCATCGACATTGCGCCGCCCAAAGTTTTGGCCCACCAAAATTGTTGTTGCCATGCCAAAGCCAAACAAGGCGGCGAGCGTCAGGAACATCACGTTGTTGACGTTGGTCGTCGCGGCAAAGGCATTTTCGCCAAGCATATGCCCCACCCAAACACCGTTCATCGTGGCGTTGAGCGATTGCAGCACATTGCCGCCGAGCGAAGGCAGCGCAAAAAGGATGAGCGTGCGCGTAATCGGGCCACTGGTCAAATCCATCTGCGGGCCATGTGCCAAGGGATGTGCGCGGCGTTGATCGTCGCGAGGGTCGCTGCGTTCAGCGGGCGCACTTGCTTCGGCTTCGGTCGCGACGGTCACTGAGTCACAATTTGTCATACGCGTGCGGTAGCAGTGGACGTCGCGAATGGCTAGCGATAGCGGGTCGTCTTTGCAGAGCGCACCTTGGTTTGCCGGTTTAACGCAACCTGTCGCGGAGGTCTGTCACACACCGGCTTGCGGTTTGCCCATCCCAGAATTCGGGCTTGGGCAGCGACGTCTTGGGCGTCGCGAGCGCAGCGGTGAGTTCGGCGGAGAGGGAGTCGGTCGTGACGAGTCGATTGGTGCCTTGGCTGATCGTGATCGGCCGTTCGGTGTTCTCGCGCAGCGTAAGGCAGGGGATGCCGAGATAGGTCGTCTCTTCCTGAATCCCGCCCGAGTCGGTGATGATGGCGGCGGCATGACTGACGAGCGCCATGAAGCGGATATAGGGAAGCGGCGTGCCGAGCGCGACGCCAGCGGCACGTAACTGTACATCACCACCGGTCTCCGCGAGTCGTTTTGCCGTCCGCGGGTGAACGGGAAAGACGAGCGGGAGTTGCGCTTGAACGGCGATCAGCGCCGCAACGAGCGCGGCGAGTTGCGCATCGTCATCAACATTGCTTGGGCGGTGGAGTGTGGCGACGCCATAGGCACCCTTCGGAACCTCGCCACACGCCGCTGCGATGGCGGGTCGCACCAACTCATACGAATCGAGCATGATATTGCCCACCCGTGTGATGCGGGCGCGATCACAGCCCTCTGCCAGCAGGTGAGCGTCGCCGTCGGGCGAGGGTGTCCAGAGGACATCGCATATTGCGTCGGTGGCGAGCCGGTTGATCTCTTCAGGCATCCGCCGGTCGCCACTGCGTAACCCCGCTTCGAGATGCACCACCGGGATGTGAAGCTTGGCCGCCACGAGCGCGCAGGCGAGCGTCGAATTGACATCCCCCACCACAACGAGCGCATCTGGGCGATGTTGAAGCGCGATCGCTTCATATGCCATCATCACCTTGCCAGTCTGTTCGGCATGGCTGCCCGAGCCGACACCAAGGTGAAAGTCGGGCGCGCCCAATTTCAAATCGGCAAAAATGGCGTCAGACATATTTGCATCATAATGTTGCCCGGTATGGATCAGCACGGGCGCGAAATCGGGTGCAGCGTGGAGCGCGTGCCATAGTGGCGCGACCTTCATGAAATTGGGGCGGGCGGCGGCGACAAGGTGAATAATTTTAGGCATCGGCGATTTCTATACTTCGTTTGTTAAAATCAATTGAAAATCCTCGGTATCGCGCTGATATTATTGCGACGGCACCGCGTAACCAAATGTGCGCGTCGTGCGAATAGTTACCGACGGATTGCGCCGAAGGAAAGGATTGTCATTGTGAACGAAGAACAGGCCATTTTTGCCGGCGGATGTTTTTGGTGTGTCGAAGCCGTGTTCAAGGGCCTGCTTGGAGTCAATGCGGTGGAGAGCGGCTATATCGGCGGTCATGTGGTCAATCCGAGCTATAAGCAGGTGTGTACCGGCACCACGGGGCACGCTGAAGCGATCCGCGTGACCTTTGACCCTGCGCAAATCAGCTATGGCGATTTGCTCGATGTGCATTTGGCGACGCACGATCCGACGCAGCTCAACCGGCAGGGTAATGATGTCGGCACGCAATACCGTTCGGCGATATTTCCGTTCGATGCGGCTCAAGAGACCGAAGCCCACGCAGCTATCGCCCGCGCCCAACTCGACCAGCCGTCGCGCATCGTCACGACGGTCGAACCCATCTCTCCACATTCTTCACCATTAATATGGTATCCGGCGGAGGATTATCATCAGGATTATTGGCTGCGCGAAGGTCAGCGCAACCCCTATTGCCTCGCCGTCATCCCCCCCAAGCTAGCGAAACTGCGCAAAAGTTTTACCGAACGCATGAAGAGTTGAAAATCCTTGACGATTGGCGGTGAGGCGGCTTAGGGCGTCGCTTCGCAATGCGCGATGTGGCGATAGTAGCTCAGTTGGTTAGAGCGCCGGTTTGTGGTACCGGAGGTCGCGGGTTCGAACCCCGTCTTTCGCCCCATTTTTTCCTTTTCATACTTCAGACACGCTCGGTGAGCGCGGGTGCGTGCCAGATGGTGTCGCCGACCGTCAATCCCGCAGCGTCGCGCTCTGGCACCGTGAGTTGATCTGTCGTGACGTGGGCTTCTCCGACCCAAGCGCTGAAGTTAGAGAGCGTACCGGTCGCGAGCAGAAGGGCTTTGCCTGCGGCGTCTTTCGCGTGAGTCCCTGCAAAGGCTGCGGTGGCACTCGCCGCAATCGTCGCAATCTTGTCAGTCGGCACGCAGAAAGCCGGGCCACCATCGAAAATGTCGATATAGCCATCATAGGCGAACCCTTCGCGCTCGAGCATCGTCTTGGCGGGGGCCGATTGGTCGTGCGGGCGCGCGATCACCGCGCGCGCATCGGGCGGAAGCAGCGAAACATAGATCGGATGCTTGGGCATCAAATCACTGATGAATTGGTTGCCGTGCAACGCATTGTAGTGGTCGGCGTCCTTGAAGCTCATCTCGAAAAATTTCTGCCCGATTGCCTCCCAAAACGGCGATTCGCCGAGCGGCGTCAAGCTGCCACGGATCTCGGCGCTCACCCGATCCGCAAAACGCGCGCGGTGCATCGCGATGAACATGTAGCGCGCGCGCGCGAGCAGCGCCCCCACACCCGAAAGCCGCGCTTTGGGGTGGAGAAACAATCCGCCGACCTCGGATGAGCCGCTCAAATCGGTGACGAGATTCAGCAGCGTCGATTTGACGGTGCGGTTCAGGTCGCGCGCCGTGTGCGTCATTGTCGCCAATTTATAATTGTAAAACGGCCATTGCGCACCGATTTGCGAAAAAATGGCAGAGGTGCCGAGCACGCGCTTGGTGGCGCGCTCTTCGAGCACGAGGATATATAACTCATCTTCGGGCGCGCTGAGCGGCTTGGCGAACGAAGCGAGACTCCAATCGAGCCGCCGGGTCAGCGCGTCGCGATCATGCGGCAAATTGGTCATCCCGCCGCCCGTCAGCGCCGCCAGATCCATCAAATTGTCGAGATCATCCCCCTGAATCGCGCGGACGACATAATTCATGGCTGGCGACGTCATAGCCCCAGATGCTCCATAAGTGCCGCGTGCGCCGCCCAGCATTGCGCCCAAAGCGCGGGGTTGCCAAGCTCGGCGGGCGCAATCGACTCGGGCCAATGCGCGCTAACGAGCGCCTCAAGCGCCGTGATCTTCGCCTCATCGAGCAGAAAACGCGGGTCGATGGCAGCAAGCGCCCCATCATCGACCACCACACGCAACCGCAAACACGCGGGGCCGCCGCCATTGCGCATCGATTCGCGCACATCGATCACCTTGACCTCGGATATCGCTGAGTTGCTGCGCGCTGCCGATTGCAGCCATGCCCAAACCGACGCATTCTCCTCGCACTCGCGCGGCACAATCAGCGCGGTTACGCCCGATGGCAGCGTGAGGAGCTGCGAGTTGAACAAATAGGATGAAATGGCATCAGCAAGGCTCACTTGCGCGGCGGGCACCTCTACAATCTCCGCATCGGGCAATTGCGTGGTGATGAAGGCATAGAGCGCGGCCTTGTCCTCAAAGGCCTGCTCATGCGCAAACAGCACGCGCTCATTTGCCACCGCGACAACATCGTTGTGGAACGCGCCCGCTGCTATCGCTGCGCGGCTCTGCTGCGCGAGATAGGTGTGCGCGGGGTTCAGGCCATGGCGCCGCGCCACCGCCTCACTCGCGCGCCGATCTTGCCGCGCAGGGAAACCGCCGGACACTGTTTCGCCATAGACGAAAATCTCGATCCCTGATGCGCCGTGCGCCCTGCCCATGCGCATATGGTTCGCCGCGCCCTCGTCACCGAGCTTGGGGGTTACCGCGCTATGAACGGCGAAGTGCTGCGTATTGGCGAACACGGTGCGCAGCATCGCCTCGGTTGCTTCGGCTTCCAAGCTGCGGTGAAGCATTGTCGAGAGATTTGCGACGGAGAGGTGGCAGCGGCCATCTTGGGTGTCACGCGCGGGCGAGACGGTCGCGGCGTTTGCGGTCCACATGCAAGAGGCAGACAGGGTGTTGCGGAACAGCGCGGGATCAGCTCTCCAAACCGAAGCGCACACTTGCGCATCATCGCCCGTAAAACCGAGCGCGCGCAACGCGTCAACATTGGGGCGTCGTTGCGGGGGGAAGAAGCCCTGCTTCAGTCCGAGGCCGAGCAGCGTGCGCATCTTGCCAAGCCCTTGAAGCGCTGCAGCGCGCGGGTGTGATACGCCGCCAGCATTGGTCGCGGATGCGACGTTGCCAAACGACAAGCCCGCATAATTATGGCTGGGGCCAATCAGCCCGTCAAAGTTGATTTCGTGCATGAGTCGTTCTTACGCGTCTTTTGACCGAAATATCCAGTGCGAAGGCGCAAAATGGCGCGCAAGGGGTTGAGCTTTGGCATTTCGGGGCGCACATTGGCGTCAAATACCTCCAAATGGTGCAAAAATGAGTGAAAATTATATCAATGGCGCTTGGCGCGCTGGCGCGGGCGATGTGCTGACATCAACCAATCCCGCAACCGGCGAAATCGTCTGGCAGGGGGCTTCGACAGGTGCCGCAGATGTTGGAGCAGCGGTTGATGCGGCGCGCGCGGCCTTCGCGCATTGGGGGGCAACATCGCTTGAGGAGCGGCTCGCCATCGTCCGTGCATATGCCGATGTGCTGACGCGGCGCAAGGACGCGCTCGCCGAGGCGATTTCGCGCGAAACAGGCAAGCCGCGTTGGGAGGGGCAGGCCGAAGCGGGCTCGATGATCGCCAAGGTCGCTGTGTCGATCACGGCACAGGCCGAGCGCGCGGGCACGCGCGCCGCAGCCATGGAATTTGGCCAGGCCGTGCTGCGGCACCGCCCGCATGGCGTGATGGCGGTGCTTGGCCCCTATAATTTCCCCGGCCATCTGCCCAATGGGCATATTGTGCCGGCGCTGCTGGCGGGGAACACTGTGGTGTTCAAACCGTCTGAGCTTACACCTGCCGTCGGGCGATTCATGGCCGAATGCTGGGCCGAGGCGGGGCTGCCCGCGGGCGTGTTCAATCTGGTGCAGGGCGCGCGGGCGACTGGTGAGGCGCTGGTGGCGGCGGATATTGACGGGCTGCTTTTCACGGGGTCGGCAGCGACCGGCGCGTATTTCCGGCGCGCATTTGCCGACCGCCCCAATGTGATCTTGGCGCTTGAACTGGGTGGCAACAATCCGCTGATCGCGTGGGATGGCGCGCCGAAAGCGGTGGCGAGCATCATCGTCCAATCGGCGTTCATCACGACCGGTCAGCGCTGCTCGTGCGCGCGGCGGTTGATTGTGCCAACCGGTGCTGCGGGTGATGCGATGATTGACGTGCTGGTCGCGCTCTCGGATCGGCTGCGGGTGGGCGCTTGGGACAGCAGCCCTGAGCCGTTCATGGGGCCGCTCATCAGTCTGGGTGCAGCACAGGCGGCGGTTGCGAAGGTGGCGGCGCTGGAGGCTGCGGGGGCAAAGGCGCTGCGGCCTTTGGCGCTTGCAGATCATCCGCTGCCGTTCGTTCGCCCAGCAATCCTGCTGAACGGGCAGGGCGCACCCGTTGATGACGAGATTTTCGCGCCGGTGCTGCAAATCACGCGCGTGGCGACCTTTGATGATGCGATCCACGCTGCCAACAACACCGCCTTCGGTCTTGCGGCGGGGGTTATCACAGATGACGACGCACTGTGGGAGCGCTTCATCCTTCAGTCGCGCGCGGGCATCGTCAACCGCAACCGCCCGACCACCGGTGCCGCGGCGAATATGCCCTTTGGCGGACTCGGCGCCTCGGGCAACCATCGTCCGAGCGCTTATTATGCCGCCGATTATTGCGCCTATCCGGTGGGGAGCTTCGAAGCCGCCACAGTGACCGACCAGAGCGCGGCGATCAAAGGACTGATGTGATTGGCGCGATGATTGAAACAGCGACCATTACGCCCGACGATCAGGAAATGCTTGATCGGGTGGCCGCGATGGGGCCGAGCCTTGTTGCCCGCGCGGTGGACTGGGCGAACATCTCGTCGGGCAGCCTCAATCTGGCGGGGCTGGAAGCGGTGCAGGTGGCGCTTGAGGGCGCGCTCGCAGCCCTTCCCGGTGCACTTGACGTTGTCCCGCTCGCCCCCAGCCAGAGCGTCTCAGCGGCGGGAGAGGTGGTGGCGCAACCACACAGCGCCGCGCTGCGCCTCACCGTGCGCCCCGAGGCTGCGACCCAGATCGTCCTCACCGGCCATTATGATACCGTTTATCCGCAGGGCACGCCCTTCACCACCGTCACCACCCGGGCGGATGGCGCGCTCCACGGCCCCGGCATTGCCGATATGAAAGGCGGGATCAGTCTGATGCTCGGTGCGCTCGCCGCGTTTGAGGCGCATCCGCTGGCCGAACGCATCGGCTATCGCGTGTTGCTCTCGCCCGATGAGGAGATCGGCTCGCCCGCGAGCGCGGCTTTGCTCGCGGAGATCGCCAAGGGCGCACATCTCGGCATGACCTATGAGCCATCGCTGCCCGATGGGTCTCTGGTCGAGGCGCGCAAGGGATCGGGCAATTATCATTTCATCGTGCGCGGCAAAGCAGCGCATGCGGGACGCGATTTTGCGAGCGGGCGCAATGCGGTAGCTGCGGCGGCGGCGCTGGCCGCAAAGCTCGCGGCGCTGAACGGGCAGCGTGCAGGCGTGACGCTCAACATCGCGCGGATAGATGGCGGTGCGCCGCTCAATAGGGTGCCCGATCTAGCGGTGCTGCGCTTCAATGTGCGCATGCCGGAGCCACAGGCGGCGGAGTGGATCGCGGCGCAGATTTCAACATTAAGTCAGCAAGTTGCCCTAGACTTTGAAGTTTATATCGAGCCGCATGGTGGCGTCACACGTGCGCCCAAACCACGCAACGCGGCCCAATCTGAACTCATCAGCGCGGTCACGTCGGTCGGTGCGGCATTGGGCGAGCGTATCGGCTGGCAACCTTCGGGCGGTGTCTGCGAAGGCAATAATCTGTTCGCGGCGGGTGTGCCCAATATTGATACGCTCGGTGTGATCGGCGGCGCGATCCATAGTCACGACGAATATGCGTGGCCCGCAAGTTTCACTACGCGTGCGCAGCTCTCGGCGCTCTTGCTCGCCAAAATTGCGAGCGGTGAGGTCGATGCGCACCATATCCACAGTCTGATGTCGGCAAAGTAAGGAGGCCATTATGACGATGCTCCAAACCCTTATCGAACCCAGCCTCGGCACGGCGCAGACCGCGCGCTTCCTCAAGCTTGTCGCGATTGATCCGGCGCTCGATACGCCTCAAACGGACACCGTCCCCCGCGCGCCCTTCGCGATGGCGCTCAACATCATATTGCTCGCGCAATTGCTTGAGCGCGTCCCGACAGGCACCGCTTATGTCGCTGACATTGAGGCGCGCGGCGACACGCTCGTGTTTGATCACGGCGCGTTGCGGACGATCAAACTGCCGCGCGGCGATACCGGTGCTTTGCCAGCGGGCGAATTGGCCTTCCGGCGCATTCTGGAGCCTTTGGGCTATAGTGATGTGGCGGATTATCCGTTGCCCAAACTCAAAATGATGGGTCGTGCCTATTGCCATGCCGATTTTCCCGAGGCGATTCCGCAATATTTCCTGAGCGAGTTGTTTGTTGATCAACTGCCCGAGGATGCGCAAGAGGCCGCGCAGCGCGTGTTCGGTGCGAGCTTTGATCCGCTTGATGCGACCGCGCTGGCGGCGCTCAAATCCTTTGCCGATACGCGTGCATGCCCGCTCGATCTCGCGCTCGCGGCAATGCCCACCATCGTGAAGGCGTTTGGTCGCCAGCACCCAATACCCGCGCTGGCCGATTATCAGTTGCTCAAGGCGGCCTCCGCCGAAGCGGCATGGATCGCGACCGAGGGCAACAGTTTCAACCATGCGACTGACCGCGTCGCGCATGTTGAGGCGGTTGCGGAGGAGCAGCGCGCGCTGGGTCGTGCGATCAAGAATCGGCTCGAAGTGTCCGCAAGCGGGCGTGTGCGGCAAACGGCGTTCCGCGCCGATTGGCTCAAGCGCGAGTTCGTCGATGATGCGGGCGCAACCATTGCGCTTGATGTGCCCGGCTCTTTTTGGGAGTTCATTTCGCGTGATCTTGATCCGGCCACCGGTCAGCTTGACCTCGCGTTCGACTCCAGCAACGCGACAGGCATTTTCGCTATGACGCGGATTTGAAACTCCGGCGCTGTTGCGGAATTGCCATAATCGGCTCCAAATTGCGGCGTTGCATCATTTCTCTCTTGCAAGATAGCTGAAATGACGACAACATTGTCATCAAGTTGTCAAAATGAGTCAAAGGGTGGAAAATGGGTCAAGGTCGTAAATTCACGCAACGCAGCACGATTGTTGCATTGCTCGCCGGAACGGTGCTTGCGTCGCCTGCGTTCGCACAGGCCGTAGCCCCCACCGACAGTGCCGAAATCGTCGTTACCGCGACCAAGCGTGAAGAAAGCCTGCAAAAGGTGCCGATCAGCATCCAAGCGTTGAGCGCCAAGAAGCTCGAAGAGCATCAGGTGACGAGCTTTGATGATTATGCCAAGCTTTTGCCCTCGGTTAGCTTCCAATCGTTCGGCCCGGGGCAGTCGCAGATTTATTTCCGGGGGGTCACGTCGGGCGGTGATGGCCAGCACAATGGTTCGCAGCCGACGAGCGCGCTTTATCTCGATGAAGTCCCGCTCACCACCATCGCAGGCTCGGTCGATCTGCATATCTATGATATGCAGCGCGTTGAAGCGCTTTCGGGGCCGCAGGGCACTCTCTTCGGCTCAAGCTCGCTCGCGGGAACGCTGCGGTTGATCACCAACAAACCGACACACAAGTTCGAAGCGGGGATCGATGTGACGGGCACCAGCTTCGGCAAGGGAGCCAATTCATCGGGCGGCACCGTCGATGCGTTTGTCAACGTGCCGCTCAACCGAGTGATGGCGTTGCGCGCTTCGGCTTTTTATCAGCGCGACGGCGGCTATATCACCAACGCACCGGGATCACGCACTTATTGCGTAATCAATAGCCCGTCGGCGGTGTCGACAGTCAATTGTCCGAATTCGGCTGGGCCGAACGGCACATCGTTGCCCACGATTGGCACCAATGTCGTGCCCCTAACGATCAATAACGCAGCCTTTGCGAAAAAAAATTTCAACGATGTCGAGACAGCGGGCGGTCGTGCAGCGTTGGGCATTGACCTCAACGAAAATTGGACCGTCACCCCGAGCGTGATTTACCAAAACCAAAAGGCGCATGGCACGTTCCTCTTCGGGCCGACCGCAGGCCATGGCGACTCGATTATCCCCGCAGTGGGGGACTTGCAGGTTCAAGACTATACCCCCGATTTGAACACCGACGAGTGGACGCAGGCCGCGCTCACCATCCACGGCAAACTCGGTAATTGGGATGTGACTTATGCCGGTGGGTATTTCGACCGGCATGTCGATAGCGTCCTCGACTATTCGGCCTATTCAGTACAATATGAGAATAAGGAACTCGCGGCCTACGCGACATCCTATTACAATAGTTTTGTCACCGCGAGTGGCAAGAATTTGAATCCGTCACAGATCGTTCACGGACACGATAATTACACGAAGCAGTCGCATGAATTGCGGATTTCGTCACCATCGTCTGATCCATTCAGGTTGACAGCCGGTATGTTCTACCAACGGCAGACCGATCAGATTTTTGCGGATTACACTGTGCCAGGCCTGACAAGCGTTGTTCCGCCTTCTCCCGCTTTTTATCAAACGGCAGTGCCAAAGTGCGGCGATGACGTGTTTTGTTCGCGTATTTTCCGTGTTGATCGTGATTATGCCGCCTTTGCTGACGCTTCCTATGACATTCTGCCGAACTTGACAATCAATGGGGGCGTGCGCGGATTTATCGCCAGCAACTCGTCGGTGGGCTTCTCGGGTGGCGCGGGCCGGATTGCTCAGTGTATCCGCCCCAGTAGCGATGCGGGCACGCCTTGTATCTTGTTCGACCGTCGGGCGACACAAAGCGGAGAAACGCACAAGCTGAATCTGAGCTGGAAGATTGATCGCGATCGTTTGATCTACGCAACCTATTCGACGGGGTATCGTCCCGGCGGCATCAATCGGTTGACACAGGTGAACCCCTATGTCGCGGACACGATCTCTAACTATGAGATTGGCATCAAATCGTCTTGGTTCGCGCGCAAGCTTGTCGTTAATTTCGCGGTGTTCGACGAGGAGTGGAAGAATGTTCAATATGGCGTCGTGACCCCAAATTCCAACGGCGTGGTCAGCACTTATAATGTCGGAAACGCGCGCGTAAAAGGCGTCGAGGGCGATGTCAGCATCTATGTCGGCTCGCTGACATTGTCCGGCTCGGGTTCATATATTGATGCCAAGCTGACAACCCCGTTTTGCAACATTGCGTCGAGCGGGCCGAACAATGGCAACCCCGATTGCAGCTTTGGTGTGTCCGTCGTCGCCGGAACGCGCCTGCCAATCCAGCCGCAGTTCAAGGGCAGTCTGACCGCGCGATACAAGTTCAATGTCGGCTCGGCTAAGGCCTTTGCGCAGGCGACGGTAAACCATCAATCGGGAACGCGGTCATATCTCGATACCGCGAGCGCGACGGCTCTGGGGCCAACGGCGGCCTTCTCGACGGTGGATTTCTCGCTCGGAGCGAATATGGGGCGGTGGACTTGGGAGGCGTTTCTGGTCAATGCCTTTGACGAGCGTGGGATATTGAGTTTGAACACGGTGTGTGTGCCGTCGATTTGTGGCCAATATGCGCGTGCTTACCCCACCAAGCCACAGCAATTCGGATTGAAGCTGGGAACCAAATTCTAGAGCGGTTTGAGCTTGCTCAATCCCACTCTGCGCTTTTGCGGATGCAGTGCGGGCGTGACGTGCCAGTCGTCAGTCGATTCCGACTGACTTGAGATGGCTCTCGGTTACCTCGGGTTGGGGCGCTTCGCGTGACCCGAAGCAGCGCTCAACGAGCTACGCCGTCAACGCCGCGACGAGCGCCCGCACCTTCTTTTGTCGCCATTGCGGCAGCGGCGCAACAAGCCAATAGCTGCGCGGGGCAGGCTGGGGGGGATCGGTGGGCGTCACCCGTCCAGCGCTTATATCAGCTTCCGCGAGCAGCGCGGGGACGATGGCTTGGCCCAAGCCCTGCGCGGCAGCATCGAGCGCAAGACCCGCATCGCCCATGTGGAGCAGCGCGTCGGGTTCTTCACGTCCCCCAGCCCAAGCAATGCGCCCGCCTGACCCGAGCGTCACAAGCGCGCCTTCGGCGAGCGCAACGCCCTCGTTTTCGCCCGGGCCTTCAGCATAGATGATCGCCAGATCGAGATTGGCCTGCGTAAAATCGACATCATCATCGTGCGGCACGATCACGAACTTCACGCCTTGATGCTGTGTGGCATAGGTGGCGAGGCGCGGCATCAGCCATTTTGTGGTGAAATCGCGCGGCGCGGCAATCGCGAGCGACTGCGACGATTGCCCGGCCTGCATCGCGCGGACGGCGTCTTCAAATTGTAGAAAACCAGCGCGCAATGCCTCGAGCCCCGCGGCCCCCTCATGCGTCAGTTCGAGTCCCTTGGGGGTGCGCCGGAAGAGGACAACGCCGAGCATATCTTCTAGCGCGCGAATTTGCTGGCCAACGGCGGCGGGCGTCACGGCAAGCTCATCCGCCGCGCGGGTGAAACTCAGGTGTCGCGCTGCCGCATCATAGACGCGCAGTCCGTTGAGGGGCAGATGCGTGCGCTTCATCGGCGTGCACTCACTGACGCACCACCGGCGCTGTCAGGGCGAACGCCGGGATCAGCGCATCAAACAGCATTCCGTCGGCGCAGATCATCTGAAAGCTGCCTTCCATACTGCCCGTTGATGTAGCGAGCGGGCAGGCCGAAACATAGTCAAACGAGTCGCCAGGGGCGATCACCGGCTGTTCGCCGACCACGCCTTCACCGTCAACGATGTGGAGGGCGCCATAGCCATCGGTAATTTCCCAATGGCGTGACACAAGCTGAATCGCGACCGGCCCGCCATTCTCGACGCGGATGTGATAAGCCCATAGCCAGCGTCCGTTACGTGTGTCGGATTGATCTGCCATATAGCTCACGGCGGCGCGCACCGTGACGCCGCGCGTGGCGGCAGCATAAGGGAAGAGCGCTTTGAGGGTCAAAGCCCAACTGCCTTGAACGCCCGATCCAGATCCTCGATCACATCTTGCGGGTCTTCAAGCCCTATGTTGATCCGCACCATGCCCTCGGTGACGCCCATTTCCTCACGCGTTTCGGCTTTGAGTGACGAGTGGGTGGTCGAGGCGGGGTGGGTGATGAGCGACTTGCTGTCGCCGATGTTGTTCGAAATATCGACCAATTCCAGCGCGTTGAGAAAAGCGTGCGCTTCTTTGCGGGTGCCGCCGAGAAAGAACGAGAAGATTGGCCCACAAGCACTCATCTGGCTCATCGCAAGAGTATGTTGCGGGTGCGAGGCCAATCCGGGGTGGAGAATTTTTGCGACCCGCTGTTCGACGAACTGCCCTACAATTAGCGCATTCTTTGATTGTCGCTCAGCACGCAGGTCGAGCGTCTCCAATCCTTTGAGCACCACCCAGGCGTTAAACGGTGACAGCGTCGGCCCGGTGTTGCGTTGGAAGGGGAGCAGCGTGTTGTTGATGAAATTCGCCGACCCGGCCACCGCGCCCGCAAGCACCCGACCTTGGCCGTCCATCAATTTGGTCGCGGAATAAGCGACGACATCGGCGCCAAATTCAAGCGGGCGCTGGAGTGCTGAGGTGCAAAAGGCATTGTCCACCACCGTGGTGATGCCATGCTCCTTTGCAATCGCGCACACGCCGCGCAGATCGACAATGTCCATTGTCGGGTTGGCCGGTGTTTCGAAAAAGAATGTTTTGGTGTTGGGTTTGATCGCCTTTTTCCAGGCGTCGTTGTCGCGCGCATCGATGGTCGTGACCTCAATCCCGAAGCGCGGCAGCAGATTATCCGTCACCCAGCGGCACGGGCCGAACGCGGCGCGCGCCATCACGAGATGATCTCCCGCGCTCAACTGACACAGCAGGGCAGCCGTCATCGCCGCCATTCCGGTGGCTTGTACGCGGCAGGCTTCCGCGCCTTCCATCAGCGCAATCCGCTCCTCGAGCATCTGCACGGTGGGGTTTTGCGTCCGGCTATAGGTCATGCCCACCGCTTCACCAGCAAAGCGCGCAGCGGGCGTCTCCGCATCGTCGTAGCAATAACCCGAAGTGAGGAAGAGCGCTTCGCTCGTCTCGCCCTGTTCCGAGCGCCACGTGCCACCGCGAACGGCTTGGGTGGCGGGACGCCATTTTGTGGTGATGGCGCGGTTCTGTCCGGTGGTGCGTTTCATTCGCCCCTCATGGCGCGAGGAGGGGCGGCGGGTCAAGAACAAGCGCGCGCGAGGCCGCAAAATAGCTTCTGTGCTTAAGTCTTGATGCGCGCGACCGCTGCATAATGCTCGGCATCTGGGCGGGGGGATGGCATTCACGCGGATGTTCTTCGTCCCCCCAAGCTTGACCAAGCCGCTTGGCATAATTGGAGCCGTGGTCCGTTGGTCATCAATGGCACGTGACGCCTGTATTCTGCGTGGTTTCTTCGATGGTTTCTGCCGCTTGAGGCGTGGCGGCATTGCGTGCGACGGCCAACCAACGGTGCGCAAAAAGGCTCACCATTAGGCGAAACGACCTGCCAATTTTTTCCTTGTAACCGGTTACATGATGGCGTATCTGACAGGTTCAGATCCATGCCAAAGTGGATCGGGCCAACGTAAAACTTGGGTTGCACATAATGCAGGGAAAGGATCAAAAGGCATGAAAAAATTCAATAGTGAGACGGCACTTAGCTTGTCGCGGTTGAGCAGCTCGTTGGTGGCGATTGCGGTCGCCGCCACGCTTGCGGTGCCGACAGCGGTGTGGGCACAAACATCCGAGTCGACGTTGCGCGGAACGGCACCGGCTGGTGTGACGGTGGTGGCCACGTCGGTCGATACGGGGGCGGTGCGCAAAACCACGGCGAACGCTGATGGCACCTATGTCATCGTCGGGCTTCCATCGGGAAATTATCATGTTACCGCAGGAGATAAGCTGGCGGGCGATGTGTCGTTGTCGGTGGCCTCAGTCTCGGTGCTCGATTTGGGTTCGCGAGCGGTGGGCGGTTCTGAGCGAGGCACCATTGTTGTAACGGGTCGACGTCAGACGGTTGAAGTGCGCTCGTCGCAGGTCAATGAAATTATCTCCTTGCGCGAAATTGCTTCACTCCCGCAATCGACACGCAACTTCTTGGAGTTCGCGGATATTGTCCCGGGAATTCAATTTACCAAGGGTGAAAACAACAACACGTCGCTTCGCGGCGGCGCTCAACTCGATTCATCAGGTAATATTTATATCGATGGTGTGAGCCAAAAGGACTATGTCGGCAGCGGCGGTGGCACCGGTGGCAGCGGTTCAGGGTTCACGGGCAGTGGCGGTCGAGATGGCAATGGCTCTCCTGGCAATCCTTTCCCGCAGATCGCGATTGGCGAATATAAGGTCGTCACGTCGAACTACAGCGCTGAATATGGTGATGCGTCCAGTTCGATCATCATCGCGCAAACCAAGTCCGGCACCAATAGATTCCATGGCGAAGTGTTCGGCGATTATACCGACGAACATCTGCGCGCTTCTAGGCCAGATGAGTTTACGTCAGGGAAAGCGCATCTTCCGGACAAGGAGTATGGCGCGGCTCTAGGTGGCCCCATCATCCAAAATCTAGCGCATTTCTTTTTTGCTTGGGAGCATAAAAATTTTGCGGGCAATAATGCCGTGACGCCTAGTGCCAATGTGCCCGCTTCGGCGATAGCCTTGCTGCCTTCCACGATTTCGAGCCAGTTCGGCTCAGTCACAAATCCGTTTACCGAAAACCTGTATTTCGGCAAAGTTGATATTGAGCCGAGCGCTGAAGAGAGGATTGAGCTGACCGCAAATATTCGGAATGATACCAATGTGAGTGGAGCCGGTGGGCAAAACTCCGCGACAACAGCAGTGCCGTATAAGAATGATGTTAAACGTGGGGATTTCCACTGGCAGCACAGCGGCAATCATTGGGTCAATGAGCTTCGTGTCTCGTATCAAGATTCGTCGTCTGCGGCACAATCCGTCACGGCAGCCCCGCAATTTGATTATACTTAT
>Ga0209067_10000893_pt1 | contig 18719 bp, 16 predicted proteins | sample ColStrG_CSR_2013_FD_187199 | JGI IMG/M metagenome (GOLD analysis project Ga0209067, IMG submission 187199) | Freshwater sediment microbial communities in response to fracking from Pennsylvania, USA - Cold Stream Run_MetaG_CSR_2013 (SPAdes)... | ecosystem: Environmental > Aquatic > Freshwater >...
GTACGGAACTCGGCCGTTGCCGTAGAGTGCGGGATCGGACCAGTTGGCAATCGTGTTCACTCCCCAGGCGCGCAGCCGCGCCAGGGCGGTCTCCTGCCACTGGCGTTTCCAGTCGTTGCCATACTTCCGCTGGAGATTGGCCGTGTAGAAATTGAACTCTTTGCCGGAATTCAACTTGATGTCGCGGAGGCCAACCGGCGTCCCGGCGCGCGCCGTCTCATAATGTGCGGCTAAGGGATCGTCCGCTGCAGGCAGCCATTGAAACATCTTCTCGCGGCCTTCCACGACGGTGCCGCCCTCGCGCGTAGTCACGCAATCCAGGCCGATGGAAAAGAACAGCCGCCCGTTAGGAGCCACCAGCCACCACTTGCCTTCGTGTTTTGCGGCGCGAAAGAAACCGGTGGATTCCAGCTTGGGGCCGGAAACCCAGGCCCCATATTCGTCGCGGTCCGGAAGTCCGGGACGCAGTTTCAGCTCGGCCTCTTCCTCAGCCCTGCGCGATTGGAATTGCGAAGCGCGGGTCAGCTTTCCAGGCCACTCCTCCTTGGCCGATTGACCAAAGGCGTCCACGATCTGTTCGTAGGAAATGCCATGCGCCAGGCGAATATTGTCGAGAATCATCGTCCGCGCCTTGCCGGGTTTGTTCAGGTAGATGCGAATCACCGCAATGCGAGCGGTGTTCACCGCATGGTGATCTTGCGCCAGCAGGCGGAAGCCGGGCATTGCGGCTTCGCCGCGCATACCCATTTCGAGGGGAGGCGGCGCGTTCAGCGGCAGAGCGAAACTGGCCCTCTCCCCCGCCCGCAGCGGAAGTGCCGTACGCGCCACGACCTTGGCGCCGCCCGCGTCTTCCACTTCCATCGCGAAGCTCAGGGGCTCCTCGGAAGGGTTCATTACATCCAGGGCAACTGAGGCAAAGGGGCGAAAGTCGGCGGCATCGGGCGCCAACTCAACCCTCGGCTGATCGGTGGCTTCGAAGTCGATTTGCGCGGCATAGCGGCCGTCCGTCGCGTGCTGCGGCACCCGCGTGATGCGCGCATTGGTGGTCTTGATCCTCTCGAGTTCTGCCGGATTCTCGAACGAAAACATCAGTCGCGTATCGGCCGCGCCCGCCAGCACCAGCGGGCAGGCTAGGCCGGCGAGGATCGAGATAGCTGTTTTTGGAATGTTCATGGAATCACCTTCTCCGTTGCCACTTCCAGGGATTTGCCCGGAAATTCCACGCGATTATCGCCAAAACCGTGATAGATCCGAACCTGGTGCGAGGAGGCCAGCGGTTTGCCGTCCAGGCTCCGGATCGCGAACAACGCGGGTTCGGCATACTGCAGGCCGTCATAGCTCCGCGCGTAGAAGGCCACTAGCGCCGGGCTTTCGATCAGGAAGCCCCACTGCGGCAACACGGCGTGCGGCGCCGCGTAGTCGGCTTCGCCGTAGTTCACGGTGATCGTAGTGTTGTCGCCAAAGCGCGTGCTCTCCACCTTGCGGTCAGGAGTGACGAAGCGATGGTCCGTCATGGGGAGCAACGCGGTGTCGCGGCACAGCGGGCTCAGCACTTCGTACGTGTTCTTGATGAACTGGTCGGTCAGGTTGAACCGGCCGCCGCGCGCGAAGACCATGCGGGACTGGTCGAGGTTTCGCGGCTGGAGCGCGGGATCGGCGGTCCAGTAACGGTGATCGCCGAACTCGTAGACGGGCATCTCGGCGTAAAGCACGTGATCGAGGATGTAGCTCGGGTTGTCCAACCGCGGCCGATCGCTCTGGTGCGCATAGATGGAAATCGAGTCGCCGTAAACGATCTCAAAGAGCGGAACGATGATGTCCGTGTTGTTGGGCTGGTTCCAGCGCGTCTTGTGCGACATCATCCCTTCGAAGTAATCGGCGTGCGGTACGCCCCATTCCCGGCCTTCCTCGCTCCCGAAGAGTCCCACCTGCTTCCGCAAATAGTCGCACAGGGCGATTTTGTAGCGGAGGTCGTCGGCAGCGGTGAGCGGGTGGCGGGGATCGAAGCACTCGTACAGCGGAGAGGCAAAGATGGTGTCGGAGAAATAGAGATCGGGCGCGAAGAGTTCCTTCACACGCGGCACGTTCATCGGCCGCGCGGCCAACTCCACGCTCTTTCGCGAGCAAATCAGGTACGCCAGGCCTCCGGCCCACACGCCGCCTGCGTGCAGCGACCCGTCCGCGTTCTTCATGATGAAGTCCTCATTCCACGACGCGGCGTCTTTATAGAAATCCTGGTAGTTGTCGTGAAGGCCGAAGACCCAGCCCGGGCCGAGAGCGTGCAATCGCCGCGAGCACTCCGTCAGCCCCGCATCGCCGCCGGTTTCGGGCGCGGCCGGCAGGATATCCGGATGGCGGTTGTCGTAGCCCCCGTTGATCCATCCGTTCAGCACCAGCAGCGCGCGGTCGATGCCCAGGTCCCTGGCGAAGTGCTCGGCCAGATCGGCGCATTCCTGGAACGTAAACCCGATATTGAGGCGTTCCTGGCCGGTCTGGTTCCAGCGTGTATTGGGCACGTTCCGGACGAAGGCGAACGGCTTGAAGTCCGCGGCGCCGAAGAACCGCGCCACGTTCGGATTCTCGCGCACCTTCTCAGCCAGGGTCTTGAGATATCCCCGTTGACGGGCTACGGCCCGGTAGGCCTGGGCGATTTCCACGTAGCCTCCGCGGCCTAGGGGTTGCAATCGCACGGCGCGCGCGCTGTGGCGCATCACCAGGCTGATCGCAAGCCGGCGCTGCGGTGAAACCGCGTAATCGGCGGCGATCTCGGTATTCGGGTCCTCCCAGGTGGCGAGAAGGGCCGAGCCGTTCTTCACGGCGCCGAACATCGCCATCGAGTAACCGGAAGTGCTGTACGCCGGGAACCGCCGCGTGTACGGCTTCTCGCCCTCGGGAATTAGCAGGATGCCCATGCGGTTCGGAATGGCGTAGTAGTTCTGTGCCCCCGGCTCCAGCGGCAAAGACTCATCGAGCAGCCGCACTTCGGCCCTGTCCGCGGGCAGTTTGTCGAAGGAATACTCTACCGCAGGCGGATTGTCCGTGAGCCGGAACTGGAACTCAACGCCTTCTTGCGCGCGGTACGTCAACACTCCGCCCCGGACCGTCACGGCGCCGGTTGGCAGGCCAGGAGGCCTACCCCACAGCGCCCACACCTCACCCGTCTTCTTGTCGAGCAGGCGGGCCGTTGCCGTGGAAGCATCCACTTCGAGGCGCAGCCCCTGGTTCTCCAGCCTCGCCAGTTGCGCGCCCGTGAGCCCGGCGCAGAACGGCAGGGTCAAGGCCAGACCGGCGAGGATTCGCGTCATTTGACCGCACTCAAGGCAACTCGAGCGCCCACCAGGTCCGGACTCATTTCCACGGCCTGACTCAACTCGGCCTTGGCTTGTGCATGATCGTTCAGCCCCAGGTATCCCAGGCCTGTGAGGTAATGGGCATTAGCCGTGCGAGCGCGAGTTGATTGCGCCCGGCCTCCTCTCCCGCCCCAGCCGGCCGCCTTCGGCTGCTCGAGTGAAGCTCTTCCAGACTCCACCAGTCCAGCGAAAAGTGCGTGCGCCTGATCGGCCTGGCCCAGTTTCTGCAGAGCCAGCGCCTGATAATAGGCCTGGGCGCCCTCCTGACCACCGCGCCGGCCTGCCCCAGCCTCTGTGGGCGGTTCCGCCTTGTGCCACGACTCGATGGCCTTCTGGTGCTCGCCCATGCCTTCATAAGCGACGCCCGTCCAGTAGGCCACCTCGGCGCTCCGCGCGCCGGCGCCCACAGCGACGGCTCCCAACGGCAAGTTCGAAGGGATCGTCACGGCAGCTTGCAGATCGGCGAGCGCTTCCTTGTACCGCTTGGCTTCGATGTTCTTTTGAGCGCGCAGAATGTGGGCGTCCGTCCAATGCTCGGTAACGTTGAGGTTCGCGCCCTCCGCCACGGCGAATTGCCGGCCCGTCATCATGCGGATGGCTTCGTCGTAGCCGCCCGTGGCGACCTTGAGCGCGACCGCGCGGTTTTCCGCGTCGTCGCGCTGGGCGACCACGGTTGCGTTCCGGTCGAACAACGGGATCCGCTTTTCGAGCGGCGTGCCTGCCTGTTCGTAGAGTTCGTCCAGTTCGGTGAAATGCAGCGGGTATTTATGCTCGGCAGCCACGGCCTTCTCCATTTCGGCAATCGCCCGGTTGAGGTCGCCCTGGGGCTTCTGGTGCGTGTAAGCCGTCGCCAGGTTGCGATGCACGATGGCGAACGACGCGTCGAGGGCCGCGGATGCCTCCCACATTTTTGTGGCTTCTTCCGGTTGCCAGTCGTAAAGGACGTTGCCGAGATAGTAAGGCGCCCGCGCATCCCGCGGATTGGTTTTCATGGCGGCGCGCAGCACATCGATGGCCTCGTTCTGGAATGGGAAAACATAGTCCGGCGGCATCGCCATGGCCAGTCTGTCGTACTCGGCCCCTTTGTCAGTCTGCCCCAGCTTCCCGGCGAAGTAGCCCAGGTAGTAGTAGGCCATGGGATGGATCTTGGATTTGTCCGGCGCCGCGGCGGTCATTTCCAACAACACATCCGTGGCGTCCTGCCAGAGACCGGCGTTCAGGTATTCCGCCGCCGTTTCCTGGGCCGTTGCCGGATGCAGGTTCATCGTCGAAGCCAGCGTCCGGGCAGCCTCCGGGCTCTTCGTAGCGAGCCAATTCTCCGCCATGGAACGAACGTCGAGCGGATCGACCTGGTGAGCGGCCGCCAGCACCCAGATCGCCTCTTGGGGGCGGCCGAGGTGGCGCAGCATAGCGGCCTTCAGGTTTTGGGCCCGAATGTCGAGCGCGTTCGAGTCGATCGAGCGATTCACGAAATCCAGGGCAGCGGTCATATCGCCGCGCCCAGCCGCGATCTCCGCCAGCGAATAGTAGCCGGCGGCCTTCCACGCCTGGCTCCAGGTGGCCTTGTAGAAATAAGGATAGGCTTCATCGGCTCTTCCATCCGCTTTCAGGGTGGCGCCGAGGTAGTAAATCGCCTCGGCATCCTTGGGATCCGTGTAGCGGTCGGTGAGCCGGTCGAGCGCCGCGCGTAAGTGCTTCTCCGCCTCCTTGTACCGGGCACTGTGAAACAACGTGATACCCACGGCGGTATTGACGCGCGCATCGCCCGCATCCCGCCGCATCGCCTCCTCCCAATAAGGCAAGGGATCGATGGCGGGATCGTGGAATTGCTGCGCGCGCAGCCCGATCAGGTACAACTCTTCATTCGTCTTGATCTCCTGCGGCGGCGCGGGCGCGGTCACGGGCTTGGGCATCGGCTCGGGCGTAAGGTGGATCGGGCGGTAGGAAACGAGTTCCCGGCCCTGGTCTGAAATCGAGGCGACCAGGTCGTGCTCGTCGATTCCCGCCGGTACCGCCACCTGCTTTACGTACGGCTTGGCGGGGTTGATCGCCACCGTCTCCTGGAGCAGAGTTTTCTCACCAGCCTGGAGCCGCACCTGGGCGGCCGGGTGCGCCGAGGTAGTGTAGAAGCCGACCTTCGCCGCGCCGTTAGCCACTTCCAGATTCACGGCGGCGTCCAGATTGGCTTTCTTCACTCCGCCGATGTCGCGGAACGGGTACCAGTTCATGGAGAACGATCGCGTCTCATAAGGCTGCAGCCAGCTATAGTCGGGCTGGTTATCGGAGTAAGCTCCCACCATCAGCTCGATATACGGCCCATCGTCGTCGCTGAGGGTCTTGTCCCAGATGCGGCCGGCCGGACCATTGCCCCACGTCCAGAACTTCTTGCCGGGGACAATGTTGTGGTCGGCGACGCTCATAGTGCCGGCCTCCTTGCCGTGGTCGTAGCCGGCATAAAAGTCGTCCTGGTAATTCCACGCGAAGACCGAGTTCGCTGATATGTGATTCTTATACCAACTGATATCGACGCCTTTGGTGAAATCCGCGCCGGCGTACCGGGTGGTGGAGAACGGCCACGCGGTGAACTCCCGCTTGCCGTGGAAGACGCCGAATTGGGTGCTGGGAGGGAAGATCACCTGGTAATTCTCGTTGGCATGCACCGCCAAGTTGGCGAAGCACAGCATGGTGTTCGCCTCGGGCGTTCGGTTCCCGATGCGCACCGACGCTTCCAGGTACGCCTTGCCCGGCCGCAGCGTATAACCCACCGCCCAGCGCATGCGTTGCCGCACTTCCAGTTCACCCACCCAAATCGTCTTGCTGCCGTCCGGGTTTTCCTCGGTTTTGTACTGCACCGGGATGAAGGTGCTGGCGCGGTGGTGATGCGGAATGTTCCATTCCACGCCGCCGGAGATCCACGCCCCGATGAGGCCGATCAGCGCGGGTTTGATCACGTGCTGGCGATAAATGAAATTGTAGTTATTGGTCTTGTCCACGCCTTCGAAGATCCGGCCGCCGATCTCGGGCAGCACGCCGATCCGCAGGTACTCGTTCTCAAGGTAGACCGCGGTGTAGGTCTTCTCGACCTTCTTGCCGGTGAGCGTATCGTACATCGGATACGGATAGACCGGCCCCTGCGCTCCCTGGGATGCGCGTCCAAAGAAGAACATGGGGTTAGGCTCCGGCTCTCCGGCCAGATAGGTTGGTATGGTGATTCTCTCTTCCCAGACCTTGACCGATGCACTACCGGGGGCCGAGAGAAGAGATCCGGAAAACATCCAGATCGAAACGGCCAGGCACGCCGCGAGCGACCTCAGGACTCTCTTATGGAGCATGACGTTTTCTCCAAACAGGATCTGAAATTGCCTGTATTCTAACGCAAGGCATTGGCGGGGAACAGGGGGTGTGTGTATCGCCACCCACACGGCTGCGAAATCCCGCTGTATGATAAGCCAATGCGAAACGCAACGCTTCTCTCTCCGCTCCTCTTGGCGATGGCCGCCGGTCTCTCCGCCCAAGGCCCGCAAGTCCTGATCGAGAACGACCAGGCTCGGGTCGTCAAGGCAGTGAGCCAGCCCCACGCCAAAGGGCAGCCGCACGAACACAAGGTCAATCGGGTGATGATTTACCTGACTCCCGGCCGTCAGGAGATCACGCCGCAGGGCGGAAAGACGGCGGTACTGGAATTCAAGGCCGGTGACGTGAAGTGGAGCCCGGCTAGCGGGATGCACGTCTCCGAGATCACCAGCGATCAGCCGGTCACCATCGTCGAAGTCGAAGTGAAGAAGCCCGGCGACGCTGCCAAGATGGTGAGTGCCGCGCTCGACCCGGTGAAGGTCGCTCCCAAGGACTACAAGGTGGTGTTCGACAACAGCCAGGTTCGTGTGGTGCGCGTCAGAATCGGTGCTCACCAGAAGGTGCCCTTGCACGAGCACGTCCTCAACCGTGTGGTGGTCTACCTGACCGACCAGAACGGCACCATGACTACGCCCGATGGAAAGACCGAGACCGCGCAGCATAAAGCCGGCGAAGTGAGCTGGGGCAGCCCGACGAAGCATCGCGAAGAGAACCTTCGCGACGGCACGTTCGAAGCCGTGGTGATGGAGTTCAAGAACTAGGGACGTCCGGATAGCCCGGATTTTCACGGGAATGGCCGTGCTACCCGGCGACTTCGGTGCGATGATGACATCGGAGGGTTTCGCGTGGTCACGAACGGCCGCATCAAGCAATCGCTGGTGTATTGGTGTCTGAACGGCACGGACTGGCAATGGGATCTGGACCGCATCTGCTGCGCCGCCGAGCGCCTAGGATGCCCTTCGGTGGAGCTGGTTCCGCCCGAACTGTGGCCGCAGGTCCGCAAGCGCGGCTTGCAGAACGCCCTGGCCCACAACGGCATGGACAACCCAGTGTTTGCCAAAGGCCTGAACAATCCTCGGTATCAGGAGGAAGTGATCGCCCGGACTAAGGTGGAAATCGACCGCGCGGCAGATGGCGGCGTGCCCAACGTGATCGCGTTCACTGGTTACAAATGGTTGGATGCGGACGATCCCCAGAGCGGCGAGATCTCCCTGGCCGAAGGCGCCGCGAACACGGTGAAGGGACTCACCGAAGTGGCGCTCTACGCCCGGCCCAAGGGCGTGACCATAGTGCTGGAGCAACTCAACACACGCGACCGGTCGCACCCCATGAAGGGCCACCCGGGCTACCAGGGCGACGATATCGATTACTGCGCCGAAATCGTCCGCCAGGTTGGCTCCCCCAGCGCCAAACTGCTGTTCGACATCTATCACGTAGCCATCATGAACGGCGATGTGATCCGCCGCATTCACCAGTACGCCCCGTGGATCGGCCACATTCACACAGCCGGTGTGCCCGGCCGCGCCGAACTGAACGGCCGGCAGGAAATCAACTACCCGGCGGTGATGCGCGCGCTTCTGGACGCCGGCTACCAGGGCTACGTGGGCCAGGAGTTCATACCGACGCACGATCCAATGGACGGCCTGGCGGAGGCGGTGGCGTGGTGCGACGTGTAATCGTGTGAAATCTCAAATGGTGGCGACGAGTTGGTACTCTTCCGCGAGCGCCTCGACAATTCTCTTCCGGCCGTGCCCAGGGTTGGACTCCTCCCGGGTCCTCAGAAGGCCGAGCGATTCCAGCAGACTCACGTCGCGCCTTACCGCCTGTCGGTCGCGCCCGAGATCGCTGGCAAGCTTGGAAACCGCTTTCGGCTCTCCACGAACTCCACGCAAGACCCGGACGCGTTCCGCAGAAAGGACTCGCAGCAAGTCCGCCGGGTCTTCAAAGACCACGGTGATGTGCGCGGGGAGTTTCTCGCGACGGTCCAGCCGGCCGGCGCGATCTCGGGATCGGGAGAAAAATGACTCTGCCGAGCCCGTCATCAACCGCGCTTTGGTTGAGGGCTGTCCTTTTGTTGTTGCACGTGGATTTGCAGACCTACTGGCCTTCTTCATCTTCTTTCTCCCAAAGAGCTCGTACTTCTCTTTCGAACCGGGCAGATAGCGCGGCATACCCCTCGAATTCGACCGGCTCCACGCGTCCCATGAAGTGCCGGTGGTGGTACTCGTGGGCGTTGTCATACCCAAGCACACGCCCATTGTCCCCGCCCCAAACGCGTGGATTGATGTATGCGACCGTCTTCTCGATTCTCGACGGCTTCGACGCTCTTTTCCCCACCAATTGAGTATACCGCAGGTGGGATATTGCAGCACCTATCTGAACATGAATCGCACCCCTTCATAGCGGGCGACATCGTGAACGATATGATATCGTATATGATGTGAGGCTGGTGCTGGACACCGATGCCGTGGTTGCCGCCATGCGGAGTCCGACGGGCGCATCCGCCGCCATTGTTCGGGCGGCGCGACTCAAGCAGGCTACATTGTTGTTGAGCGTGCCTCTCGCCCTGGAGTACGAAGCCGTCTGCCGGAGATCCGAGCACCGGGTGGAGGCCGGGCTTTCCGACCGGCAGGTAGGTATCTTCCTGGATGCCATCATCGCCATGGCAGAGCCCGTGCCAACACATTTCTTGTGGCGGCCTCAATTGCACGATCCGAACGATGAGATGGTTCTGGAGGCGGCGGTCAACGGCAGGGCCGATGCTGTGGTGACATTCAACGTGCGGGACTATGGAACCGCCCCGTCCCAATTTGGGGTGGAGGTCCTGCTCCCGCGAGAGGCGATGGCGAGGTTTAAACGATGAAAGAGACCCAAACATATCCCTTACGGCTGCCGCGCTCGCTCAAAGAGGCGGTTGAGCGGTTAAGCCGGGAAGACCGGACGAGTATCAACCAGTTCGTGGCCACGGCGGTGGCAGAGAAGGTCTCGGCACTGCAGACGGCGCAATACTTCGCGGACCGGCGGGCGCGGGCGGATTTCAAGACTTTCGACAAGATCATGCGGAGGAGGGGCGGAAAGACGCCCCGGGAAGGCGATGAAATCCCGACGTAGCCCCAAGGGGCGCCTTGACTGAGCGGCAAAGTTCCGGGATGACCGTTTCACGGCCGGGTGGCCGGCGTCGCTCGAGTAGTCGCCGGAAGCCTTGGAGGAGTTTCGCTAATCTTCGCCCGCCGAAATGCGCCGCGAGTGCGTCCAAGCGTACACTGGAACAGATGAGTTCCCTTTATCTCGCCCGGCTAAAGCCCGAAGAGCGCTACGAACTGATCCACAAGCTGCATAGCGCGCAGAACGGGCTCTGTTTCATTTGCGAGGAGGCGGTGGACCTGGTGGTTCACAAGAACCTAATCGACATTGATCACGTGGTGCCGCTCAACGACCGAGGCAAAGACGACCCGAGCAATTTCGCGCTCGCACATCAGACTTGCAACCGCTCTAAACAGGCGGCGAATCTAGCAGGCTGCTGAAAAATGCTGAAGGTCTCGCTTTCCAAAACATAATCGCTTAAAATTGTTTTATGCGAGGCGACGACATTCAGCAGGCGACCATGTTCAGCTACTTGTCCCCGGAACAACGCGTACCCGTGGATCACCCGCTGCGGGCTATCCGAGATTTCGCCGACCAGATCCTTGATGGGATGTCGGACACCTTTGACAAGATGTACTCGGCGGTCGGCCGTCGCTCGATTGCGCCGGAAAAGTTGTTGCGCGCCCTGCTGCTGCAGGTCCTTTATTCTGTGCGGAGCGAACGCCTGCTGATGGAGGAGTTGCATTACAACCTGCTGTTCCGTTGGTTCGTGGGGTGGAACATGGACGACGCCGTGTGGCACCCCACTGTCTACAGCAAGAATCGGGACCGACTCCTGGAGGCAGAAGTGGCCAGAGAGTTCTTCGACGGCGTGGTAGCCGAGGCGACACAACTGGGTCTGATGTCGGATGAGCACTTTACGGTGGATGGGACGTTGCTGGAGGCATGCGCCAGTTTGAAGAGCTTTAAGAAGAACGACGGAGGCGAACAGCCGCCGGCGGACGACCCAGGGAATCCGACCGTGAATTTCCACGGAGAGAAACGGAGCAATCAGACGCATACGTCAACTACGGACCCTGACGCAATGCTGGCGCGCAAGGGCAACGGCAAGGAAGCCAAGTTGAGCTACAGCGGACATGTGCTGATGGAGAATCGCCATGGGATGGTGGCGGACGTTGAGGTGTTGCAAGCCAACGGTACGGCAGAGCGAGATGCGGCGTTGGTGATGATCGAGGCGATACCGGGAGATCATCAGGTGACCGTGGGTGCAGATAAGGGCTACGACACGAAGGACTTTGTATCCGAGGCCCGCAATCTGAACGCGACGCCGCACGTGGCGCAGAACATTCATGCGCGGAGGAGCAGCGCCATTGATGGGCGAACCACACGACACGAGGGATACGCCGTCAGTCAGCAGAAGCGCAAGCGTGTGGAAGAGATCTTCGGATGGATGAAGACCGTTGGAGGAATGCGTAAGCTACGCCATCGCGGATTACACGTAGTGGGGTGGATGTTTACCTTCGCGGCAGCCGCCTACAATCTGGTGCGGATGAGAAATCTGACGGCAAAGCCGGATGGTGCCGCATGAGGCACAGGAGTAGTGTGCCTGCGCTCGGGCGAAGCAGGCAAAATGGCCCGAAGATACAAGCACTTACAGTGTTGAGATACGCGTTTAGGACTGACACATCTCAATTCGGCATAATGCGGGTTGCAGATTTTGTCAAAATCAGTCGAGCTGGGTATCCCCTTGACTCAGGTAGCCCCAATATGTAGTATGCGGGGATGGTGGAAGAATACCCTCGGAATCTGACGGAGCTGGAGGCGAACTTCGGCACAGACGAGGCGTGTCGGGCATACTTGGCGCGATTGCGGTGGCCGACGGGTTTCCGGTGCCCCCGTTGTGGACTGGCGAAGGCATGGCTGGTGCGCGGCTTGTGGGAGTGCGCCGGGTGTGGGTGCCAAACTTCGGTAACCGCGGGAACGATTTTTCAGGACACGCGGACTCCATTACCTGTGTGGTTTCGGGCCATGTGGTGGGTGACAACGCAAAAGAACGGCGCCAGCGCCTTGGGACTGCAGCGCGTGCTGGGCCTGAAGAAATATGAGACAGCCTGGACGTGGTTGCATAAACTGCGTCGTGCCATGGTGCGACCGGGGCGTGATTTGCTCACCGGCAGAGTCGAGGTGGATGAATCCTACGTGGGCGGTGAGGAGGCGGGACTCCCTGGTCGGCTCAATTTGGAGAAAGCACTGATCGTGGTTGCTGCGCAGGCGGACGGGCCAGGGATCGGTCGAATCCGCATGCGCCAGATTATCGATGCTTCGGCCGAAAGCCTGGTGCCCTTTGTGCAAGATTCGGTAGCCCCCGGCAGCCTCATCCACACTGATGGCTGGCGGGGATACTTGCCATTGGAAAGCAAAGGCTATGACCACGAAGTCACGGTCGTCAGCGGCAAGAAGAAACCTCCATCGGAATAAATGCCCAGGGTCCACTTGGTGATCTCCCTCCTCAAACGGTGGCTCATGGGGACCCACCAGGGTGCGGTCAGTCAAAAGCACCTCGACTACTATCTGGATGAGTTCACGTTCCGCTTCAATCGGCGGCGATCGAAAAGCCGCGGCAAACTCTTCTACCGTCTCGCGCAGCAGGCTGTGGCCGTTGATCCCGTCCCTTACGACCGCATCGTTCACCCGACCTCAGCGAAGGGCAAGGGCAAACCACAATCTGTTGGGGTCACCTGAGTCAAGGGGATACCCAGCTCGTTCCAATTCTACTGGCACCCCTGCTTCAGGTGTGATATAGTTCCCGGGACTAGAAGTCGAAAAGGGAGATTTCGGTTGAAGGTCGGCCTGATTCGCAAAGCCGAAGAGGCCTATCTGAAATCTTTGGAAATGACAGTTGGCAGCTCGATGACGGTACCGTCACCGTACCCGGTCCCCCCCTTTAACAAGAGGAGCATAGATGAGCAATCTTAGAGAACTTCTTCCCCCTGGTGGAAAACGAGGAATTTGGGGCAAAGGAGGAGCAGGGGGCAGCCCACCACCCGTATACGACTTCACCCCTACTGTGGTTGGGACGATTGGCAATATCACAGTCGCATACGACAAACCATGGTTCGGTGCATCTGGACCTGGATTGGCTCTTGCTCAGCAGCTTTTGAGCTTTGTTAGCGCCCCATACGCCGATATGGAGCTGTTCTTCGGAATAAGCGGGCCCGCACTCGGAAAGGGGGGCGGTGCCGTTACGGTGATCGTTTCCCCCCTGAGCAAAAATAGCGACGGGTCAGGTGGAGCCTATCATTATGGCTGTGACTTCGGGCCAATGCCAGATAGCGTTTTGTACCTCGATGCGACATTCGCGAACACGACAGTCAATCCCATTGACCTTGAGGTCGGGCTTTACGTCAGCGAATTGAGCGAGTGTTTCATGGGTCATCAAGGTTTTTGGAATTGTGGCTTCAGCAACGGCGAAGGCCTTTCGCGGTTTTTGGCTGAGCATGAAACGCCGCCAAACACCATGAACGCCTTTGCCACTGGGCCGCGATGGGCACAGGCCGGCTTTCCAGACTGGATTTCGCAGACCGAGCAGACCGACAAAGACGATGTAGCGACGGGGTGTTGCGTCGTTTACCTCTACTGGATGCGTTCGCTCGGCTTCACAATCCCCCAGATCGTACAGACGGATGCAACCACATTAGCGGGGCACTATCAGACTTTGACGGGCAAGACTACTGCATATCAGGATCTCCTCGCCGCCTTGAAGGATTTGCCGGTCACGTCGGACAATCCTTTCGCTCCGCCTGTCAAGTACTTTGAAAAGCCCATACTCGACAAGTTTCTTGAGAAACCGCCTAAGGACAAGGACAAAGACATCTATGAAATCAGGGGCCTTTCGGCCTTCGGAGATCTCGCGCTCGCGCAGCGAGTGGCGGCCCTCGAGGCGACGGTTGGCCAATTGCAGCACTTCATTCCGGCCGGGATGCGTCCTGATCTGAGTGCTGGATCGCTCGCACAGGAACCGGCTGCGAACAAGCATGAGACCGAGCCGCAGGCTCAGCCTGAGGAGGCGACCGGCGAGGGCAAGGACTAGTATGCAACTGCTGCTTTGTTCCGGCAGCGATCTCCCAGGAATGTGGGCCTTTCATGCCCTTAGGGGCGGTGCTTTGCCATCGCTCGAACTCGTCACAATCGAATCACTCGCCGATTGCTCGGATTGGGAACATCGAGTCGGCGCAAGCGGCGACAGGATTTCGTTTCGCCTGCCTGACGGCCGCACCATCGACGATAGTCAAATCGAAGGCGTGCTGAATAGATTGGTGTTTCCCCCTCAGGAGCTGATTTCAAGAGCCGTGCCCGCGGATCGCGACTATGTCCAGCAGGAAATGACTGCTCTGTATCTCAGCTGGCTCTACGGTCTTTCGTGCCCGGTGCTGAATCGCCCCACGCCGCAAGGTCTCGCCGGCCGCTGGCGTCACGCCAGCGAATGGACACTGGCCGCACACCGGGCGGGTTTTGACGTGCCGGTTTACGAGCAAACCGAGAGCGGCCCGGCTGACCGTGGCGGCGTCTCGTTCGCTGGTCCGGGCGAGTCCGTTACACAAGTTGTCGTTTTGGACGGCGAAGTCTTTGGATCGGTCCTGCCCGAACGCATACGGGACTCTTGTCGCGAACTGGCGGACATCTGCGAGATGGGGCTACTGGGCATCGACTTGTTGTTCTCACTGATAGGCGGGTGGAGCTTTGCCAGCGCTACACCACTGCCCGATCTAGAAGTCGGCGGGCATCCACTAATAGCGCGCCTCGCCCAGGCGCTCGGCGCTCCCAGCGAAACTGACTCCCGACTCAAGGAGGCTGATTCGTGATACTGCTTTGCGGTATTCCAACGGAAGAGCCTCTGCGGATGGTGCGCGTGCAGCTCGACAAACTTGGCGCCAGGTATGTGCTTTTCAACCAGCGAGACTTTGGCAGTAGCAAGCTTTCGTTCGCAGTTGACCGCGGTCAGGTTCGCGGTGAACTACACATTCGCGGTAGCCGTTACCTGCTCTCATCGTTCCAAGCGATTTATACGCGGCTCATGGACGACCGCAGCCTGCCGGAGCTTCAGGACGAGCCAGAGGATTCTCCCCTGCGCCTGGTGTGCCGCGGCTTGCATGAAGCGCTCAACCGCTGGATGGAGATTTCCCCCGCACTCGTCGTCAATCGCTGCTCCTCGATGGGCTCGAACTCATCGAAGCCTTATCAATGCCAACTGATTCGTCGAATTGGCTTCCTAGTTCCGGAAACTCTTGTTACCAGCAACCCGGACCGGGTGAGCGAGTTTCGCGCAACTCATGGGCGGATCATCTACAAATCCATCAGCTCAGTCCGTTCCATCGTCCATACTTTCGAAGACAGCGATCTGGAACGGATTGAGCGCATCCGCTGGTGCCCAACGCAATTTCAGGCTTACGTGGAAGGCACGAACATCCGAGTACACGTGGTGGGCGAACGCGTGTACGCCACGGCCATCAACAGCAATGCCACCGACTACCGCTATGCCGGCAAGTTGCTCGGCGTGCCCGCCTCAATGAGCCCAACGGATTTGTCGGACGAACTGGCTGCCCGATGTGTCAAACTGGCCCGTTCCTTGGGTCTGGTGTTCGCCGGCATCGATCTCAAAATAACTCGGGCTCACGAAGTCTATTGTTTCGAAGTCAACCCGAGCCCGGCTTTCAGCTTCTACGAAAGCAACACCGGGCAAGCGATATCAGAGGGGCTCGCACTGGCTCTTCGGGATGCCGAGCACACATCGCTCTGGGGGATTCCAAGGGGGGAGTACGAAACGGTCCTGCCTGCTTCTCAGAGGAACGATATGGCGCAACCTCAAGCTTCAAATCACACATTTTGACGTGCTCTCAACGACGATGAGCAGTCCACGGACTGACGGGCTAGTATCGGCAAGCCGTGCTTGTATTTACTGATGCTGCCAGCGGGGAGGTTCACATGTCCTTAGAAAAAATCGAGCGGCTTCCCAAAAATGCCGCGCCTTGCCCAGAAAACCATGAGTGACAAAGATCATCAGCCAGGTAAAACATCGCCCCGAACATGGAAATCGCCATCATGAGTGTGAAGGAAGTTCCGGGAAAAAGGACGTTGAGCACGGTGGCGAGCGCAATACCGATGGAGGAAAGCACAAGCGCTGAACAGGCGTTCCCCGGCTACTGAGCACGCCAAAGCGGCGCGGCGCGAAACCGGCGTGCGCCAGGCTAAACTCATGCGGGTGGTGATGCAGAGCTGGCTGTTCATGGCAGAGAGCGCGGCTACCAGAATGACGAAGTTGACAACACCCGCCGCAAAAGGCACGTAAGAATGAGCCATTACTCTAACGAACGGGCTTATGGTTTTGCCCGACTCCGTCCACGGCACCACAGCAACGATGCGCGTCAACAGATAAAAGATTCACCAAACGCGCGACAGTTGACCGGAAGGCGCGCTGGGTGGCACCACTTGGTTCCCACAGACCCCAAGCACCGTGCGGAAGGAAGCCGCCGTGGTTGGTGAAGTTGGCAAATCCTGTTCCGGCCACTGCCCAACCGCCCAGCAGAATGAAGACCACAATCGCCACAACCTTGAGCGTGGAGAAGGCGTATTCCACGTTGCCGAAGATTTTTACATTGAGTGCGTTGATAGCGATGAGAATGACCGAGAAGAGAACGATCCACAGCGCTCCCGGAACTGCTGGGAATCAGTAGCGCATATAAAGGGCGATGGCTGTAACTTCGGTTCCCACCGCCAACACGATCCAGGACCAATACGCATAGCGGACGAGGAGGCCCGCCAAAGGCGAGATGTAGAACTCGGCCCATGCGCCGATGTCAAATTTGTCAGGGGCGGCGAAAGAGATTACCAATATCGGCGCTTTAGGCGCTACCGGTAGATCCAGAGTGGCAGCAGCCGTTGGCGGAGACGCGGTAAGAACTCTATGGCAGTTGCTAAATCGGTTTCTGGGTAAATCGTGTTAGGTCTCTGCCAGGTCATTTCGAGACCTGGACGAGACCGCCGCTTTGCCGTCGCGTTGCTGCCGTTATTGTCATGTACAAGAAGGTCTGGCGCATCGGTTCCTGCGGTTCCAGGAAAACTAACTTCTCAAAAAGTTGTTTGCGCGTGAAGTCGGACTTGTACCAGATCGTATCGTGCCGCGTGATTCCCGTGCGGTGGGACAGCATATCGCGCAGGGTCACACTATTGTTGAGCTGGTCGCTATGAAAGCGGATGGATGGGACGGAATCGCGTACCGGCTTGTCCCATGTCAACTTTCCTTCCTGCACCAGCATGCCCGCCGCAATCGCGGTAAAAAGCTTCGTATTGGAAGCGATCGGGCTCATCGTGGCGGGGGTATACGGCAGTTTCTTCTCATAGTCCCGAAAGCCGTAGCCTTTGGCGAAGACCGTTCGTGATTGACGACGATCCCGACGCCCACGCCCGGCGCATTCCAATCCTTCAGGGTCTTCGCCATATACTCATCGAAGCCCGCAAGCCTTTGTGTTACCTTGATCGCCTGTGCGGCTGCGCTCCAGGCAAGTGCGAAGAAGAACAAACCGGCAGGGAACATCAGCCGGCGCATCACGATATTGGCGATTGCTGTCATGGGGAGGCTCCAATCATTCCCGGCCGGCATAGAGCTCGTCGATCGCTTCCTTGAAATTCTCCATGGTGCGCGTGCGCCGGACCTTCATGGTGGCCGTCAACTCACCCTGGTCAATGGAGAAATCGCGCGCCAGCACGCGGTATTTGCGCACTTGCTCGAACGGGGCCAGTTGCTTATTGACGCGGGCCACGGCCTTTTGGATTTCAGCCAGCACCGGTGGGGCCTTCGCCAGATCGGCGGCCGGCTGGCCTTTCCACTGGTCCATCCCCTTCAAGGTCTCGGCGGCGGCCGTGTTGATGGTGAACAGGGCGGTGACGAACGGCAGGCGGTCGCCGATCAGCAGAACCTGGCTGATGAGCGGCTCCATCTTGAATAGGTTCTCGACGCGGGAGGGATAGACCTTCTTTCCGGTCGAGGAAACGATCAGCTCTTTCTTGCGGCCAGTAATGAAGAAATACCCGTCGCTGTCGGCGTGGCCCAGGTCGCCCGTGTGCAGCCAGCCGTCCACCAGAACCTCGGCGGTGGTCTGCGGGTCGTTCAGGTAGCCCGAGAAGAGGCACGGGCTCTTGATGAGAATCTCGCCGTCCGCGTCGAGCTTCATTTCGACGCCGGGCAAGGGAACGCCGATGCTGCCCGGCTTGGGCCGGTCCAGCGGGTTAAGCGAGACCACCCCGCCCTCGGTGAGTCCGTACCCTTCGATGATCGGCATGCCGATGGCTTCATAGAATTCGGCCAGGTCTTTACTCAGCGGCGCCGCGCCGGAGGCCGGAATCTTCAGTCTGCCGCCGAAGCGGCCCCGCACCTTGCGGAAGAAAATGGCGTCGGCGATTTTCAAGGGGCCGCGGATGCGCCCGGGCACGGGCTTGCCTTCCCGGCGGTATCGCGCGGCGGCCAGCGCCAGTCCGAGGGCGCCGTAGAAGGCCTTGCGAATGGGCGCGGGCCGTTTGCGGAGTTCCGTGCAGATGGTGGAGTAGATCCGTTCCCAGAGGCGCGGCGGCGCCAGCAGAATCGTGGGCCGCACCTTTCGGATGTCCTGCGGCAGTTTCAACAGGCTTTCGGCGAAGGTGACCGGCATTCCCATGCGCATCGGCAGTAGTTCCATCACCACGCGCTGCGCAATGTGCGCCGAGGGCAGGAAAGCCACCGTGGCATCGGAGGGGCCGATCGGCAGGGCCACTGGGCCCATATCGATGTTGGCTACCAGCGCCTGGTGCGTGACCAGCGCCATCTTGGGTTCCCCGGTGGCGCCTGAGGTGAGGTAGAGGATGGCGGTGTCGGACGGCTGGAGGCCGGCGCGCAGCCGT
>Ga0209067_10000894_pt1 | contig 18714 bp, 14 predicted proteins | sample ColStrG_CSR_2013_FD_187199 | JGI IMG/M metagenome (GOLD analysis project Ga0209067, IMG submission 187199) | Freshwater sediment microbial communities in response to fracking from Pennsylvania, USA - Cold Stream Run_MetaG_CSR_2013 (SPAdes)... | ecosystem: Environmental > Aquatic > Freshwater >...
GAGATGTTTGACGCGAACCGCGGTGCTGTTTAGCCGAATGCGCACCGCTGACTTCTCCTCGTCCAGCTTGGCGTAGTTCGCCTTGGCCGTCACCACGTCAGTTGCGGACGAACCCGGCACGGCCTCCGGGATCAGCCTGCGCACCAGCAACCGCGCGATGGTGGCGTTGCCGTCGGGGAAGTGGAAGAAATATTGGCGGTCACTGTTTAGGGCCGACGGCTCAAATCCCATGCCGCTAAAGCCCGGGAATCCGATCTCTGAAGCGTCTATGGCGGACACCGCCTCAATGCCGACTCCAAACTCGGAGTGCGACGCCGACTGATAAAGCCGAACCACGTCGGCATGCGCGCCCACCAACTCCGTCAGAAACTGCGCGTAGCTGATGCGCGCCAGGCGATCTTTTTTCTGTTCGAGACTGAGGCCCGGCAGATAGTCTTTTTTTTCTTTGCAAAGGCGGGCCACATCTTTGCGCGCCTGTTCCGCAATCGGCGCCTCGGCCAGGAAATGCGTCCAGGCATCGGCCCCGGACACCGCCAGATCGAAGGTTTCGCCCCCGGGAAAAGGCCAAGGATCGTCCACCAACTTGTCCTGGCCAAACGTTTCCTTGTCGAAGAAAATCTTGGGAGATCGTCCGCCAGCCCCGTAGAGATTTCGTTCCAGATATTTTGGGAAGCTGCTTACGGCGATTCCGAGTTCTTCAATCACGCCCTTCGCAATCGCGCTGTAGGGCTCGGGGCTCTCGATCGAATACGTCCCGCCGTATCCGAGTAGCGTTCTCTTGCCCGCCCGGAATTCGTTGCGCTTGGCGTGGCCGCCAAAGTCGTCGTGGTTTTCAAGGATGAGGATCCGCGCCTTCTCGCCTGCGACTTTGCGGTAAAAATGGGCCGCGGCGAGGCCGCTGATGCCTCCGCCCACGATGATCAGATCGTAACTTTCGCCCGTATCGACAGGTTTCCCAGCCGACTCCCAAAACGTGCCGTCGCGCAAGCCGTGCGCCGCGTCGAACGATCCGGGGTGGCTGCCGCGCAGGCCGGTAAGAGCGGGTGGGTAGTAGTTGGGGGATGTCTCCGGGCTTGAGGGTTCATCCGCGAAGAGATGACGCGGCATCATCGCCGCGCCCGCCGTCACTGCCACGCCATTGAGGAAGTCCCGGCGCGTGATCCTGCGGTGCATCCCGAGTTCCCGGTCCCGTGGATCGTGCACAGGCTTCTCCGCAGCGCCTTACAACTGGCCTTCCGCCTTCTTTACCGCCAACTCCGCGCCCTGGAATCCGATCTTGCTGTGGGTGCCGTCGCAGAACGGCTTGTTCACCGATCCGCCGCAGCGGCAAAGCGAAAACGCGGGCTTGCCGGTGAGATCGTACGGAGTACCGTTGGCATCCACCAGTTCGACCGAACCCTCCGGAGCTTCAACACGGAACGGTCCATTGGGACGAACCGTGATTTTTACCTGTGCCATGAGTGCATTCCTCCAAACCTTACGGGTTTCTAGTAAGCATAGAAGATACCATGACGGCGGGGAATCTTGCAGCGGAGCACGCGCGATGAAAGCGTTCTTACTGGTTGACTGTACTTTGTGCGATCGGAGCAGGTGCGATCAGAGCAGAAAACTCTTCTGGCGAATGCAAGGTACATCGATTGGTCTCGGGACGCCCCGCAAAACCGAAGCACATAAGATAAAGAGAGACTTCTTTCTTTACTTCAGCCGTCTCTATCCCCTTATGCGCGGGCTCGAAAAGCCAGGTCGCCAATTGGTCTACGATGGCGTCCTTTATTCGCTTACTCGGGGCGTGATCAACCGAAACGGTTGCCACCGAACCGTCGCGACCGACACGTAAGGAGACTTCCAGTTGAATTCGTCCGCTGACGCCCGGCTCGTCCGGGGCTATGGGCTCAAAGCTGCAATCCAAACAACCCTCTGCGAATGTGCTTCGCCCTATGTTCACAACGACCACCTCTTCCGCGCGCGGCTGAGGTTTGTCGGTCGCAGTAGCGACCGCACACTTCAACGCGCTCCCGACTGAGCAGATTTTATTGCCTACGATCGCCCATTTCTCGGTCAGCGATTTGTCTTGCGGCAGCGCCCATATTTTCTCGTGTTCCCCATAGAGTTCCTCAACCACGCCGTCCCACAAATAGCAACCTTGGGAGTTGCAGATATTGAACTCGTCGGGACCGCGAACTCCGTGCACCCAGTTCTCACCGTCCTTGGAATGAAGTGTGAGCGGAGCGCCGTACCCGCCACCTTTTTCTCGATGCACGAGCTCATGCCCGAACGCCCAGAACTCGCCTTGATGAACAAAAACTGCCCAGGCAAGCACCCGGTTCGTCGCATCGTTCTGCATGTGGATCAACTTCCAGGACTTGCCCCCATCCTTAGTGACCACGAATGCGTCTTCCACTCCGGGTTGACGCCGAATCATCAGGTAATGGGATTTGTCGAGAGCAGCCACCGAGAGAACCTGAGTATAGACCCGTAATTCGCTGGATTTCAGCGCCTCGATGTCCTCCCAATGCTCGCCTCCGTCATGGGTAATTTTCACAGTTCCATCAATAGCCGCCGTACCTTGCACCTGCGTAGCGGGGCCGTCGGTTGGTTGAGAAACATGGTCGCTCACAACGGCAAGACCATTCCCCTCGTCGGCAAAAGAAAAGCTGCGCACGGTGTCGTTTAGGCGATAACTCTTCCATGTCTGACCACCATCGATGGTCGACAGCAGCAAACCTCCAGTCCCCGCAGCGTGGCCGACTTTCTCGTCGATAAATGCGATATTCAGCAACAGCTCACCACCACGATTCTGATGCCGGAGCTCCCATGTCAGACCGCCGTCCGATGAGGATTCAACCATTTCGTCCGTCCCGCATACCCAAAGAGTGGTTCCGGCGGCGGTCACATTGAAGGGACGAAACGGTGTGGACACGCTGCTCCAAGCCGTGGATGTCTGGTCCAGTGAAAGGCAAAATCCACACCCAAACAAGATCAGCAAGACAGAGAGCGTTTTGCAGGCTGTTTTCATGGATGTCTCCTCTGTAGCTGGGGGCCCGCTCTACGCGGCGGCGGATTTCACCGCAATCAGCCCGCGATACAAGTGCAGATAGTCTTCGATCATGCGCTTGGTAGTGAAGCGCTCGCGAGCACGCGTGTAAGCCATCTCGGCATAGGCGCGGCGCAGGGATCGGTCTTCGCTCAGCCGCCGAATACTCTCGGCCAGGCTGACCGCATCATTCGTACGGAAATAGAGGGCGGCGTCGCCCCAGATTTCGCGGAAGCTTGGAATATCGTTGGCCACAATGGCGCAGCGCGAAAACGCAGCCTCCAGCGCCGGCATCCCTAGCGGTTCGTAACGAGCGGTCGCGGCGTAAATGGCGGCGCGGCTGTAGAGCGCGCGCAGCTGCCCTTCGGTCTGCGGACCGCGAATCGCCACTGAGGTCTGATCAATCGCCAGCTTCACGTCGGCGCGAATCGGAAGGCGAGGCGCAGGCACGGTATGTTCCGCGCCCACAATGCACACCGGAACCGGATGCGTCTGCTGGGTCAGCAGAAAAACCTGCTTGCCGGCGTCGACCATCCGGCCCACCGCGAGCACGCAATCGTCCTTGCTGACGTAAGGATTGAAGAAGATCGGATTGCGTCCCGGATAGATCACTTCCCCGCGCCGCGGACGGCTATAGCAAGCGCTGATGCGGTCCAGCATCCAGGCCGAAGGCGCAATGACGGCATCGGCGCAAGCGATGCCGCGCCTCACCATATCGCGATACCACGGCATCGGCCGTGAAGGTCCCTGCGCGCGGTCGCGAACCGCGTGCGACCACGTGACCAGATCGCCATGAGCCATGATAATCCGCGGCACATCCACCGCCAGATCGCCATAGCAGAACTGGTTAAGGTGAAGAACGTCTGGCCGCAGCTCGCGCACCAGCGTGGCCAGAAACGCCGACGATTCCGGTAAATCCTCTTCCGCCTCCTGCATCCACTCCAGCCGAAACGCCGTAGGACGATAGTCGAGGCCATGCAGGTGGTCCATCCACGTGGTTTGCTCGGGGAGCGGAATCTCGCCGAAGCTGACCAGAGTGACCCGCACGCCCCGCGTGACCAGTCCGGTAACCAGCTCGCGGGTGTAGGTCCACGAACCCGACAGCGTGTCGCCAGTGACCAGGACGTGCACAGAACCTCCGGGAAGAATCGGCGGGATGCGGCGTCCAACACCGCATCCCAAGTGCCGCTATTTTAGTGCGAATGGAGGTTTTAGGGCGAGAAAATTCAGCCATTCCCGAAGGAATCCGATCGAACCACCGGCCGTCGCAGCGGATGCCGCCCAACGGGGATTCGATGATCAGTTCACCTGCAACCGTAGGCGCAGTTCCCGCGCGAAGGTGTCAATGGCGCGGATCTTCTCTGCGGCCGGCCCCGGAACGTCAGGAACGGACATCGCCAGCTCACAAGAAAGGAGTAAGGCGGTCAGGGTCTCTCGCATCTCGCTGTGCATCTGTTGCACCACGGCGCGGCGAGCGGCGGACTCCTCACGCTTGCGGCGATGCAGCGCTGAGCGCACATCGCGCACCAGCCGCTCCATCCCGGTGACGGCAAAATTCACATAGACCGGGAACGCCGTTCCCAGGTGCTCGATGATCTGATCGCTCTCTTCCGGTTCCGTTTCCACCAGGAACTGGTCGATCACGACAGCGATGAAGGTTTGCTCGCGCAGACGCGTGGCAGCCTGCTGCAGGTTCGAAGCCCACTGGGCTTCGAGGCCAGTAGCGGCATTCAGGGCATCGGCGCACTGTTGGCCCCGTGCTGAAGGTGTAATAAGTAGGATCATGCCTTGTCTATTGCACGTAATCGGCCACCGCACCGATGCTGAAAATGCTGAGCTTGGTCAATCTGCCCAAACGACGCTTCCCGCTGCGGAACCCATTTTCATTTCGTGGTTCAGATTCGGTCGGTCGTCTAGCACGCCTCCGCCGCATAATCTTTCAGCTTGCGATAAAGCGTCGTCTTCCCAATGCCCAGCAGCCGCGCCGCCTGCAGCTTATCGCCGTTTAATTCCGCGATGGCCTTTAGGATGGTCTGCTTTTCCAGTTCAGCCATTGGAATGATCTTCGATCCACCATTGCCGTTGCCATTGGAACAGTCCACCAGGGGCAACTTGGCGATCTCGCGCGGCAGATCGGTCGTATGGATCAGGGGCCCGCTGGTAAACGCAAACGTCCGCTCCAGACAGTTTTCGAGTTCACGGACATTGCCCGGCCAGTCATAGGCGAGCATAGCCTTGAGCGCTTCGTCGCTGAGCATCTTCTCCTGTGCGGACGTGCGCGCCATGCGCTCCATGAAATGCCCAATCAGCAGCGGGATATCCTGCCGCCGCTCACGCAGTGCGGGGATCCTCAGGCTGAGCACATTCAGCCGGAAGTAAAGATCCCGCCGGAACGCGCCGTGCATCACCGCCTCTTCCAGATCGCGGTTGGTCGCGGCCAGAATTCGCACGTTGATCGGCACCCGCCGTGTGCTGCCTACCGGACGGATTTCTTTTTCCTGGATCGCCCGCAGCATCTTGGCCTGCAGATCGACTGGTAGCTCACCGACTTCATCAAGGAAGATGGTCCCACCCTCGGCCATCGCCATGAGCCCGTCTTTCGATTGGTTCGCGCCGGTGAACGCACCTTTCACGTATCCGAAGAGTTCGCTCTCAATCAGCGTGGGCACCAGCGATCCGCAATCGACCGGAATGAACGGCTTGTCGCGGAACGGGCCGGAATAGTGAATGGACCGAGCCACCATCTCCTTGCCCGTCCCGCTTTCGCCCAGGATCAGCACAGGGTGCACGCTGTTTGCGGCCTTGGCGATAATGCGATACAACTTCTCCATCTCCGGCGCGCGCCCGACAATGCCGCCGAATCCCTGTTTGGATTTCACCTTCTCGCGCAACAGACGATTCTCTGACTTCAACTTCAGATGGCTGCTCACCCGCTCCAACAGCAGTTTCAATTCATCCACGCTGAACGGCTTCGTGACGTAGTCGTAGGCCCCATGCTTCATGGCCTGCACCGCGGACTGCACTGTGCCGTAGCCGGTCACCACAATCACCACCGATTCCGGGCGCCGCTCCTTGATTCGGCGCAAGGCCTCCAGACCTCCGGCCCCCGGCAGGCGCAGATCGAGCAATACGGCGTCAAAGGCCTGGGTATCGAGAAGCCGGTACGCATGCTCGGCGGAGTCGGCGACGTAAACTGTGAATCCGAGGGACTGCGCCACTTCGCGGCAGGCCTCGCGGATCGACCGTTCATCGTCAACGATCAATAGGTTGAGAAAGTTCGCTGGCTCTATCTGCGGTGTGCTGGGTGTGCTGATCGGGCTTAAAGCTGCTGACGTCATGGCGTTGATTCCTCTTCTTTGGCTGGAAGTACCCCCCCATTGTTTTGCTGCTGCAAGTCGTCTTGCTTTTGAGAATTCGTCGGCAAATCTGGCACCAGCGGCAACAGCACGGTGACCCGCGTGCCGCAGGCTGGCGCGCTGTCCACATGGATGAGACCGCCGTTTCTGGCCACAATGTCGTGGACCGTGGCTAGGCCGAGCCCATTTCCCTTGCCGGCCTTGGTGGTAAAGAAAGCCTCAAAAAGATGCTCGCGGGTGGCGGCATCCATGCCGCTGCCGTTATCGGAGACTACAAAGAGCGCACATGGGATCGCCGTTCCCTGGTCTCTGCCCGAGCGACTCTCGGGGAAAAAATGCAGCTTGCAGTTTCGGGTCTCGACCGCAATCTGTCCTCCGCCCGGCATCGCATCCCGCGCATTGAGTACAAGATTCAGCAGAACCTGCTGCGCCTGCGTCGGATCCATATTGACCAGCCCCAATTCGGGGTCGAGGTGAAATTCCAGTTCGATGTTCTCGCCGATCAGGCGAAGCAGCAGGTTCTGCATGCCCGCGGCGATCTCATTGAGCGAGAGCAGCCGCGGCTCGGAGGTCGTCGGACGCGCCACCGCCAGCAGTTGCCGCACTAGTCCCGTAGCCTGCAGCCCCGCGTTGCGAATTTCTTCAGCGTACTTGCGTACGCGATCTGCGGGCTCCAGGCTAGCCATCAGCAGGTCGCAATACAGCAGTACACCGGTCAGGAGATTATTGAAGTCGTGGGCGATGCCGCCTGCCAGACGTCCGACCGTTTCCAGTTTCTCCGCCTGCCGCAGCCGCGGATCGTTTTCACGATTTGCCGGAATCTCCGTGGTGATGGCCAATGCATATTCGGGATCGCCGTTCATCCCGCTCACGCGCCAAGCGGTCCATTGCAATTTCGCGTTACAGGAGTTCAGTTGGAAGCTGTCCCGCTCGCCATCGAACAACTCGCGCAGCAGGCGCTGCCCGTCGGCCCGATCCTTAGCAGCAATCAGGTCCGCGAATGACTGTGGCCATCCCGATTTCCGTCCCGTACCGAGCACTTGTTCCGTCGCGGGACTCAGTGCCGTGACTTTACCTGAGCGCTGGACCTGCGCGATCGCCATTGGCGCCTTTTCCAACCAGGCGCGCAGTTCCGCAGCCGCCTCATCCGGCATCCACGCGAAATCAAAAGCAGCGCTCATGTTCATACTCTGAAGCGGGAGCGTTCCCGAAAGAACTCCAAAAACCCGCTCTACCACCTTTGGTTTTCCCGAAATGGGAATGCGGGTTTTCAAGTGGACTCTTCCGCACATCCATTTCGGCTCACTATAGAGAACTGACCCTGTGCCTGCTAAGGGCACATGTCACCAAAACCGGAAAATCTTCTGTGGAAAACTTTAAAGAAGTACGGAAAAGAGGTTAGAGAGGGGAATTAATGAACCATTTCTCGCTGGCTGGCCAGGACGACCGGGTCGGCCAGCCGGAAAGTGAGGCGGCGGCCTTTGTTGAGATGAACCATGTTCGGCGAATCGGGGCTCGCGGCCTCCGCGCTGCCGGCCGCATTTCCCTTTGCGAACAGACTCGAAGTCTGCACCAGGAGACTCCGCCCGGCAATATCGATCGACTCCAATGTCAGGCGAATGTAGCCTCGATTCCGTTTGACGCTTGAAGTCCGCGACGATTCGACCAGTCCCGCAGCGGTTGCGCCTCGAGGGATCACGGTGATTCCGTCGACCACTACCGGATCGTCGACCACAGCACTAAAGGTTCCGCTGGCGGCCAAACCGTCGGCCGATACCGGGCCGGCGAGCCGAACCGTCACGAGGGTCCCGGCCGGAAGGGTGCGCGGATCGCGGAACGGAAGGTCGCTCGGTGGCGGCTCCTGGTCCTGGGACTTGTCCGAAACGTCGTGACTGGAAGCAGCGATTCCACTGTGCTTCGAGCCATTAAAAGGAACCTGGGGATGGCTCCCTTGGGCTGCAGCTACATCCTGCATGCCACCCGGGCGAGAGCAACTTGCCGCCAAAGCGAGTGGGAGAACGAATATCCACGCAGGCAGCTTTGGGAACTGGCTCATCCAATACATCCTCGGCTCTCCCAGCCAAAAAATAAAAGTGGCAAGCTGAGTACCGTTCGTCATTGCGGTAAATAGCCCGTAATCAACAACCTGCAGTTCCGGTACAGGCAGTTCCGTGTAGATTTTTCCTAAGGCCACCTACATTGGGCCCAGCCATCGACCCGCTGTTTGGGCAAAAAAATAGCGGAGAGCGTTACCGCTCTCCGCTTAGCACTCTCTTCTCTGTTTCTGCCTTACGGCTTCTTGGCCGCTTTCTTCTTCGGCGCAGCCTTGGCTGGCTTCTTCATTTCGCTTTCCCGGCCGCCGATCAGAGTCAGAGCGTCTTCGGCGTTGAAGGGGAATGTGCGAACCGAGGTTTGCCCGGTCGTACTCAAAGTGACGTCCACCCGGCGATTGCTCGCCATCCTGATGATCACAATGTTCCGGAGAACTCTCTTCCGCTCTTCTGAAGTCAGCTGGGTGTCATTCGCCACCTCAGCCTTCACTTGGTCGTCAGTGAGGTTCTGTTCCTTGCCAAACGCCTTGACCTCGATATCGGCCTCGGGAACCCCCTGTTCAATCAGGAAGCTCTTGACGCGGTTGACACGACGCTCCGAGAGCGCCTGATTGTATGTCACAGAGCCGCGATGATCAGCGTGGCCTCCGAGAATGAGGTGCGCGTCCGGCTTGGCCTCGAGATACTTCTTGAAGTCGGTAGCCAGCGCGATCAGCGTCTTCTGTTGACCGACCAGCAGACCGCCAGTTGGATTCGCAATCTTTGGGTAATCGACCACAAAGTAGACGCTGTGTAGCGCAAGCCGCGCCTCCAACGCCTTGTCAATCGGCGGTGGCGGCGGGGTCTCGATGTTGACCTGCGTCGAACTCTGCGCCGTCAATCCGCGCGAGTCGGTGCAAGTTGCGTTCACCGTGACTCGGCCCGGGGGCAGTCCAGCGGTGCTCAACGTCGCCGAATTGCCGCTACCGGAAACGGTTCCAGCACTCGAGGTCCAGTTCGCTACCGATACCGGTACACTGTCCGGACTGTTGCAGTTGGCGGAGAGATTGACGCTTCCACCCGCTACCAGGCTGGCCGGACTGGCCGACAACGAGAGCGTTGGCGGGTTCTTCGGCGGCAGCGGCTTGATCGTATAGTTCGCCGTGCAACTCGCCTCGCCGTTTTTCTTGGCCTTAGGATCGGTCACCTTCGCCGAGATCGCATAGTTGCCAGGCGCGGCGTTCGCAGTATCGATGCTGGCGGTAGTGTCCTTGCCATTGATTTGGCCACCGTTGCCGCTCCAGCTATAGGTCACTGTGTGCTTGGGATTGAAATTGCTCGGCGTCACCGTTGCCGTCAGAGGCTCGCCGACCAAAACCTCCGTAGGTTGTATAGCGCAGGCTGCGGTCGGAGCTACCGGTTCCACTCCGCCCCAACTGAATACCACACCGGTGCGCAGTCTTACCCCTTCCGACATCGGATGCCGGAGCCCCCCGAACTGCGCGTCCACGTAATCGGAATAGTTGTGCCGCGCCCAAACATAATCGACCTGGAACAATCGCCAGGCGAACGATTTGGTAATTGTCAGGTCCATTCCGCCGCCGAGGATTGCGCCGATGCCGTTGGCACCGTTGTTCAGGCCACTCACTCCGAGGTGGTTGTAGCTGGCCAGGGCGTGGATGAAGTAGTTCGCGCCGTCCGTGCGCCACATGAAGCGCGGACCGGCCGAGAGCGTGGTTTCCGTATCGTTGACCGTCCAGTTGTGTCCAAAGTCCGTTTCCAGCGCCCAGTGCGGATCGAAGTTGTAAGCGACAGCTCCGCCAAACCCCTTGCCCATGTCGGGAACTTTGTAAGACAGGGGATTCGCTGGGTCGCCCAGGGGAACAGTTACGCCGGGATGCAAGTATTGATAGCCAACAAAGGCATCCCACTGCGGGTTAGAGTCGCTCTGCGCTACGGCGGTACCGGAGACCAGAGCTAGTGCAACAATCGCCACGAGACCCGCGATCAACGGGCGCCTCGCGCATTGGTTCGAGACGAGTGACATGGAGTCCTCCATAAGAGTTGGGCGTTGGCCCGACGCGCCGTCATCGGGCGCTAACAAAAAAAGCAATTTCTTGACCAGCAACGAATGATGACCTTGGGAACTGGAAATTCTAACGCACACCAGCTGAAAGCGAAAGCATCGAGTTCAGGGATCGCCTAGAATGACAATGGACCAGGGGGTGATTCATTTTGAGACGCCTATTTCCTGGAGGCAAGCCGTCCCATCCGGACCTTGCGGCACGGGAAGTTTGCCGCGTATCTTTGGGTGACATCAGGCGGCCAGGGCGGCACGCTGAAGATGGGAGGCATCGCAAGTACGCGAAGCGAAGATGAGCAACGAACGGGTTCTGATTGTCGAAGACGAAGAAAACGAGCGGTCGGGCCTGGCGGAGATCGTCTCGTCCTGGGGATTCCGCGTGGAGACCGCCGCTGACGGCCTCGAAGGCATGGACAAGGCTCGGCAATGGTCCCCCTCCATCGTGATCACCGACCTCAAAATGCCCCGCATGGGAGGCATCGAACTGCTTGGGCGCCTGGCCGAAGAGGCTCAGACGGTAGCCGTGATTCTAGTGACAGCGCAGGGAACCATCGACAGCGCCGTGCAAGCCATGCGCATGGGCGCCTACGACTACATCACCAAACCCATCGACACCAATCGCCTGCATACGATTCTGGGCAACGCCTCCGCCCTGCTGGGTACGCGGGCCGAACTGGAAGCTACCCGTCGCCGGCTCCGGGATACCGGATCCCTCGGCCGCTTGAGCGGCGCATCCCGCAAGATGCAGGAGATTTTTCGCCTGATCGAAATGGTCTCGCCCAGCACGGCCTCTGTGCTCATCACCGGGGCCAGCGGCACCGGCAAAGAACTGGTCGCGCGCACCATTCATGAACTCAGCCCGCGCAAAGATCGCCCTTTCGTCGCCATCAATTGTGCCGCCATTCCCGAGACTCTGATGGAAAGCGAGATCTTCGGCCACGAACGCGGCGCCTTCACCGGCGCACTCGAGCGCCGCACCGGATGCTTTGAACTCGCCGAAGGTGGCACGCTTCTTCTCGACGAGATCGGCGAAATGCCGGTCGGCACCCAGGCCAAGCTGCTGCGCGTGCTCGAAGACCGCAAGCTTCGCCGCCTGGGCAGCAAGGTGGAGACCGCGGTCGACGTGCGCGTGCTTGCCGCTACCAACAAGATTCCGGACGAAGCTGTCTCCCGCGGCGAACTACGCAGCGACCTTTATTACCGCCTCAACGTCTTCAACATCCACATGCCGCCGCTGCGCGAACACAAGGACGACATCCCCAGCCTGGTAGAGCGTCTTCTGGGGGAGATGGGCGAAAAACACGGCCGCAAAGTTTCCGCGGTGAGCGAAGCCGTGCTGAACCAATTTAACGCCTATTCCTGGCCGGGCAATGTTCGCGAGTTGCGCAACACGATCGAGCGCGCCATCATCGTTTGCGACGGCAGCGTCATCGAAACCAAGCACCTTCCGCCCGGATTCGGCCAGGCTCCACTTCGCACCTCCGCCAGCGATCCGGACGCAGTTCGATTGGGTGTCGGCACCACCGTCGAAGAGGCGGAAAAAATGTTGATCCTGAAGACGCTCGAAGCGACCAGCAATAATAAGACGCGCGCCGCAGAAATCCTGGGGATCAGCCTGAAAACACTGCACAACAAGTTAAAGGAATACGGCAACGCCAGTGTTGAAGCCGGCAAGGAGGAAGTGACCGGAGGCTGATCATCTCCGTACCGGCGAACCGCCCACATTCACCATGCTGCGAAGGAAAACCATCATCGTGCTGGTGATCACCTTTATGGTGACCGCGATGGTGACTGCCTTCTCCTATCTCTACATCTCGCAGATGTTGCGGCTGCGCATCGAAAACACCAGCATCACCGCCAGCAACCTCACCCACCAGTTGGCCTACGCGGCAGAAAATGCCGTCCCCGATTTCAGCAGCACAAAGCTCGACACCAATAATCCGGTCGCCCTGAGCCGCGCCATCGCCGACTACATGCAGACTGACGTGGATCTGAATAACCTGATCCAATCGGAATCCGGCGACTTCCGGTTCATCGCCGATGTCGCCATCGTCGATCTCGACGGCAAAGTTCTCCTGCATAGCAGCCAAGCCATGGTCGGCAAGGTAATGCCGCAGCGCCCCGACTTCCGCCAGGTCTCCAGTGCCCGTTTCCTTGACCAGATTCGTCTGGTGTTCAAACCGGCCAAGACGTATGACGTGAGCTTTCCACTGCAGTTGACGCTCACTCCGCACGCCTCTCCCACCGAAGTCCATCCCTTCGGCACAATTCACATCGGCGTGCAGATTGTGTTCCTGCGGGACGAAGTCTCCACCCATATCATGAAGGCGCTCTACATCTCCATCGCGTCCATCTTTACATCGTTGCTGCTGGCCGCAGGAATCTCCAACCTGGCATTGGGACCGCTCAAGGAGATCAACCGCAACCTCGATAGTGTCACCGCCGGAGATGCAGACGCCGTTTCGAGCGATGAATCGAAACACGATGAATATGGCTTGGTGAGCCTGAAGATCGCCAACCTGGGCCGGCAGATCCGCGACAGCAAGGAAATCTTTTCCGCCCTTAAGGACAACGTTGATCAGCTCATGTCGAAGCTGCAGGATGGGTTGATGCTATTCGCCCGCGACTCGCGAGTGGTCCTGGTCAGCGCGCCGGTCGAAGGGTTTGTAGGACGTCCGCGAGCCGAGTTGCTGGGGCACACGGTTCAGGAGATCTTTGATCGCAACACGCGCATGGGAGCCGCCCTGCTCGACTCCTTCGAGCGCCGCCGGCCGTTATCGGAGCGGGAGTTCGAGGCGGCCGGTGGAAAGCGCGTACAGGTCTCGCTCGATTTTGTGCAGGAAAAAACCTCGCAAATCGGGGCGCTGCTGATCATGCGCGACACCGAGTCCGTGCGCCGCATCGGCGACGAGATCGAGATGTCGCGGCGCCTTTCCGCCAGCGGCCGCCTCACCCGCGGCGTGGCTCACGAAGTGAAGAACCCGATCAATGCGATCGTCCTTCATCTCCAACTGTTGCGCAATAAGCTGTCTCAAGTGGACCCCGACACCCGCCGCCACATGGACATCATCGACAGCGAAATTCGCCGTCTGGACCGCGTGGTCCAGACGCTGGTGGACTTCACCCGTCCGCGCGACTTGCGCCTGGAGGAAGTCGATCTCCGCCGTCTCCTCGAGGATGTGTCGCAACTGGCTGCTCCCGATGCCGCGCAACATGGCGTCACCATCGAACGCCAGTTGCCGAGCCAGCGTTTACCGGTCAAGGTGGATGTCGATCTGATGAAGCAGGCCTTCCTCAACGTAGTCATCAATGGAGTACAGGCGATGTCTCATGGCGGAGTGCTGGCCATCACGGCCCGCCGCGAAGAGAATGCGATCATTGCCGAGGTTCACGATCAGGGCGGCGGCATCCCGCACGACATGTACGACAAAATTTTCGAACTTTACTTCACCACCAAGAAGGATGGCAGCGGCATCGGTCTCGCGCAAACCTACCAGATTCTGCAGTGGCATTATGGGTCAGTCGATTTCGAGTCCGTCGAAGGCAGCGGAACCACATTCCGTTTTCATCTTCCTGCCGCCGCGGGACAATCGGCAACTCCTGGGCGTGAATTCGCTCCTGCAGATGCGGCTGCGTCGTGATGAGGAAAGACAAGCATGAACCACGAAGGATCACGCAGGGGGCTACGCTCTCACGAATTTCCTACGTGTGACTTCGTGTCCTTTGTGGTGAATGATCTTTTCGCCGTAGCCGGAACAAAGGCGTAAAATCAAGCTTCAATGGCCTCGCTCGGGGATCGTATGACTCTGGCCGTTATCTTGCTCTGCTGTGTCTCGCTCAGCTCATGGGCGTCGCCGAACACACAGACAGAGAGTTCGCCGCAGCAGAATCCACCCACCACGGATAAGCCTTCCGCCTCGGCGCCGGCCCAGCCTTCGACGACAACGCCCACCAAGGCAAAGCATCACCGCCACAAGAAAAGAGTGGCCGATCCGTGCACCACAACTTCAAGTACTCCACCAGCGGCCACGCAGAGTGGTGAAACCGCGGCTAACGTACCTCCCACGAACTGTCCGCCGCCGAAAGTAATCGTGCGCCAGGGAGGAACCTCCGAGCCGAGCATTCAGTTAGGCGGCGGCTCCGGAGGTGGCGATCAGGCAGCGCAGCAGAAGAACAGTGCCAATCAAATGCTGGGATCGACCACGGAGAATCTCAAGAAGATTGAAGGGCGGCAGCTCACCGCCGACCAGCAGGACATGGTGAATCAGATCAAACAGTTCATGGAGCAATCGAAGTCGGCAACGGACGCCGGAGATCTCGAGCGCGCCCGTACCCTGGCCTGGAAGGCTCAACTGCTCTCAGAAGAACTGGTGAGACCCAAGCAGTAGCCGACTACTTCCCCTTCGCCCGCGCTCCGTTAACCTTCGCCAGCAGATCCTGCGACATCGGCTGCCAAGGGCTCTGAATCTTCACCGCTTCGTTCAGTACTTCCCGCGCTTCGGTCAGCTTGTTTAATTTGCCGTAGGCGAAGCCCAGCCCGTACAAAGCTCGAGCATATTGTTGATCGTCCTGTCCTTTTAGCAGCGCCGCAGAGCTCTTCAACTCGGGAACAGCCGCCGCACTCTTATCCTGTTTCAGGTAGGCGTATCCGATCGTCGCGTGGGCCGCTCCCGCCGCAACCTTGCGCGATTTATCGGCGTCGGGCGCATCCGGTTTGGCCACCTCGATCGCCTTTTGGGCATAGGTGATCGCCTTGGCCGCGCTCCCCGGCTTCGCGTCATCGCCATAGAAGTTGGCCAACAACAGCAGCGCCGTCAGCGAATTCGGATTCGTCGCGAGAGTTTTCTCTCCGTAAGAGACCAGCCGCGCCTGGTCGTTTAACTGCCCCGGCCCCAGCGTGTACATCGCATAATTCGAGACCTGATCCCCGAACTTCGAGTCGGGATACGCGGGCGTGAACTTTTCGATGTCCGCCATGCGCGCCTTCGGATCGTTCTCGGCGGCAATCGCATTAAAGCCGGAAGTCTCCAGAAAATCGCAATTGTTCTGCGCCGCCGACTTGTCGTCGGCGATCTTGCGCGCAAACTCGTCGTCGCTCATGCCTTCAGGTTTTTTCTGCTTGGCGATCGACTGGCACACCTCGCCGCCCTTGGCCGAGTAATCCATCAGCCTGGAATTGTCCTTCGCCTGTTGCGCCACGCTGGCCTGCGACACCAGAATGTCGAGATTATGCGGGGAGCCTACGAGCGCCTTGTCGCCATAGTCCAGCGCTTTCGGAAAGTCTCCTGTCGCCTGGTATGCCTGCGAGATCTGCCAGTTCCCATAAGCCACGGCCGCGGGATTGGCGGAGTACTTCCCCACGAAGTCCTGATACATCGCCAGTTTCTTTTGCGGATCCTGCTCGGCAGTGATCGCCTGCAGGGCGTGATCCTCGTCAGTTCCGGCCGCGATCATGATGCGGTCCGACTGCGCATTTGCTCGAACCAAGAAGATCGAAGAGAAGAGGACAACGATCATCCAACCGTGCAGGCGTCTCACAGTACACCTCCGGCGTCCGTTGAGAGCGGACGGAAGTTTCACCAGCACGCGAATCCTAGCGCCGAATGAGGCGATGTGCAAGGGCGCAGATCACGGGATGACAGGACTCAAGGCATAGACCACAGAGGGCACGAAGGCACACGAAGGAATCGCAATTTCTTCCTTCGTGTACCTTCGCGTCCTTAGTGGTTGAGGGGTTGCACTGCGTCCCCGGTCAACGAAGGCAGCCCTGCTAAATTAGAACCATGCGTGCCATTTTCGGCCAGCGCCAGTTACGCTTCGTCTTCGCGGCCAACTTGATCTCCATGTTCGGCAGCGGGATGAACTCCGCCGCCGTCGCCTGGTACATCCTGCAAGCCACGCACAACGAAATGGCGCTCGGAACTTTGGTGGTCCTGCAGACCATTCCGGCCATGCTGCTGCTTCCCTTCTCCGGGGTCATCATTGACCGCGAAGACCGCCGCCGGCTGGTCATGTGGCTCGACGCGCTGCGCGGCGTGGTCATCGTCATCGTCGCCATTCTCGCGCTGATGCACCGCGTGCAGGTCTGGCAGCTTTACCTGATGAACACCCTGGTCTCCGCCGGATTCTGGATGTTCTGGCCGAGCATCACCGCCCTGATTCAAGAGCTCACGCCGGAGGGCCAGTTCGTGCAGTCGAACACCTTCCTGCTGGCAGGCGTGCAAGGCGGATGGCTCATCGCCGGCTCTGTAGTCGGCTTCATGTACGACCACGTCGGTCTGGGCGGCGTGCTGCTGATCGACTTCTCTACTTACCTGGTCTCGTTTCTCTGCTACTTCGCAGTTCGCAAAGGCCGACACGTCGTCAAGCGCCCGGACGAGCACCCCGATCTCGCACCGGCCAATGAGCTGCAGCGTTTCTGGCGCGACATGCGCGAAGCCGTCCACTTTCTGCGCGGCCAGCGCGCTGTTGTACTGCTAGGAATAAGCTGGGCTCTATTTCTCGGAGCCATGATGACCGGAGGCATTCTCACTCCCTCGCTGAGCGATCGCGTTTTTCACGCCGGCCCGAAAGGCTACGGCTGGCTCAGCGCGGGCTGGGGCAGCGGAGCCTTCGTGAGCGCCCTGTTCGCTCCCCAAGCCATCCGCTGGCTCGGCGGACGACGCGCGCTGGCCTTCTCCATGGCGCTGCTGGCCGCCTGCATGGCGACCGCTCCGGTCTCGCAGTTTCTCGTTCTCGCGATCGCCACCTATTTTCTAATGGGCTCAGGCCGCGGCTTGGGCGGAGTCGCCATGAATTCCAGCCTGATGGAGATGGTCCCGAAATATTTGATGGGACGCGTGCAGAACGCCTTCAACTTGCTTGGGACATTCTTGCAACTCGCCCTTGCCCTCGCGGTAGGTGCAACCGCCCACAATGTGAGCCTGGTCGCCGGCTTCGCCATCGTAGCCTGCGTCTATGGACTCTCTTTTGTTGCAGCCAGCCTGCCAGTGCATGCCAAAGTACCAGAAGAAGTCGTAGCTGAGTAAACGCCGAATTTGTAGTCGCGCAAGGGTGCCCCGCCCTTCTCGCATTTTTTGAGCAGGTGGGGATTTTGACTTCAGGTAGTGGCTCAGTTTGGTTTCTCCGCGACCCCCGCGGATTTTCTTCGCGTACTCTGCGGTTCAAGTGTTGTGATATGAGAGGCGAAAACGAGAGCCTTTGACCGCAGAGCACACAGAGAACCGCTCGCTGAGGCCGCCGAAAAATTCAAATTGAGTCACTACCTGACTTCAACGTCCGTGGTAATCGAATCCCCGCGCCTGTTATCCTTTCCAATTCCAAGGAGCCACCATGTCCTCAGACCTACAGGGCCGAAACGGCGTCGTCTTCGGAGTCGCCAATAAGCGCTCGATCGCGTGGTCCATCGCCCAGGGACTGCACGCCGCCGGCATGAAGCTCGCCATCACCTACCAGAACGAGCGTATGGAGTTGGAAGCGAAAGATCTGATCCTCTCCCTGCCCGGCGCCGAAGCCTACATGTGCGACGTCAGCAAAGATGAAGAGATCGCCCGCCTCTTCTCGACGCTCAAAGAACGCCACGGCAAACTGCACACGCTGGTGCACTCGGTGGCCTTCGCCCCCGCCGACGAACTCAAAGGAGATTTCATCAACACCACCCGCGAAGGCTTCCGCGTAGCGCTGGACGTCAGCGTCTATTCGCTGGTCGCAGTCGCGCGCGCTGCAACCCCGCTCATGGAAGATGGCGGCTCCATCATGACGATGACCTACTACGCGTCGGAAAAAGTGGTCCCGCGCTACAACGTGATGGCGGTCGCCAAGGCCGGACTCGAATGCTCCGTGCGCTATCTCGCGTATGAGTTAGGGAAAAACAAGATTCGCGTAAATGCCATTTCGGCCGGCCCGATTAAAACGCTGGCCGCCCGCGGCATCGCGGGCTTCGGAGACATGCACAAAGGCCACGCCGAGCGCGCCCCGCTAGGCCGCAACGTAGAAGTAGCCGAGGTCGGCAACACCGGAGTCTTCCTCGCCTCCGACGCCAGCAGCGGCATCACCGGCGAAGTCATCTACGTAGACTGCGGCTACAACATCATGGGATTTTGAATCTGTAGGGACAGCCGCCCTCGGCTCTCCGCCTCTGCAGTCGCGATCACTTCAATATCCCGGTCCAGTTCAGAACGACTTCCTGCGGCTGCGACTGCCCCCCACTTA
>Ga0209067_10000895_pt1 | contig 18713 bp, 12 predicted proteins | sample ColStrG_CSR_2013_FD_187199 | JGI IMG/M metagenome (GOLD analysis project Ga0209067, IMG submission 187199) | Freshwater sediment microbial communities in response to fracking from Pennsylvania, USA - Cold Stream Run_MetaG_CSR_2013 (SPAdes)... | ecosystem: Environmental > Aquatic > Freshwater >...
ATGTTCGAAACCGTGGTGCACGGTTTCGAACATTTGCCCGCTGCGCTGAACAGTTTATTTACCGGCGATCATCGCGGGAAATTATTGGTAGAAGTATGAAGTCGGTATGTATCGGTTTTTGTTATCGTGTGGCGCCGCATTGGCACAACCGGCAGGCACGGTAATGAGTTCACACGGCATGGCATACCGGTCGCGACGCTCTGTATGCTTCGCATCTGCCCATGCTCAATTCGCCGCATCAGGCCAACACTTCCAGCCCCTTGCTATCCACCAGATTGAGCAATTTCAGTGACGGGCCGTTAGGGTGTTTTTGGCCTTGCTCCCATTTCTGTACTGTCGAAACACTGGTATTCAAATAGGCCGCGAAAACCGCCTGACTGGCTTTAAACCGCAATCGCATTTTTTTGATTTGATTTCCGCTGTACAGACGCACTGGCGGCAAACACAGTGCATCGAACTCGCGCATCGTCATGGCATCCATCACCCCGGCGGCATGCAATCCTTGTGCTGAGCTGTGAATTACATCGATTAGCTTTTCATGCTTGTTCATTAATCACCTCAATCAGTTCCTTTTTCCGATTCAGACGCAAATGCTTTTAGTGCTTTTAAATCTTTCTCATTAATATGATCGCGTTGATTTTTTGCATATCCGTAAATAAAAAAAGCCTTATCTTTGATTTGAAATGCCAATATTGTTCGCACTCCACCACTTTTACCTCGGGCACCCGCAGCTAAACGCTTTTTGATAATGTGGTTTCCAAGATAAGCATCTACCAGGCCCTGTTCAATTTCCACAACCGCATTAATTAACGCATGCTCAGTCAGACCTTCTTTAATTGCCCAGCGTGCAAACCATCTGGTTTGAAATATTTGCATGTTTTAGCCAACACCTTGCCCAAAAAATTATAGCACCAAGTGCTATAAATAAGTTATTTTTGAGTTCGGATTGTCGCTGAGACCAGTAATCTATCAATAAACCAGCATACGGATCTCAAGACTGACGATTTTCAGTGCGCAAAAAACCAGAGATTCGCGCCGAAACCAATCGGGAATAAAGGGGTTGCCTGAACAGCAGTTAAAACACCCACCCCACCTGCAGCAAAAATTTGTAATCGGGATACGGCTCACTCACCGCCGGCTGGCTGTCTACCCGATGCGCCAGGTAGGCGTGAATCAATGCACCCTTGCAGGTAGCGGACCAGCCCAGACCGATATCGCTGATGTGACGACTGGTATCAGTCGGCAGAGGATTCGCTGCTCTGGCGTCACCCCAATCCGCAAACAATTGCCACTGGCTCTGCAACGCGCCGATGGCCGGCAAAGGTCGGGCGAGTTCGATGCGCGCAAAATCCGCATCCGATCCGATCAGTTCACCCGAGGGGAAAGCCAGCACAGCACCGGGTCCGGATACCGCCATGCGCTCACTGCTGTCGAGATTTTTATCGCTCAGCGTATGCTGCACCTTTAACGCGGCAGTGAGACTGAAATTATTGGGCAGCAGACTGGCGCGGCTGATCTCTGCATTCAGTTTGTTATACGCACCTGCGGTTTTTGCACCGGCCGCATCCGCACTCAACGCCTGCGCATCGATGATGGCTAATTGTCCGAAGGTGAATTTCACGCTGCCCTGAGTCTGCCCGTCCAGTCCAAACAATGCTCGTTCATCCTTGACACTCACGCCGAGCGTGCCGGACTTGGCGGTTTTGGGTGTATCAGTATGGGTGGAGCGAATCTGGTCATCCAGACTTTTATTCGACAGGCCCAGGCTCAGCTCTATGGTCTGATCATGCGTGCGGCGCAGGGGATAAGTCAGCGTGGCGTCCAGACTTTTGGCCGTACCCAGGGCGTCCAGCGGTTCATAACTGCTGCCGAGCTGGTAGCGGGTCTGGCTGTAGGCCAGTTCGCCGCGCAAACCATCAGGTGCGAGCAAAAGCTGATAACCGATGCGCCCGTTTTGCAGACCGCCCGCATCAGTGGCCAGGCCGCTGATGGCCAGCCGGTCACCGTAGCCGGTCAGAGAATTATCATCGACATTAAAACTGAACCGGTCACGACCGGTGTAGACCGAGCCGAAATTATCCAGCATGGCAAAACCGTCGTAATGACTGGTGGCCTTGGTATCTACTGCAAAATCAGACGTCCCTACACGACTGCCCGGCATCACATCGGCGCGAGTGACCGCCACGCCCGGCGTGTCGTTAATGATCAGCATGGCGCGCTCCAAGGTATCGAGCGAGACAATGTCGGCCTGTTTCACGTCATCCAGCATCCCCTGCACGACTTTGTCTTTGACCAGCGACTGGTTCTTCAGATGGAATTCGCCGTAGTTGCCTTCAACCACCCGGATCTTGATGATGCCGTCGGTCACATCTTGAGCAGGTATATAGGCGCGCGCCACAAAATAACCCTGAGCGCGGTAATGGCGGGTGATGCGTTGCGCCAGATTTTCCAGCTCGGGCAGCGTGCTGGATTTACCGGCGCCATCGGCGACCAAGGCATTCAGGGTTGCGGTATCGATCACCCGGTTACCGACCACCTGCACCGATTTCACTTCAACACTCGGTCCGCCTCGCAGTGCGCTCATCGGTGCTTCAATCTGCTGCACTGCGCCGCCGATCTGGGGCAAGGGTGGGACAGCTTGCGCCGGTACCGCAGGCAGTTGCGACTGGCGCAGCGCGTCGCCGCTGTTCGGAACGACTTGCGCCAGTACTGCTCCAGATGCGCAGAGCAGCATGAGCGCGACGGCTGTTTTTTTGGTGTGAGATAAATTCATTTTCGGCCCTGGTAATTTATTGCGCCTTGACGACGAACAGCTGCTGCTCAACGCCGGAAGGCAGTTTCACGCCGCCATTGACGATTTCTGCCAGAGAATTCCGGCTGACCGGAACCCGTATCTCGGTGGGCGAACTGGCGTCCGAGGAAGAGCCGGACCCGGCATCTGCTGAAGCCGTCTGCAACATCGATCGAGCCTGAGACATCGTGACCACCTGCGACAGCTCGGTTGCAGCTGGCGAAGAAATGATGGCCAACTGCGCGTCAGTGCCAAACACGGCAGTGAGCTGCGCTGGCGCGAATCCGGCGCCGACAATACCTGTCTGCTGGCCATTGAGCGGCGCTGGTCTGGTGAAAACAGTGTCATCGTTCGCCTGCCCGGCAAGCAGCGCAGCGGCCACAGGATTGCCCAAATCCGGTGGTAAGGACTGCGCCACGGGCGCGGCCGGCGTCACGGTCAGGTAGCCGTCAACAAAACTGATGGTGTAGTTGGCCGGATTGAACGAACCACCGGAGGCGGCGACCGGAACGATCAGATAGGGGCCGGCGCCGGCAGTTGCCGCAGCACCTGCTGCCGCTCCGGCACTGGTTTCAGTGACGTTTCCTATCGTCTGCCCATCCACCAGCCCGGTGCTGGTAAAAGCACTGAGCGTGACAGACTGTCCCGCCATTTTGACTGCATTACTGGCCGTGACTGTGAGTGCTGCCTTGGCGACCGTCACGACACCGGTTGCGCCACTCAGGGTGTAATTGGCATTGTTTAACGTCAGACCGCTCAATCCGGAAAGACTCTCGCTGCCGGCATTCGCTCCGGCCAGGATTCCCGAACCGCCCACGGTGAGCTGATCACCGTTGACCGTGTTGGACACGCTGAGCTGCGATCCATTCACCGCTGTCAGTCCATCATAGGTGGCGCTGCCGGTCAACGTCACCGGACGGGCCGTGACGTTCCAGGAAGCCGCGTTCCCGGCGAACAAGGTGTAGGCTGAATTGACTGAACTGATTCCGCTGATCACAGGTGTGATGGTATAGCTGTTGACGCCGGAGGTTGCAGTGGGCGCGCCGCTCCAACCTGCCATGCCCACTGCTGCGACAGTGGCATTGGCAATCACGCTGCCGTTGCCGTAGATCGGAGACGTGTCGAAGACAGCGGAAATGGTGGGAGCTGATCCGTAGATACTGCTGCCGCTGATCAGATCAAGATAGATCGGGGTCGCCGTTGCCAGACACGTCGGCGTCCAGGCCAGGCAGGGAAAAGAATTATTCACTGAAGTGACTATTCTCCAGACTGGCGCGCTCGTGAAATCCCAGGCTGGTGCGTTGCCCGGACCGGTTGCGCCATTGCCGTTGGCACCGGTGCCGGTTGCCGAAGTAAAGCTGGCTTGAGTTTGCATTGCGGTGCTGCTGAGGCCCCAGACCGCGCCGGCCACATCAGGAGGATTCGTATTAGTCCCGTCATAGCCGAGTCCGACCAGACCAGGATTGACCGTGCGGTTATAAAAACTGTTGGATACCGTACCGTAGTTAGCACCGATCAGTCCGCCAACATTGGTGTTGCTCACCGTGCTGACGGCACCTGCGGCATAGCTGTTACTGATCGTCGCAGTAGCGTCGTTGTTTCCGACCAGTCCGCCCACGTTGTTGAGCCCACTGCCGTTGACGTTGCCGGTTGCGTAGCTGTTGCTGATGATCGCGTTATTGCCATTGACACCAGCCAGACCGCCGACGTAAAAACCGCTGCCGGTGACATTTACCGCTGCATAACTGTTCGTAATGGTTCCGGCCGGACCATAGTAATCCGAGTTCGATCCAACCAGCCCGCCGACATGCCCGTTCGATCCGTTCACCGTACCGGCTGCGTAGCAATTGCTCACGGTTCCATAATTGGTACCAACCAGGCCACCGACCCACTGTCCTCCCGTCACGCTGACCCCACTGGCATAGCTGTTGCTGATGGTTCCGGAAAAATTGAATCCGATCAGTCCGCCGGCGTTGTTATTTCCGGTGACACTGGCACCGATCAGCCCAACGTTACTGATGCCCTGCGACGCGCCGTAGCCAAACAGTCCGACATAATTTGTCGAAGGCAGATTGACCGTGAGGTTGCTGATCGTGTGACCGAGACCATCAAAACTGCCGGTAAAACGACCGCCGGGATGACCAATGGGTATGAAACTGCTGCCGAACCAGACATCGCTGAGAGTCCCGCCGGTGGCGCTGGCGTCAATATTTTGTCCGAGCGTGTAACTGGCTGTGAGGTCCATCGCCATCAGTTGCAGCTGATGGGCGTTGCTGATGGTGGTGGCATATTCAGAGGCCAGCATCGGGAAGGTCGCGCCCTGGGTGGTACTCCCCGGCGTCGCAATCGTACCGTCGGCATTGACAATCACCCAGTTATTCCCGTTCGCGCCGGGCGTGGCGGTAAAGTTGAGCCCGGTTAAAAATGAGGGCGTCTGCATTTGCGCGCTGGTCAGGCCGGTACCGGCGGCACTGGCGGGTTGCCCGGAAGTCGTCGTGTCCCAATAACTGTTTGGTGCCGTGCCGTTGTATTTCTGGCCGACCAGTCCACCGACATTGGTTGTCCCTGCCACCGCTCCGATCGAATAACTGTTGTTAATCGTACTGGAGCTGCCGTACTGATATCCCACCAGGCCGCCTACCGCAGTAATACCCGTTACCGTCGCCGTCGAATAACTGTTGCTGATACTGTTGGTCGGACCGTTGGTGGTACCAACCAGTCCACCCACGTCACCATTACCGTTGACTGTGCCGCTGGTATAACTGTTGAAAATGGTTCCGCCGAAATAGCCGACCAGACCACCGGTACCGTAACTGCCGGCGGTACCGGTTATCGTTCCGGTCGCGTAGGCGTTACTGACCAGTCCGTATCCATAACCCACCAGCGCACCGGTTCCGTTGCTGCCTGTGACATTCACGTTCTGCAACCCGATATTGCGGACAATCGAGCTGCCACCGCCATAGCCAAACAGGCCCACTCCGCTGGTTGCCGGGCGATTTATGCTGAGGTTGCTGATCACATGACCCAGGCCGTCAAAAGTACCGGTGAACGGATGACTGAAAACTGTGCCAATTGGCGTAAATCCGGCACCTGAATTCCATGCTGCAGTCGCGCCGCTGGCACAGGTTCCGCCCGTCAGGCAGGCGTCGATATTGGCGCCCAGGACGTAATTTCCGGACAGTGAAGCGGTAGCAGCCATGCCCTGTAATGTCATCGTGCCCGGCGCTGTGGCCGCATCGGTTGCTGCGCCCAAACCGGTGACGATGGTGTAGTTGACTGTCGATCCGTTCGAACCCAACCTGGTGCTGAAACTGCCACTCGAAGCCAGATTCACCGGCGCATTCACGTTATAGCTGCTCAGATTACCGGCGGCGATCGCGCCCTGTCCGAACCACAGCGCCAGGCCCGCTGTGCCGCTGCCATACATGGGGGCATTGATGTTGATGTTGTTGTAGGCATTGAGCGTGAGAACATGCGCACTCCACGTTACCGGGTTTGTTGTGTCGTTGACGTTGATGTTACCGCTGCCGGCAGTGCCGAGGCCGCAGCTCGCACCGGTACAACTGGCGCTGCCTGAGGTTGTGGCGATGGTGACGTTACCAGCACCCAGCGCGGCATTGAGCGCAGCACCGGTGATATCTCCTCCCGAGGCGGCAATGGTGAAGTCGTTCGGATCAATCAGCCACGAACCGGCCAGCCCCATTTTTGCAGCTGAGGTGATGTGGGCATTGTCGGCCACGTGCACGCTGGCACCACTGGTTTCGATATGTCCACCGTTGCCTGACACCGGCGCGCTGACATCGAGCGTGCCGCCGACGTTCACTGCGCCGTCGGTACCGAGCAATAAAATTTTCCCGGCACTGCCGGCGATGGTTTCCGCACGAATTTCTCCTGTGTTGTTGACCGCGCCGGCCAGAATCGAATCGGCCGCTTTGGCCGTCAGGACGACGGCACCACCGTCGGCATAAATCGCCTGCTGATTACTCACCAGCGCATCCAGCGTACCTTTGTTGATCACCACATTCACCAGCGCATTGCCGTTGAAATTCAGACTGATCTGATCACCCGAGGCCATGATCGCCGTGCCCATTTTTGCGCTGATGGTGCCCTGATTGATGACCTGATTGCCGAGCAGCGCGACATAGCCGCCGTCGGCATTCAGCGTGCCCTGATTGATCACACTCGCATGCGTGCCACTGGCGCTGAAGGTGCTGCGACCTGCCATGAAATCGGCATCAGACATCATCAGTGTGGATGCAACCAGACCGCCGGTGGTGATACTGGCATTTTTGGAAAACAGTACGCCGTTGGAATTCAATAAAAATACCTGGCCATTGGCATGCAGCGCGCCATCAATTACCGAAGACTCGGTACCGATGACACGATTGAGTATCACGGCTGAGCTGTTGGGTTGAATAAAATCGACGGTGGCATTGCTGCCGATGGAAAACGTTTGCCAGTTGATCGCTGCGCGTTGCGAGTTTTCCACGACGGTCAGCGTCGCACCGGACCTGGTGACGTCGGCTGAGCCGGCACTGACCTGCGCACCGCTGGGCAAGGTAACAGGCCCGGCCAGTGCGACTGGCAATGCAGTTGCCAGAGAGGCCAGCGCCAGTCCCGAGGCAATTAATTTGCTGCGGCTGTTTTTACCCTTGCCACGGCCTTTGGTATGTTCAGCTACGGCGACCCAGGTCTTTAGCACCTGGCTCCATACAAGTCGGTAGATATGATTGAGCGAGCCATGTTTTTTCATGATGCAACCTTTCGACTTCGTATGCTGACTGATTGCATCAGTCAGTGTGTCATTGACCAAATGGCAAGGCGCTAAAAACCGCCGGTGCCATGGATCAATCTAGAAGTTAAAAGGATGATTGCAAGAATTATTTGAACAAAGCCTGACGCAGTTTGATCATGATCAAGCTGGTGAGAGAGCAAATACAAATTTAACTTGATGCCGGAGCGGTGATTATTTTTGCGGGTAGTACATCTGATAATACCAGGCATAGGCAGATTCAATCTGCGCCTGTATTCTCGGCGCAATCTCGTGTCGTGGCGGTTTGGCAACCCGCTCTGACTGCCGGTGCAGATACTTCATATGGTAATGGCTGTCGCTCTCGCGCACGCCCACCGTCAGTTGTTCCGGATTGATGGTGTGCGGCGACAGGCCCAGCCAGGCATAAATGTGCGACATGCAGGCGACCGGCTGCTCGACCAGATCTTCGAAACGCAGAAAATATAAATGTTCCTGCACTTTCTTCGGCAGATCCGGCACGGCGTGCAGCGAAATCAGCGGTGCGCCGATGGTCTTGTCCTTGGCGAACAGCATGTCGGCGCGTCCAAAGCGATCATAGTCGGCCAGATGATCGATGAAATCGACCAGGATGGTGCGCTGATGCTGTGCTTCGATCGAACCATAAATCTGTCCGAGGTCGCGCAGACACACAATCAGTCTGGCGTCCGGTTCGATGTGCAGCAGCATTTCGATGGCATGCAGCCAGGCGCGATTTTTATCGACTACCATTTTCTTGCTGCAGTCCGCATTCCAGCCGCGCAGAAATCCTTGCATGGCGCTTTGCAGATGCGCGTAACTGCTGTCAAAGGAAACGTCGAGCTGCGAGAGGAAAAACTGGTCGTCGCTGATCATGCGACGTATGCCCAGGAGGGTATTGCACAGCGGCGAGCTGTGGCCTTCGCACTGGACTTCAGGATGCATGGCCAGCAACTGGCACAGCATGGTTGATCCTGCCCGCGGCAAACCGGTCACCCCGACGAATTTTGGAATCATTTGCGCTCCCCACTGTCAATCTGTTATTTTGTGATGCAGTCTAAACCAAATAATCGCCAAACTGCGCCACGCGCTGCCAGAGATACAACATAACGCAGGCACATTATTGACAAATCACGCTGATACAAGGCCATCACCGCAGTCAATGTTACGCATCCGTCACATCTGCAATGTAGATTTCTTCGATCAAAACGTGAATAAACGGAGTCTGACGGACCTGGATACAGGCGCATTATTGCTCAACGGTCAGCCAGTCGCGCAGGGTGCAATGCTGTTGCACCATCTCGCGGATAATGAGCGCCTGGTGCAATGGCATTACGCCCTGCGAATTTTGACCGTGCCTGTATTTTTTTGAAAAGTAACTATGAATAACGATGAACTGGTTATTGACCGCTCGCTGGCATCGTATACCGAAGGCGGTGCACCGGCGCCCAGCGAGCAGAAAAGAAGGCGCTGTTGAACTGCATTGCCCATCTGCTCAATCAGATGCCTTACACGGAAATCCAGCACCCGATGATCAGCCTGCCGCAACGCGAGCGGCATGAAGATTATTCACGCCTGCCGGTACCGGAAAACATGATCGTGGCCGAGCTGTTTTGTTGAACTGACCCGGCACAATGTGTCAAAAGCGGACATTCGCCATGATTCACTTCACTTATTTCAGGAACAAGGTAGAATCCAGTTTTTGATTTCAGAGTGAAAAGAATTTATGCCAGAAAATTTCATTTTATTTTCAATCTACAACACAGAAATGAACCAGCGCATTTACCTGGCTGCGCAACAGTTAAGCCGGGAAGAATTACTGAAAGACCGTGGTGCCTTTTTTGGTTCTGTCATGGGCACCCTGAATCATCTGATCGTCGCCGACACGCTCTGGCTGCAACGCATCGCCCAACACCCGGCACAGTTTTCCAGCATCGCCGAAGTGCGTGCGCTGCCCAAACCCGAAACGCTTGATCAGATGCTGTTTGCCGAATTGCCGGAATGGCATGCACGACGAACCTTGCTGGATCAACTGATCGAGCGTCTGATGCGGCAGATTAATTCCGCCGATCTGGAAAGCATACTGTTTTATACGCGCACCGAAGGCATGCCGGCAAACAAGCGGCTCAAGGATATTTTTTTGCACTTTTTTAATCATCAGACGCACCACCGTGGCCAGATCAGCACCCTGTTATTCCAGGCAGGCGTGGATGTCGGCGTGACGGATTTGCTCAGTCTGATCCCGAATGTGGTGGATAACTGAAATAATTTCAGCGGTCCCGGTAAGGAACCGGCTGCAGCGCCGACCAATCCGTAGCTCGCGACTGCCGGAACTGTGACTGGCACTTTTAACATGGCATCCGAGGCTTCCGATGCACCTTCCCTCGTGATCGGCCAGGCAACGCAGAATCCGTCTTGATAACGGTCCCGCTGTTCAGATATCCGTTTCAATTTCAGGTTTCAACTTAAACGGAACCTTCTACTCACCTTCTCCGCACCGATGCGGTGCAATGCGCGCAACCTGATCAGTTCATTTCCCCATTTTGGCACTGCGCTCCCGACACGTTCCCAGTAGTCCCAGTGGCACGCTTATTGCGTCGCGGTCCAGACCAGATGCAACCTGCGTCTCATTCCAGGAGTTTCAAATATGTCGAACAGATCCGTTTCAATGGAGCCCGCAGCACCAGGCACGCAGCCGGGCAGTTCCAGATGGTTGCAACTTGTTTGCGGCATGATTTGCATGATGGCAATCTCAAGTCCGCAGTATGTCTGGACCTTGTTTACCAAACCATTGCTTTCCCAGTTTGGTGGCACGCTCTCGCAGTTACAGGTCACGTTTTCTATTTTGATTGTTCTGCAGACTTTTCTTTCACCATTCCAGGGCTTTCTCGTTGAGCGCTTTGGTCCACGCCTGTTATTGTCTGCCGGCGCATTACTGACAGGTACCAGCTGGGTGCTGGCCGCCCACGCGACATCGGTACTGGAGATCTATCTGACGTACGGCCTGATAGGCGGGATCGGCACTGGCATTATTTATGTCGGTGTAGTTGGACTGATGGTGCAATGGTTTCCGGACAAGCGCGGCTTTGCAACCGGCTTGGTTGCTGCCGGGTACGGTATGGGCGCGATCATCACTACCTTTCCTATTTCTGCCAGCCTGGCGACAGAAGGTTACCAGCACACGTTACTTACCTATGGGGTAATAATCGGTACAGTTGGTCTGATTGCAGCGCAACTGCTTAAACGTCCACCCGCAGACTGGATGGCGGATTACCATCCAGTTACGGCCGCGACCAACGATACGACGCCGAAGCAAATGCTGAAAACTCCGGTTTTCTGGTTGATGTTTTTAATGATGACGATGATGTCGACGTCCGGGCTCATGGTCATCTCCCAAATGGGCACCTTCGCCAAGGATTTCGGTGTGACCGGGATGATGGTGTTTGGCATGGCCGCCCTGCCACTGGCACTGACAATCGACCGCTTTACCAACGGCTTAACACGTCCGTTTTTTGGCTGGGTGTCGGATCGCATTGGTCGCGAAAATACCATGACGCTGGCGTTTGGCCTTGAGGGCATCGCAATGATTGTCTGGCTGGCAACGCGTGACAACGCGCTGCTGTTTGTGCTGATGTCTGGTGTAGTGTTCTTTGGTTGGGGTGAAATATTTTCGTTGTTTCCATCGACATTAACGGATACTTTCGGCACGCGTAACGCGACTACCAACTATGGTTTTCTTTACATGGCGCAGGGTGTTGGTTCTGTGTTCGGCGGTCCACTGGCGGCGATGCTGCATGAATCGACCGGTAGCTGGATACCCGTTTTTTATGTCGTCATCGCTGTCGACCTGCTCACCGCGCTGCTCGCGTACTTTGCGCTCCGTCCGATGCGGCGCCGCTTTCTTGAGGGCAAAACTGATTCTGTTATATCATCGGGTCCACTGTCAGGAGCGCTTCACCAGCCAGCTGATATTGGATTGACCACTATTTCAAGGACGCAGGATGCCTAACAATACCGCAAGTTCGACTAACGCAATGGCCGTCGCGCCGCACCATCTCGCGTCGCAATCGGCTCTTGCAGTCATGCGGGAGGGCGGTAATGCTATCGAGGCCATGGTTGCCGCAGCGGCTACTATCGCCACCGTCTATCCGCATATGAACGGCATTGGCGGAGACTCATTTTGGTTAATATTAGCGCCGGGCGCTGAGCCAGTTGCGATTGACGCATGTGGCCCAGCTGCCATGGCGGCGAGCATCGAGGCTTACCGCCAACGTGACTTAACCAGTATTCCGCTGCGCGGCCCACTTGCCGCCAATACGGTGGCCGGTACCATCGGCGGCTGGCAGGCTGCGATGGAATTAGCTGCTGAGCTGGGTGGAAAAATGCCGCTTGGTCGACTGCTCGAAGACGCTATCGGCTACGCCACAGACGGCATCGCTGTGACACTCAGCCAGCAAAAGGCTACTGCCAGCAAGCTTGGTGAATTGCGCGATCAACCGGGTTTTGCCGACCAATTCCTGATAGGTGGCGAGTTGCCCGTGGAAGGGCAGCGCTTTTTCCAACCGCGTTTGGCCGCAACATTCAGCGCACTGGTTCGAGATGGTCTTGACAGCTACTACCGCGGGGCGCTGGCGGACCGCATTGCGGCAGATTTAGCTGCCGTCGGCTCTTTTGTCAGTGCTGCTGACCTGGCCGCCTATAAAGCGCAACGCACTACCCCTTTGCACCTGCGTCATTCCGCCGGTGATTTGTATAACATGACGCCACCGACCCAGGGTGCCGTTTCGCTGGCGATCCTCGGTCTGCTTGATCGAGTCGGATTACAGGACGTCCAGGCAGACAGCGCTGACCACATCCATCTGGTGGTTGAGGCCACCAAGCGTGCCTTTACACTGCGTGACCATTACATTACCGACCCGCGCGATATGGTGCTCAATGGGCAGGACTTACTCGATGACGCCAGACTTGATGCCCTGGCTGCGGAAATCCACCTGGATCAAGCTTCGCCTTGGGGGGAAGGAAAAGGGCCCGGCGACACGATCTGGATGGGTGTGATCGACAACAATGGACTCGCGGTTTCTTTCATTCAAAGCATTTATCACGAATTCGGTAGTGGTGTTGTTTTGCCCGAAACCGGGATTAACTGGCAAAACCGCGGCGCTTCATTTAGCCTTGATTCGAACAAACTGCTCGCGCTCAAACCAGGCAAAAAACCGTTTCATACCCTCAATCCAGCCGCTGCCCGACTGCGCGATGGACGCGTAATGGTCTATGGCACGATGGGAGGCGATGGCCAACCGCAAACTCAGGCGGCGGTGTTTACCCGCCATGTTGTATTTGGTCAATCCTTGCAGACCGCGGTGAGTGCACCACGCTGGCTGCTGGGACGCACCTGGGGGCAAAAGTCTGACAGTCTCAAATTGGAGCAGCGCGTTCCACAAGCGGTGATCGACGAACTTGCGCGTCGCGGACATGATGTTGAAGTGTTGCTTGCGTTTGACGAAACAATGGGGCATGCAGGCGCTATCGTGCGCCATGTGGACGGCATCCTCGAAGGCGCATCGGATCCCCGTTCGGATGGAGGCGTCGCAGCTTGGTAGCACTCGGCACAGTCGTCAATGTCCAAGAAAAATCAGGCATTTTCCAATGCAGGTTTTAGTTTTCGAGTTGAATTGCACGGAATAGTTGCTGGCGATTTTTCCGTATGCCAGAAAAAATGCCGTTGACCACACGCTGACCGACCAGACTTCCATAGTGCGCTTCAAGAGCCGCCAAATCGACCAGTCAAAGAAGCCGAATATAGCCATTCTGAATAAAGCTTTTATTGACCTTCCTGAACGCCTTGGCATAATCCCGATTCGACAATTTCATCGTCAGTACTTTGATCCGGTCCGGATCGTGGTCACTGACTTTTTTATAGAACCAGCCGATTACCTGCGCAATCATTGAGACAAGCAGCATGGCCCGGCCTTCATGACGGGTCGAATTCGGATTGCGCGAATATTCCCTGATAATGACCGGCGTATATTTGCTGGTCTGCGGCGCAGCCGGTTTGCCGATCCAGCGAAACACCAGCGCGCCGGGAATCAGCGGCACGATCAGAAACAGCATCCTGACCGGAAAAGGTTTGAGCGGGTACGCAAACTGCGCCACCAGCCACAGCATCCCCAGGTACCAGATACCAATGGCAATCAGCCATTTGAGCGCAGAACTCATCGGATATTTGCCGACCTGTTCAGCGCAGACCGGGCAGTAAGGCAGTTCCAGCGCAATCTCCTGCTCTTTTTCAAACCGGGTTGAAAACATCAGATGCCTGACGAACCGGGTTTCGATCAGGCTGACCTCGTCCCGGGTACCGCAGTTACAGCACAGATCTTCCGGTGTCTGCACGAAAAACGGATCGCCATTCACAGTCGTGCCGACTTCGTTGGTGACTGACAGCGACTTGATCGGCACCGGCTCCTTGACATCAGCAACCTGGCGGATTTTTTCCGGCGGGATTTCGTCAGGTACCTGTACCGGGTGTTCGATGTCCATGAGTCGCATTTCAAACGCGGCCGCATCGTCAATGAACGGCTCGGTCACCGGCGACATGGTGTTTTCGCTGCGCACCGTATCCGGAAACTGCGAAGCAACCTGATCGGGTTTCACATAAGGATCGATCGAACACCTGCAGCCACGCTGCTCCAGCGCCACTTTGTATTTGATCGCATCCGGCAGGTCCATGTCCTTTTTCACCACGAATCCTTCGGATTTCAGCATGGACTGAATTTCCTTCCTGCTGCGTTTGAAAAGAATGACCAACATGTCGACAACCTGATCATTGGAAAAACCTTCCATCAATCCGCGCGTTGTGACCTGATACGATTCAACCATCGATTCAACCTTCATTTTTCGCTCTCTTTAGTCTGCATTTTTTTGGAGCTGCTGCCCGCAAGTGGCGGGTCCGCTGGCATTTCACCATCAGCCGGTCAATATTGCAATCTTAAGTGTCTGCTTTTGGCAATAGCGTGGGGTCTCCGAGACAGTTGATTCGTGCTGTCAAACTTTCAGCGCATGGAACCAAAATCTGGCACACGGCCAGGTCTGTCATTTCAATAGCAATATGACAGGTTCAGCATCAATTCCATCTAATCTTTGATTAAACCCCTCCAGTCATCTATAACCAAAAGGACCGTGCTGTCAGTCCCGGCCGGTTGCCTGCGTCCGGCTGTCCTTAACGGAAGTTAATCTTTTATCAGGAATGCGCATGAAAACAATGAATTCGCCCGGCGTCAGTGCGCGCCTGATCATGGGCTTTGGATCGGTCCTGCTGGTGATGGCCGGGATCATCGTGATCGCCATGATGCGCTTCAGCTCTGTTGACGAAATCAACAACCGGATCATTGAAAAAGACTGGGTGAAAGCCGACGCCGCGAACACGATTAATACGCTCACCCGTGCGAATGCACGCAACACCATGGAACTGCTGATCACCAAAGACCCGGAACAACAGAAGAAAATCATTAGGCGTATCGGCGAAACCAAAAAAATTATCAGCGACGAATTTGATCTCCTGTCGAAACTGATCTATCTGCCGGAAGGCAAGGTTCTGCTGGATAAAATCGTCCAGGCGCGCGGCGCTTACGTCGCCTCGTTTTCCAAAGTCATCAAGCTGGTCAACGCGGGCAACAATGACGCAGCCATCAACCTGATGAATACCGAGACTCTCCCGGCACTGGATGCACTGCAGGAACCGATAGCCGATCTGACCAGCCTGCAAAAAAGAATTGTGGTAGCCAGCAGTGCCGAGGCCAAACAGAGCATTGAATCGTCCAGAAAGTTGATGGTCACGCTCGGCATCATCGCTGCACTGTGCGGAATGACAGCGGCCTTTCTGATAGGACGCGGCATATTGAAACAGCTGGGCGGCGAACCGGATTATGTGACGCGTGAAGTGAAGAAGATTTCGGCTGGCAGCCTCGATATCGATCGGGCAGCGAATCCCGGCGACGATGCCAGCATGATGGCCGAAGTCCGGGTCATGGTGAGCAACCTGAAGCGCGTTATCGATGGCCAGCAACGCATGCTTGAAGCCGCCAACCGGGGCGATTTCAGTTCCCGCATCGACGTCACAGGTCTGCAGGGTTTTCAGCTGGAACTGGCCGCCGGTGTCAATCAGCTGGTGCAGACCACCGGCGACGGGATTGCCGACGTGGTGCGCGTGATGGGCGCGTTGTCGGATGGCGATTTGAGTCAGACCATACAGAAGGACTACCGCGGCTCATTTGGTGAGCTGAAAAATTACACCAACAGTACCGTGGCAAAACTGACCCAGGTGATTGATGGACAAAAAATGGTCGTCGAAGCGGCCAACCAGGGCAATTTTTCCCGCCTGGTCGAACTGGACGGGTTAAGAGGCTTTCAACTGGAACTGGGACAGGGACTGAATCAGCTGGTGACAACCACCGGTCAGGGCATTGCCGACGTGGTAAGAGTCATGGGCGCACTGTCTGAGGGCGACCTGGGCAAGACCATCGACAAGCCCTATCAGGGATCGTTTGCAGAATTGAAAACCTATACCAACAATACCGTGGGCAAACTGAAGCTGGTCATTGAAGGTCAGCAGAAAGTCGTCGAGGCGGCCAATCAGGGCAATTTCAAGGTCACGATAGCGCTGACCGGTTTGACCGGATTTCAGAAAGAAATGGGCCAGGGCTTAAATCAGCTGGTCACGACCACCGGTGACGGGATTGCCGATGTGGTCCGGGTGATGGAAGCCCTGGCTGCCGGCGATTTAAGCAAACAGATCGATAAAAATTATTCGGGTTCATTCGCCGATCTGAAAAAATATACCAACCACACCGTCATGCAGTTATCCCAGGTCATCACGGATCAGCACAAAGTCGTGCAGGCTGCCAACCGCGGTGACTTTACCGTGCGCATCGACCTGGCAGGTCTGTCCGGATTTCAAAAAGAGATGGGCCAGGGTCTGAACCAGCTGGTGGACACGACCGGATCCGGCATCGCCGATGTCGTGCGGGTAATGGGTGCACTGTCCGACGGGGATTTATCCAGCACCATGAACAAGTCTTATGAGGGATCGTTTGCCGAACTGCAGCGCAACACCAACCAGACCGTCGCCAAACTTAGCCAGGTTATCAGGGGACAGGAAGCCGTGGTGCAGGCGGCGAACCTCGGCAATTTCAAGGAACGCATCGATCTGAACGGCTTGCGCGGTTTCCAGAAAGATCTGGGTCAAGGACTGAATCAGCTGGTGACCATGACCGATGATGGCATCGGTGAAGTCGGACGTGTGCTCAAAGCGATGTCAATCGGCGATCTGACCCAGAAAATTCACAAACCGTTTGCCGGTTCGTTCGGCGAATTGAAAAATCACAGCAATGCCACCGTCGACAAGCTCTCGCAGGTGGTGTCCGACGTAACCAGTGCCTGCGACTCATTGACTGCGGCAGCCGGACAGATCAGCCAGACCGCCTACAGTCTGGCGCAGTCGGCATCGGAACAGGCTGCCAATATCGAACAGACCACCACGGCAGTCGAGCAGATATCGGCATCCATTGCCCAGACCAGCGAGAACGCACAGACTACTGACCGGATGGCCGCCAAGTCCAGCCAGGATGCCGATCAAAGTGGCGACGCCGTGGTCAGAACTACCGCATCCATGAAAGCCATCGCTGCCAAGATTTCGATCATCGATGATATTGCCGACCAAACCAACCTGCTGGCCTTGAATGCCGCCATTGAAGCGGCGCGCGCCGGCATGCATGGCAAAGGCTTTGCAGTGGTTGCCTCCGAAGTGCGGAAATTGGCCGAGCGCAGCCAGATTTCGTCAAAAGAGATCAGCGAACTGGCCAGAAACAGCGTGGCGATTTCAGAGCGCGCCAACGAACTGATTGCCGACATGATTCCGTCCATTCAAAAGACTTCCGGCCTGGTGCAGGAAATTACGGCCGCATCCTCGGAGCAGTCGAGCGGACTGAACGCAATCAACAATTCGATGGGACAGCTCAGTCTGGCTACACAACACAACGCCGCAGCATCCGAACAACTGGCAGCGACATCGGAAGAAATGACCGGTCAGGCCGGGCAGCTGCAGGACCTGATGCGTTTTTTCACAATCAAGGACGCGCAACATCTGACGCGGTTATCGATGTAATCGCCATTCCCGTATCGTTTTAACTGAAAGGCTTACCATGCAACGCCGAACATTTATGCAATCCGCTCTGGTCTCGGGCCTGATGCTGTCATCCTCTCTGAGCCGGGCCGCAGCCAGTGCCACCACATATACGCTGGACGGCACCGACGTCTACGGCAAGAAACTGAGCCTGCATGATTTTGCAGGCATGACTGTGCTGGTCAGTTTTTTTACCATTGACTGTCCGCTATGCACGGACGATCTGAAACTGATGCGTGAATTTTATGTATCGAATTCCAAAAACAAATTCATGCTGCTGGGCGTGAATCTGGATAGCAGCAAAAAGGATCTGGACGACTATAACGAACTGACCACGCATTCGTATCCGAAAAATCAGCGCTTTCCGACCGTCTGGCGCAATGCACCTGGTCACAGGGATAATTTCGGTCCGATTGCCACCCAACCCACGCACTTTGTCCTGGACCGCAAAGGCGAACTGGTGTTTAAGCGCGAAGGCAAGTTTCAGCCGGATGACTGGGATAATCTCTGGTTGTCGTTGAAGTAATCGCAACTCCCCGGATCAACCTGAGTAGTTGGATAGGGTGCAATACCATTGCACCATCTCGAGGACAATGGGCGGCCGGTGCAATGGTATTGCACCTTACTTTGCGAGTCTGTCAAGACTGGCGCATTTGATTAAAGAGGGTATGATCTGCGCCTGTCTTTTTATTTCAAGAATTGCGCGCATGTTACCTTCCATTGAACTCCGTTTAGCCTCCGAATTAGCCGCTCAACCGCAGCAGATCACTGCCGCCATTACCCTGCTGGATGAAGGCGCTACCGTGCCGTTTATTGCCCGTTATCGCAAGGAAGCAACTGGTGGCCTTGACGACATCCAGCTGCGTCTGCTGGAGCAGCGCCTTTCCTATCTGCGTGAACTCGAACAGCGCCGTGAGGCAATCGTGAATTCGATCACCGAGCAGGGCAAGATGACGCCCGTGCTGCTGCAAGCGATC
>Ga0209067_10000896_pt1 | contig 18700 bp, 16 predicted proteins | sample ColStrG_CSR_2013_FD_187199 | JGI IMG/M metagenome (GOLD analysis project Ga0209067, IMG submission 187199) | Freshwater sediment microbial communities in response to fracking from Pennsylvania, USA - Cold Stream Run_MetaG_CSR_2013 (SPAdes)... | ecosystem: Environmental > Aquatic > Freshwater >...
ATATAATTATGAAGAAAGGAATCGGTTGTCTGACTAAAAAAGTAAAATGGTAATTAGAAATTCTAACATTTTTCAATTCAAAAAGGATAAAAAATACTTCCGCTTTAAAACCTTTCATAAATAATAATCCCAGATTAAATCTTTAAATATTGGTGAATATTCACCATTTATTTCTCGAATAAATATTTCTGATTCAATGGGGTTTTGATCCTTGGTTTCTTTTTTTAGGCCCATAATTACCCGAATTTTAGGATGGGTGGGGCTGGGTTTTATCCATACTTTATTCTGGATTTCAAATCCATGTTTTTTACTGAGCTCTTCGGCTTCCTGGTGTCGATAGGTGGGAAGGATTATCCAGAATAGGCCCTTTTGTTCTAAAAGGTTGGATGAGATCTCAAATAATTCATTTAGGCTGAGCTCGGTGGAATGATGGGCTAGAGTTTTTGTTTGGTTTGTGCCTTTTAATTGGTTTTCGTGGAAGGGGGGATTGGAGAGGATGATATCAAATTTTTGTGTTTCGCTTTTTTGATAATTCTGAATGGAATCCTGAGTTAAATGGAGGTTTTCTATCCATGGGGATCTTTCAAAATTCTCCTGGCATTGTAAGGCTGCATGGGGGTCGATTTCCACGGCATTTATCTGCGCTTTTGGATTTTTTTGGACAAACATCAAGCTTAACAAGCCAGTACCGGCTCCTATATCAAGTACCCTCTCCAGATTATTTCCTTCGTAATGCTTGGCTAAATAGGCTCCAAATAGACAGGCTTCGGTGGTTACTTTCATGGCCGTTTTATCCTGATGGATTAGGAATTGTTTAAACTGGAAAAAGCTTTGGCCCATGGTACCTGGAGGTTTTTGATTTTGCTTGAATTGAATGGGTAATTCTTAGCTTTTGCTAACAATTCTGTATTTTCAATTTACCAAAACTACTTGTATGAGATCGATTGCCAAAACCATCCTATTTTCCTCCGTCGTTGTCCTTTATTTTTCTTTTTCTCTGGGCTTGGTAAAAGCCAGGATACGGCTTCCTTCCATCATTGGAAGTCATATGGTTTTACAACAAAATTCAAAGGTTTTGCTTTGGGGATGGTGTAATCCGGGTGAGAAAATTAAAGTGTATAGCGACTGGTCTTCTACCATCGACTCAACGGTAGGATTAAATACAGCCAAATGGAGTGTAACCATTCAAACCCCAGGGGCTGGAGGTCCCCATACCCTTTCCATTGCTTCTATTTCAGGGAAGAACAGTGAAGCCACGGTTTTAGAGGATGTTTTAATCGGAGAAGTATGGGTTTGTAGTGGGCAAAGTAATATGGAAATGAGTGCTGATTGGAATTCTCTGGTATTAAAGGATGTTCCCAATGCCAATTATCCCAATATTCACCTATTTACTATTCCAAAAACTACCTCCGAAAACCCTCAGGATAATTGTTCAGGAACCTGGGTGGTTTGTACTCCCGAAACCATGAAGCATTTTTCAGCAACCGGATATTATTTTGGGAAACGACTTAATACCTTATTGAATATTCCGGTAGGTTTAATTTCTTCTAATTGGGGGGGTACTCCAGCCGAGGTATGGACCCCTAAGGAGGAGGTTTTGAGCCATGATAGTCTACGGGTAGCCAGTGAAAAACTTTCAAACTCCAATGGATGGCCTCATACCCCGGGTTATTTATATAATGCGATGATTTATCCTATTCTAAAGTATAAAATAGCTGGTGCTATTTGGTATCAGGGGGAATCGAATGTAGGGGCCTTTTCTACCTATACAGAGCTATTTTCTACGATGATCAAAAGTTGGAGAAAATCCTGGGGCTATGATTTTCCTTTTTATTATGTACAAATTGCTCCTTTTTCCGGGTATGAGGGTATAAATGGAGCCCTTCTCCGGGAATCCCAGACCAAAGCCCTCTCGGTTCCTGGTACCGGAATGGTGGTGGTATCGGATTTAGTAGATAATATTAAAGATATCCATCCTTTAAACAAGCAGGATGTGGGTTTGCGACTGGCAAATCTAGCCTTGGTGAATACCTATGGTCAAAAAGGAATTCCTTGTTATAGCCCTGAATTGGATACTTATACCATTAAGGGGAGAACCATTGAACTCCTGTTTAAAAATGCCGATAATGGATTAATGTCTAAGGGGGGAGATCCAACCGAGTTTATGATTGCGGGAGAGGATGGAAAGTATTTTCCAGCGAAGGCAAAAATTATTAAGAATAAGGTTATCGTGTCTAGTCCCGAGGTTTCTGCTCCCCGGTCGGTTCAGTTTGGATTCACCAATTCATCGATGCCAAACCTATTTTCCAAGGAAGGTTTGCCGGTGGATTTGTTTAGGACCGATGGCCCCTCGAAGCATTAACCGTATAAATCAAAGGGCAAGATGGGCTCTGTAAATGTAAAATGGGCTGAAAGCATTTAACTTTCAGCCCATTTTTTTATTCGCTTTTTATTCGTTGGCGGCTTTAGAAACCGGTTGGCTTAATACCAAGTCTTTTAAAATAAACCAAGAGGTTTTTTTACGTCCAAAACCATCCAGAAATTCACAATAGGCTTTTCCGTCCTCGAGTTGTAAAACTGTAAAGCCATTCGTTCCATTAATGTTTAGAAAACGAGTATGTCGTACTCGATCTCCTGCTTGAATATATGTTCTCATGATCTTTTATTTAGTACCAATTTCCGTTTTTTGTGGTTGGTATTTTAACCCATTCCTCTTCAAATTATTCACATCTCCACAATTATTTGGGTGCGCTTCGGTAATCCATCGATTTTCCTTTCTTATACCCTTCATTTAGAGAGTATCTCGAAATGAAAAAGGAAGCTTACCAAAATATAATCGTGGAGATTTTTTATCCACAGGTTTGGGGGCGCAAGTGTAGTTAAATTATTATGATAATTAATCAATAAATAATTAAAAAATAAAACTACAATGCAATAACTTAAAATTTAAATATTTATTATTTGGGTTTCCAGATTTTTCTTAAAATCTTACCCGATGGTTCTGGCCTTAGTTTTATGGTTCTTTGGGTAGGGGCCGATTCCATTTTCTAGACCTGGATTTTAATAATAGTCTTTCCTTTCCTTGTGGAATCGGTTAAATTGGGTAATTTTGCAAAAAATTCATTTTCAGACCTGTAATGGGTAGCCTATAAATCCATGAAAAAAATTATTGACTATCGTAAATTACTGGGAGTAAGCGAAAAAGCCAGTTTACAGGAGTTGAAAACCATCTATCGTACCTTTATGAAGGACTGGCATCCTGATAAATTTAATGGAAACGAGGAGGCTTTAAAGGAAGCCGAAATAAAAAGTAAGGAGTTTATTGAGGCCTACCATTTTCTGGTGAGTATTGCTCCGGAAACCCGTGCACAAACCTTGGATATCTATACCGAAACGATTACCAAGGCCAGTATGACGGATTATGAATTTAAGCAGCAGGTTTTGACGGTTAATTTTTCGGACGGAAGTGCCTATGAGTATTTTGATGTACCCCGGGCCGTCTATGTAAAATTGGTAAATGCCGATTCTCCGGGTCGTTTTGCCCGTCGCCATATTTTTACCTCCTACGTATACAGAAGCCTAAGCAAAATTCCCGTTTCTGCATAATCCCTTTCGAAATTGGGTATCTTAGAATCTAAATCGAATACATCATGGATTCATTTGATACCTTAACAGTGGCTATTAATGCCTGGAGAAAACAAGGATACCTGGAAGATTTTGAATTAAGGGAGAATAAGCTGATTTGTTTAGGCAATAAACTTTCCATTTCCCATAACGAATTTAAGGTTGATAAATATTATCGGTTTGAGGGAGAGACCGATCCTTCCGATGAATCTATTCTTTATGCCATTTCCTCCTCGGTTTATGGTTTAAAGGGCTTGTTAGTGAGTGCCTATGGAATTTACGCCGATACAATTGGCGATATGCTTGAAAAACTAAAAATTCGTTAGATTTCGGCCGGTTTGGCTAATTCATATTTCCATGGGGAAATCCCTTTTAATCATTGATGACGAAAAAAAGCATAGGGGATTATTAGCCCGTATATTGGATCTGGAGGGATATACCGTATTTCAGGCAGATAATGGCAAGGAGGGGCTGAAAATCCTAAGCCAGGAGGATATTCTAGTCGTTATTTCCGATGTAAAATTGCCGGATATTAATGGGCTCGAATTGGTATCCCAAATAAAGGAAAAAAAACCTTTTGTTGAAGTTATCCATCTTACCGCCTATGGAACCATTCAGGATGGAGTTTTAGCGATTAAAAATGGGGCCTTTGATTATATCACCAAAGGGGATGATAATGATAAAATCCTACCCTTATTAGCCAGAGCGGTAGAAAAGGCTCAACTTCAAATGAAAGTCAATCATTTGGAAAACAAGATCTCCAAAAAATTGGGTTTTGATTCCATAATGGGTGAATCGAAAGCCATTCAGGCCTGTATTCACTTAGCAAAAAGGGTATCTGAAACCAATGCTACGGTTTTATTATTGGGAGAAACCGGAACAGGCAAGGAGGTTTTCTCTCAAGCCATTCATTATCATAGCCTGCGAAAACATCAAAACTTTGTAGCCGTTAATTGTACGGCTTTTGGGAAGGATTTATTGGAAAGCGAATTATTCGGTCATAAAGCCGGTGCTTTTACCGGTGCATTAAAAGATAAAAAGGGTTTGTTTGAAGAAGCCGATAAAGGGACTTTGTTTCTCGACGAGATTGGTGAAATGAATATTGATCTTCAGGCCAAATTACTACGGGTTTTGGAAACCGGTCAATTTATCAAAGTAGGGGATACCAAAACCCTGAATATTGATGTACGAATAATTGCAGCCACCAATCGGAAATTAGAGGATCAAATTGAAAAAGGGAGCTTTAGGGAGGACCTTTTTTATCGATTATCGGGTTTTCAAATAAAACTACCTTCCTTAAACGAACGAAAAGAAGATATTATACCCCTGGCTCAATTCTTTTTGAAGGATTTTGCCCTAAAGTCTAAAAAATCAATCCAGGAAATGGATTCTGGTTTCAAAACCAGGCTTGAAAATCATAAATGGAAAGGAAATATTCGGGAATTAAGGAATTTAATTGAAAGATCCGTTATTCTCTCGGATTCTTCCATTTTAAGGGCTGATACCCTGCCCTTTGATTTTTATTCTGAAACCGAAAGTCCCTTATCCAATTTAAGTTTGGCGAATATGGAAAGACTTCATATTCAGAAAATTCTGGATTATGCCCAGGGTAATAAAACTGAAGCCGCTCGAATTTTGGATATCGGTTTAACAACCCTTTATCGAAAAATAGAAGAGTATAAGCTAGGTTAGCCGAAAAGTCTGGATTTTGCTTTAGACTTTACCAAAAATCAGGTATTTTCTTTAAATTCTGTTTTTCAAAATGGAAAGAGTTTTTCAATTTGAAAGGATTTCAGTGGCATTCTTTTTTTCTATTTCTTGAGTAATCCCTTCTAAAGCTTTCAAACAAGGTTTTTGGTTTTTTTTTATTTATGGCATCCTATATGGTATCCCCATCCTAAATAATCCAATAGATATGATACAAATTATACTTTACCTCCTCTGTTTTCTGGCCTTTTTCTGGCTCTTTTTTAAATCCGTAAATTATTTTGAAAATATCTGATATCATGATTGCACTTCTGTTCATTTCCCTTGCCGTATTTGCCTACATGATTTATGTTCTTTTAAAACCTGAAAACTTCTAACGAAAAGCCATGAATAATGAGATTTTTGGGGTTATACTAACCTTTTTACTATCCGTTTTAATTTCCATCCCCCTGGGTAGGTATATGGCCAGGGTGTTTAGTGGCCAACGAACCTGGCTAGATTTTCTAAGCCCTTTAGAAAATGCCATTTATAAATTTTCGGGTATTGATCCAAGGAAAGAAATGAATTGGAAACAACATTTAATGGCCTTATTGACCCTAAATTCAATTTGGTTGTTTTATAGTTTTTTCATCCTCATTTTCCAGGATCATTTACCCTTAAATCCGGATCATAATCCGGCCCAATCACCCGATCTGGCCTTTAATACGGCCATAAGTTTTCTGGTGAATTGTAATTTGCAGGACTATTCAGGCGAATCAGGGGTGACCTACTTCACCCAACATTTTGTTCTTATGTTTCTGCATTTTGTATCCGCAGCCACCGGAATAGCCGCATTAATAGTCCTATTTAAATCCTTGAAAGATCAGGTTACGGATAAACTGGGTAATTTTTGGGATTATTTCCTTAAATCCATTACCCGGATTTTATTGCCCTTTTCCTTTTTAATAGCCCTAATCCTGGCCTTTAACGGTACTCCAACCAGCTATAAAGGAAAGGATGTATTAATAGGGTTGCAAGGCGATACCCTGAGCGTTTCAAGAGGACCTGCAGCTGCCATGATTGCGATTAAGCATTTTGGAACCAATGGGGGAGGGTGGTTTGGAACGAATTCAGCTCATCCCTTTGAAAACCCTAATTATCTCACGAATACGGTAGAACTAATCGCACAGATTGTCATTCCAATGGGTTTGGTATTTGCTCTGGGTTATTATTTAAACAAAAAAAAGCTGGCCTATGTGCTTTTTGGGGTGATGACCTTGGGTATGCTTTTTCTAATGATTCCGACCTTGATGGCCGAGGTGGGAGGGAATCCCGCCATAAGCCGAATGGGAATTTTACAGAGTACGGGTGCTATGGAAGGAAAGGAAGTCCGTTTTGGGCCTTTAAATTCAGGTTATTGGGATATTATGACCACCGTTACCTCGACGGGTTCAGTCAATTCCATGCTGGATAGTGCCATGCCGATTTCGAGCTTCATGATGATGATGGCCATGATGGTAAATTGTTTTTATGGGGGATGTGGAGTAGGCTTTCTTAATTTCTATATTTTCATCATCCTGGCTATTTTTATTTCTGGGTTAATGGTGGGTAGGACCCCTGAGTTTATGGGTAGGAAAATTGAGGCCCGTGAAATGAAAATTGCCTCCCTAATAGCTCTCCTGCATCCCTTTTTGATTTTATTGGGTTCAGCCTTATCCTCTTATGTATTGGTTTATTTTCCCAATATAGGTTGGTCGGTAAAACCATCGGCCTGGCTTGGAAATTCGGGATTTCATGGTTTTTCTGAAATGCTATACCAATATGCCTCCGCTTCCGCTAATAACGGTTCTGGGATGGCGGGCTTAACGGCGAATAATATATTTTGGAATGTAAGCACCGGTTTTGTTATGATCCTGGGTAGGTTTTTGCCGATCATTGGTCCATTGGCCATTGCAGGCATTTTAGCCAAAAAGAAATATATACCCGAATCCTCCGGTACACTTAAAAGTGATAGCATAACCTTTGGCGTCATGATATTTGCCGTCATTGTTATCGTCGCTGCCCTTTCGTTTTTCCCGGCCCTCGCATTAGGCCCATTAGCTGAACATTTTTCTTTAAGGTAAACCATCATGAAAAAAGAAACCACCTTATTTCAGGGTTCAATGATTCGTTCAGCCCTGTTACAATCCTTTGTAAAACTAAATCCTAAAAAACTGATTTTAAATCCCATAATGTTTACCGTTGAAATAGGATCCTTGGTAATGCTATGGGTCACCCTATATTCCCTTTTTGCCAAGGGGCAGGGTGGATTTGGGTATAACCTTACCATTTTCCTGGTATTATTTATAACCGTGCTGTTTGCCAATTTTGCCGAGGCCATTGCCGAAGCAAGGGGTAAGGCTCAGGCAGAAAGCCTCCGAAAAACCCGGGAAGAAACTCCCGCTCGTTTATGGAAAGAGGGTAAAGAGATTTCCGTACAATCCTCCGAACTTTGTAAAGGGGATATATTTATATGTGAGGCCAATGATATTGTACCGACTGATGGTGAAATCATAGAAGGGATTGCTACCATTGATGAATCGGCCATAACCGGTGAATCGGCCCCAGTAATTCGGGAATCCGGAGGGGATAAATCCTCAGTAACCGGGGGTACCAAGGTTTTATCCGATAAAATAAAGGTAAGGGTGAGTACCCAACCGGGTGAAAGTTTTCTCGATAAAATGATTGCTTTGGTGGAAGGGGCCTCCAGACAAAAAACCCCAAATGAAATTGCTCTAACCATTTTGCTGGCAGGTTTCACCTTGATTTTTATTATTGTTTGTGTGACGCTTAAACCCTTTGCCGATTATGCAAATACGCCTATAACCATTTCAGCCTTTATTTCCTTATTCGTTTGTCTTATACCCACCACTATTGGTGGTTTACTTTCGGCCATTGGGATTGCCGGGATGGATAGGGCTTTGAGAGCGAATGTTATTACCAAATCCGGTAAAGCCGTTGAAACGGCGGGTGATCTGGATACCCTTTTATTGGATAAAACCGGTACGATTACCATTGGAAATCGAAAGGCAACAAACTTTTATGAAGCACCCGGAATTAATAAAGAGGACTTTATTCGTATATCCGTATTAAGTTCCTTAGCGGATGAAACTCCGGAAGGTAAATCCATTATTGAATTAGCTGAAAAGGAAAAGAATTGGGTAAGGCCTGAAATCCCATTGGGTTGTCGTTTTATTCAATTCACTGCCGAAACCCGCTCTAGTGGATTGGATACAACCGATGGATTAAAAATCAGAAAAGGCGCATTCGATTCCATCCGAACCAATACCTTGAAAGCCGGTTTGCCCTTTCCCGAAGAAATTGAAAAGGAGGTTCGAAAAATTTCTACGAATGGGGGTACTCCTTTGGTAGTAAGTCAAAACGATTTGGTTCAGGGGGTTATTGAGCTTCAAGATATAATTAAGCCGGGTATTTTTGAGCGATTCGAACGTTTGCGAAAAATGGGGGTTAAAACGGTTATGGTGACCGGGGATAATCCTCTAACGGCCAAGTTTATAGCCGAAAAGGCAGGTGTCGATGATTTTATTGCTGAAGCCAAGCCTGAGGATAAAATGAATTATATAAAAAAGGAGCAGATGGGTGGAAAATTGGTGGCGATGATGGGGGATGGTACGAATGATGCCCCGGCCTTAGCCCAAGCCGATGTAGGCGTGGCGATGAATTCGGGTACACAGGCTGCAAAAGAGGCGGGAAATATGGTCGATCTGGATAATGATCCCACCAAACTGATCGAGATTGTTGAAATCGGAAAGCAATTATTAATGACCCGGGGTACTCTAACCACCTTTTCGATTGCGAACGATGTAGCCAAATATTTTGCTATTGTACCGGCATTATTTATGGCCTCCATCCCGGCTCTGAGTGCCTTGAATATTATGAAATTACATAGTCCGGAATCGGCCATACTTTCGGCAGTTATTTTCAATGCCCTAATTATACCCATGCTCATTCCATTGGCTTTGAAAGGGGTTCCCTACCGGCCCATTGGAGCCAGTGCCTTATTAAGAAGGAATTTACTCGTTTATGGAATGGGAGGATTAATAATACCCTTTGTAGGTATTAAATTGATTGATTTATTGGTTGCTTATTTTGTTTAATGCTATGAAAAACTTTTTTCAACCTGCTTTAAAGTTAAGTTTGGTTATTTTAATTTTAGTATCTCTAATCTATCCCCTTATTATTATGGTTATAGGAAAACTAAGTCCAGGATCTGGAGAAGGGGAGGTTTTGTTTTCCCATGGTAGGAAAGTGGGCTATGCCTTGTTAGGTCAGAAATTTACCCAGGATCGTTATTTTTATTCCAGACCTTCGGCAGTCGACTATAAGGCAGATGCCTCCGGAGGTTCTAATAAAGGGCCGGGCAATCCTGAATATTTAAAAGAGGTTGAATGCCGAATACAAAATTTCCTAAAACATAATCCGGGGATCGTTCGAAATCAAATTCCTTCCGAATTAGTCACCGCATCTGGATCGGGTTTGGATCCGGATATTAGTTTGGTTGGGGCTCGGGTTCAGGTACCTCGAATTGCCCATATCCGAAACATCCAGGAAAAAGCGCTCTATGAATTAATCGATAAAATTCATGAGAAACCTTTATTGGGTTTTATCGGTCCGGATAAGGTTAATGTATTAAAGCTGAATATTGCTCTGGATGATCTAAAGCCTTAAGCGGATGGAAATCGATAAAGGGAATTCTCCTGAAAATTTTCTAAACCTTATCACCCGTTCTAAACGGGGTAAGTTTAAAATTTATATTGGCATGAGTGCTGGGGTTGGAAAAACCTACCGAATGCTTCAGGAAGCTCATTCCCTTATGAAGCATAATATCAATATTCAGATTGGCTTTGTTGAAACCCATGGCAGGGAAGAAACCGCTGCATTACTGGAAGGTTTAACCATAATTCCTCGTAGAACCTTATTTTATAAAGGGAAGGAATTAGAGGAAATGGATTTAAATGCCATTTTAAAAATTCGCCCCGATGTGGTCATTGTTGACGAATTAGCTCATACGAATATTGAAGGCAGTCTTCATGAGAAACGGTGGCAGGACGTACTCGATATTCTAAATGAAGGGATCAATGTGATTTCGGCGGTTAATATTCAACATATTGAGGGGATGAGCCCTGAGGTCGAGAAAATAACGGGGGCTGGAATGAAGGAAAGGGTGCCCGATCAGGTTCTGAATATGGCCGATGAGGTTGTTAATATCGATTTAACGGCCGATGAACTCATTGATCGATTAAAGGATGGGAAAATCTATAAACAGGATAGGGTTCCTACGGCTTTGGCAAATTTTTTCCAATATGATCGAATTCTTCAACTAAGGGAATTAGCCCTAAAGGAAGTAACCCATCAGGTTGAACGAAAAATTGATGTCGAACTTCCTAAAAATAATAAGCATAGGCCCGAGCAGTTTTTGGCCTGTATTAGCACCAATGAGGAATCGGCTAAATTGGTCATTCGAAAAACCGCCCGACTTTCCTCCAATTATCATTCTAAATGGTTTATACTTTATGTGCAAACCTCCAGAGAAAAGGATGATTCTATTAATCTGGCACGACAGCGACACCTGATTAATAATTTTAAGCTGGCAATTGAATTGGGCGCTGAAATTATAAAAGTGAAAGAAGATGATATTGCCGATGCGATCTGGCAAACGGCCCTCGACAATAAAATCACCACCATTTGTATGGGAAAACCTCGAATTAGTTTTATACAATCGGTTTTAGGTACTCATTTTTTTGCTCAATTACTCGGCAAAATGAATGTACCGGATATTGATTTGGTTATCCTTTCCTAATTATGAACATTAAAAATAAACTACGACTAGGGATTGGAATATTATTTTTTATAGCCCTAATCTGCTCCGGCTTTTCCATATACTTTCTTTACCAGCTTTCTGCTGAATCAAAAGCCATTTTAAAGGATAACTACAATTCCATTAAGTATATGAAAGGCATGGATGATGAATTGGATAAACATCCTTTATCCATAAACCCAGGAGATATTAAAGCGTTGGAACGTCCTATAAGCCGTCAGGAGGGTAATGTTACGGAACCCGGCGAACAGGCCTTAACCGATTCTTTACGTTCGACTTTTGAATTATTAAAAAGAGCCAAAGGGGATCAACAATTCGCTTTAAAAAATCAATTGCGAACTCTCGGCAACCAAATCATGGAGGTCAATATGACCCCCATTGAAAGGAAAAACGCAAAAGCTATTCAAACGGCTTTGAGTGCTTCCTGGTTGGTAGCTATAATTGGTACCCTGGGATTTATTATTGCTTTTACCTTCCTGATAAATTTCCCGGGTTATATAGCCGATCCTATAACCGAATTAACCCATAGAATTCGGGAAATTTCGAATCGAAATTATAAGGCTCAACTTAATTTAGGCAAATTGGATGAGTTTGATGAATTGATTGAGGCCTTTAATGTCATGACCTCCAAATTAACCGAATATGAAAACTCAAATCTTTCCAAATTACTATTCGAAAAGAAACGAGTTGAAACCCTTATTAATTCCCTTCAGGAAGGCATAATTGGCATCGACGAAAATTCCTATATCATTTTTGTAAATCATGTAGCCTGTGGTTTATTAGGCATGAATGAACCCGAATTGTTGGGTCGGTATGCGCCCGATATCGCCCTTTTTAATGATTTATTTAGGAATCTATTAAAGGATGAATCCAATAAAATCAAAATTTATTCCGATGGGAAGGAATCCTTTTATTCAAAGGATATATTACCCGTGATGAACGAGGAGAATATGATTGGTAAGGTGATTATCCTAAAAAACATTACCGAGTTTCAACAATTGGATGAGGCCAAAACCAATTTTATTGCCACCATTTCTCATGAACTAAAAACACCGCTTTCAGCCATCAAAATGAGTTTGAAATTATTGGATGATCATCGGATTGGTCAGGTTAATGATGAACAAAAGCAACTACTATCCAATATTGAGGATGATACTCGGAGGCTTATGAATATAACCACCGAACTTTTGGATATGGCACAGGTTGAAACTGGGAAAATCAGTTTAAATTTTGGTATCAGTCCGCCTCAAGACTTAGTTGAATATGCCTTAAATGCGGTTAAATCTCTTTCAGAACAGAAGGAAATCCGGTTTGAAGTTCAATATGATAAACCTCTGGGTACAGTGCGAGCCGATTTGGATAAAACCACCTGGGTCATTACCAACCTACTTTCCAATGCCATAAAATATAGTCGGACAGGCAATTCTATCGAGATTTTTATCCGTCAAAAAGAAAAGGAAATAGAATTTTCGGTTCAGGATCATGGAAAGGGAATTGAGGATAAATATAAAAACCGAATTTTTGAACGATATTTTAAAGTGCCTGGGGATAGTTTTGAAAAATCTGGAACTGGCTTGGGTCTAGCCATAGCCAAGGATTTTATTGAAGCCCAATCAGGAACCATAGGTCTGGAAAGTGAAATTGGTTTTGGAACCCGGTTCTTTTTTACCCTTCCCTTGGCTTAAAAATGTAAGGATCCGTGTATTTTAATACGAGCTCGTTAAGGCTTTGCGGGTATTCCGGTTTCTGATCCATAAAAAAAGGAAGCAAACCAGGAGATTCAGAATAAGGGGAAGTAAATTGATAAGCCCATTAATAATTCCTGAACCATGAAATTCGGTGGCTTTATCCAGCACAAAAACCCCCTGAACAGCCGGATCCTCGGCAAATAAAAATGCAATGGTAATAACATATCCAAAATGCATTCCTAGGGTTGAATAAAGGGACTTGGAAATCACATATCCATATCCATAGATAAATCCTAAAGAGAAAATAGGGAAGAAGGTTTTGATCATCAGCCCGTATTGCCCTAAAATGCCGAAAGTTACCCAATGATACATTCCAAATAGGGTAGAGGAAATGAGAATAGCGGTTAAAGCATTCCACTTTTTCCAAACCATATAAAACAAAACCCCTCGAAATAACATTTCTTCGGTAAAAACCCAAAGAATTTTAGTGCCCACGCCCTGCAACCAAAAGGAAAGATTCAGATTGGGATTTAAATGCCAAACCTCTTTTCCTAGGGTCCCCTTTAAAATATAGGTTAGGGTGGAAAAAAAGGTAGAGATAAATAGAAATAGAAAAAAGTCACTAATTCTTCTGGTTTCGGGTTTTAGGCCTAAAAAAGAAAGATTCCCTTTTTCCAAATACCAGACGATTAACCAAGATATACCTAGTTGAACTAGGATTAATAGAAAAGGAAGCATTAAAATTAGGTTGATTTATCGGATTTAACTCGTTGGCAATTTATAAAAATTAATACCGGTTTTTACGCTAAAACCGCCTTAGGAGTTCCCGATTTTTAGTTTTTACAAAAAAAAATGGATAAAGGATTAACCCTTACCCATTTTTTTTTGATTGAATAATGCCTAAAATTGGATTAAAGGCTCATTCTTTATAATGAATTATTAAGCAGGCTTTTGAGTGAATTTAGCAATCAATCCAGGTAATGCAGCGGTCACGGCACCCGTAACGGCTGGAGGTAAACCAAATTTGCTAGCCAAGGTGCTAACTAATCCACCTTCAATCATACTCGTTAAACCACCACCTGCTAAACCGCTTTCAACACTGGATAATAAACCCCCTAAACCATTACTGGTATCGGCTCCAGCAGGAATGCTATTCGCTAAATGCGTAGCAATTTCGTTGTGTACTGCTTCTTGTTGATCAGCAGGGATAGCAGCAGATAATTGAGGGTCGTTTCCGATATGGTCTTTCACCATGTTAAGGATTTGTTCAAACATAATTTCTGTTTTTAGTTGTGTTTAGGCTATGAATATAGCTATTATATTGTTACAGAAGCCTAGTAAACCCAAATTATGGAAAACTTTTACCAATTTTGATCCTTTCCTATATAATAGGATATTTTGTTTTAAGCTAGTGATTTAATCACTTTCGCTCATTGTTCAATCATGCAGATTAACACCTTTAAGGCCCTAAAAAGCAGGAATTACCGATTGTACTTTACCGGTCAGTCCTTATCCTTAATTGGCACCTGGATGCAAAGAACCGCAGTAAGCTGGGTGGTATATACGCTTACCCATTCTACCTTTATGCTGGGCTTGACCCTTTTTGCCGGGCAATTTCCTACTTTTTTGTTTACCCTTATAGGTGGGGTGGCCTCTGATCGTTTAAATCGGTATAAGGTATTATTAACTACTCAAATTTTATCCATGGCTCAGGCCAGTATTCTGGCCATCCTGGTTCTCTTTACCCATTACCAGGTATGGGAAATTATTCTTTTAAGTGTATTTCTGGGAATTATAAATGCATTTGATGTGCCCGCCCGTCAATCTATGGTGAATGAATTAGTCGACGATAAAAAGGATTTACCCAATGCCATTGCTTTAAATTCATCTATGGTAAATTTATCTCGGTTAATTGGACCTGCATTGGCTGGTTTGGCCTTGGAGAAACTCGGAAATGGGGTTTGTTTTGCCTTAAATGCCTTTAGTTTTATTGCGGTTATTATTTCTCTTTTATACATGAAATTACCCCCTCAGAAAATCAAAGAGGATCATTTGAATGTGTTTCAGGAATTAGGCAATGGTTTTGAATATGTAAAACGAACCCCATTTATAGGTCAGATACTCCTCATGTTGGCCTTGACCAGTTTATTGGTTTTGCCTTTCAATACCTTGATACCCGTTTATGCCAAGGAGATATTTCATGGAAACGCATCAACTTTTGGTATTATAGATAGTTTTGTGGGGATTGGAGCGTTTTCGGGAGCCATTTTTTTAGCATCCTTAAGATCTAAAATCAATCTGAACTTCGTTTTATGTCTGGATACCGTTTTATTTGGGATTGGACTTTTGTTATTTTCCCATGAAAGCCATTATTATCTGGCCCTTTTCTTTGCCATAATAGTAGGATTTGGTATGATGCTTCAGATTACCATTTCCAATACCCAAATTCAAACCCGGGTTTTGCCCGAAATGAGGGGTAGGGTTATCAGCTTTTATGCCATGGCATTTTTTGGAATGCTTCCCATCGGAGGGTTAATAGTGGGTGTAATCGCTCAACATTTAGGAGCTCAAAAAACCATTTTATTGGAAGGGATCATTTGTTTGATTTTAGCTGGCCTTCGTTTTTACTTTTATGGTCAGGAAAAAAAGGAATTGATTAGAAATACACTAAATAGTTCAATCGGTTTGGATCCTAAATCAGCTTGATTATTCTTTCCAGAGAATATGAATTTGGCCGCTGGCTTTTAAATAATCCAGCCAAAAACCAAAGGCTTGTTTTTTTGCCAGGGTATAATTAGCCTCCAATTGTTGAAGATCCGCTTCCCGGGTATTCAAATTGGATACGGTCTCTATTCCGTCCTCTACTCGGTTTTGAATAATCTTTAGGCTCTCCAAGGATAATTTTATAGTTTTTTCAAAATTCTTTAACTGATCTTTAATTCGTAGCAATCTAATTCTGGCGGTTAAAGCATCCCGATTGTAAGAAGCTATTTTATCCTCCCTTTGGTTTTTATATTGTTCGGATTGAAAACGATATTCCTGTATGGTTTTTGATTTATCTTCTCCATTTAAAATGGGGAGTTTTATATCCAATCCAATATAGCTATTACCGAACCAGGTTCCGGTTTCAATTGGATTGAATTGATTGGTAAATTGATTGGCGCCTAGAAAACCTTTTAAGCTAATATTAGGTAAATATTTAGCCTTTTCAGATCGAATTTGCAATTGGGCTAGTCTTTCCTGATTCGATAATCCCTGAATTTCGGGAATGGAGTCCTGCTGTAAGGGAAGATCCTGAGATAGAATTTTATCGATATTAAAAAAATTGGAATCAATTTTAAAATCTGTGGCCGAAAGGTTGTTTTGTCCTGTTAGGTAAAGTATGAAAACCTTATTCTCAATTAATTGAGAAATGGCATCCTTCCATTTCTGAACAGCATTATCATGATTTATTTCTGCGGTATTTAAATCCGATTTTAATAGCTTTTTAGATTCATAGCGATTTTTTTGTAATTCAAGGCTTATATAGGTTCTTAAGCTATCGGCAATCGCAATTTGAACTTGGGTCTCCTGCAAACCAATGTTTTGATAGGCTGTGGCCACATCATAGGCCAATTGGTATTCGGCTTGTTCCTCCGAGCTTCTGCTAATTTTTTCCTGTTGTTTGGACTCTTGAATTTGCCGGTCAATGCTCAAATCCAAGAGGGGCTGAACCAGGGTAATTCCGGCGTTTTGTGACCATTTGGTTCCAAATTTTACAGCCTGGGTGGCACCTATAGGATAAGTCGGGTTGAAAACTCCGATCGGTAATATAGAGGTCTGCAAAATAGGGTTGAATTGATATACGTATTCAAAACTGATTTGTGGCCAGTATTTTCTGAATAAGGCCTCTGTTTGTAATCTTCGTATGGTCAAATCCAAACGCCCAGATGCAATATTTTTTCGATTATCCAAGGCCTCATGAAGGGCTTTGGGAAGGCTTAGCCGGTTTTGAGAAAAACCAGGGGAAAGATTAAAGAAAATTAAAAAAAGATGGATAAACCAGATGAATTTCCCATTCGATGGGGTCGATACCGTATTACTCATCCGGGTTTTTTGAATTAAATAAATAGAATTTCGAATCATATTCAATGTTTTAGATTTATCGAAAAACAGCCCCAGGTTCCACCCCCCTAATTCTGCCTAAGGCAAAGGAGGCACCTCCTAAAGAAATCAAAACAATAATTAAAAATATACTGAGGGTTAATAATGGAGGGAAATGAAAAATCAATCCCGATTTGGCTACACCATTTCTAAACCCTTCCAAAAAGAAAAATCCAATCAGGAAACCGACTATAGCAAATAAAAAAGCCTGAACTAAGATCAGACGACTTATATATGCATTTCCAGCCCCGATGGCTTTCAAAGTGCCATAATCCTTGAGTCGGTCTAAGGCCGATGAATACATGGTAAGGCCTATTATAAAGAAACCGGAGATTAGAGCAAAAATGATCAGAGTTCCCGTACTGAGGGCTATCCCACTACTGGATAATATTTTTTTTATCGAGGATTGGGCCAAATCAGGCGAGGTCCATGCCTTTACCCCGTATATGGATCGATTAATGGTTTTGACAATATCCTCAACCTTATAGCCGGGTTTTACCTTAATTAATACAGCCGAAACATTATTCAAGGATTGATTCGAATAATACCGGGCTCTTTCAATGGAGGTTACACAATAGCTGCTGCCAAAGCCTCTAAATCCCTTGGTTTCCAGAGCAAAAAAAGCTCTTTTCGAGTTTATTTCGAATTCGGTTCCTGGATTAATAGTATCCCCCAGGTTTTTTTTGTCAAAGAATTCGGCGCTTACCGCACCATCCGTCAGTAAATCGCCGGGCTTCCCCATCATAATATTGGAAGAATCCAAAACCGAGTTTAACTGATTGATATCTACCCCGATAAGGGTAATGGCACCGCTGGTTCCGTTTTTATAATTAGCCACAGCACCCGAAATAAGGATTGGAAAAGCCTCCTTCACACCAGGATAGGATTGTAATAGCCATTGGGTACGGATGTCCAAATAACCTAATTGATTGACATCCTGAGTTTTGCTATCCACGACCCATATATCAGCCTTCACATTGGTAGCCAATGATTTCATTAGTCCTGTTAAAAATATAAAAACGCCTAACTGTTGGCCGATTAGGAAAGTGGAAATTAGAATTCCAACGATCACACCAATGCTTTTGGCTTTATCGAATTTTATGAATTTCCAGGCGGTTTTTAGCATGATTTTATTGGTTTTGGTCCAGTTTAATCACACATTCAACCCTGGAATTCAATAAAAGCTTTCCGGGGTTGGTTAATACGATTTTTATTTCCCTAACCCGTCGATCTTCTTTTTCACCGGGTTGATCGGTAAATAAAGATTTCTTTTTCAAATAGGATGAAGCAAAATATACGGTTCCGGTGGATAGGGTGTCGAGTGAACCTAGATTCCGAATCCAAGCCTTTTGCCCTTCTTGAATTTTAGAAGCATTGGATTCATCAATTTCTCCAATGGCAATTATACGCCCTTTAGGACTTATCTGCCCAAAGGAGGTTTTATTGTCAATAGCTGCACCCAAAACAGGGTTAATTTCCAGGATTTTTCCGTTTACGGGTGAATGAATGATTTTTTGATTTTTTTCCTGTTTGGCAACTTCAACCGCTGCCAGGGTCTCCTGGAGTTTACTTTTTGAAACGTTCACCAGATTTTCAAGACGACTTACATTGGATTGAAAACTCAGTAGATTGGTTCGGGCATCGTCCACCGCCGATTGGGTTTCAGAACCCTTAGCCATTA
>Ga0209067_10000897_pt1 | contig 18687 bp, 18 predicted proteins | sample ColStrG_CSR_2013_FD_187199 | JGI IMG/M metagenome (GOLD analysis project Ga0209067, IMG submission 187199) | Freshwater sediment microbial communities in response to fracking from Pennsylvania, USA - Cold Stream Run_MetaG_CSR_2013 (SPAdes)... | ecosystem: Environmental > Aquatic > Freshwater >...
GAAGGCCGATCCGATGCCGGAAGACTGGATGGCCCGCACTGCCGAGCGGACGGTTCGCACCGTGGAAGAGAGCCGGGAGGGCCGTATCGCTCCCGCGCCTGCCAACGCCAAGAACTGCCGTTTCTGCGACTTTCGCGATGTGTGCCGCATCGAGGTCCGCCAGCCTGCTGCCGCCACGGAGCCTGCATGAGCGAAGTCGACTTCACTCCGCACCAGCGGGAGGCGGTGGACACGTCGCAGCGCCACCTCGATGCGTGCGTCGTCGCCGGCCCGGGCTCGGGCAAGACCACCGTCCTGGTGGAGTACTTCCGCCGCCTGGTGGCGGAAGGCGTGGATCCGCTGCGCATCCTGGCGATCACGTTCACCGAGAAGGCCGCGGGCAACATGCGCAAGAAGCTGGCGGCGGCTTTCCGGTACGACTCCGATACCCGCGCACGCCTGGAGCGGGCCTGGGTCTCCACGGTCCACGGCTTCTGCGCACGCCTGCTGCGGGAGAACGCGGTGTTTGCCGGGGTCGATCCCCAATTCGAGGTCGCCGATGAGCGCGCCGCCTGGCGCATGCAGCACGACTCCATCGCCGCCGCCATCGATGCCGTGCTGGCGGAGCATCCCACAGCCATGCGCGCCCTGATCCGCGGGCTGTCATCGGCCGACTTCGAGGAGGCCGTGCTCTCCGCATACGACGCCCTGCGCGGCGCGGGCTGCCGCATCGAGGAACTGGCGGCGATGGCGCCGCCCACGGGTACTACGCTGGCCGAGGTCGCCGATACGCTGCGCAGAATTCGTCAGGAACCCTTGAGCGCATGGTCCTATCCGCAGAAGGAGGAACTGAAATGTGCGCTCGAAACCGCCGGCCGCATCGTGTCGGCCGCCCGCCCGCTGGAGGCGCTGCACGCCGTCGATGCATTCACGTGCAATCTCAACAAGTGCAAAAAGGGAAACAACGCGTACACCCTGCTGAAGCAGATGCGGGACCAGATCGAATCCGCCCGTTACACGCTGATTACCGAATACTACGCGCCGCAGAGAGAGATGCTGCTGCACATCCTGCGCCGCTTCGACCGGATTTTCCGCGAGCGCAAACTCCAGGCAAGCCTGCTGGATTTCCCCGACCTCGAAGAGTTCACCGTGCGCCTGCTCGAAGACCACGCCGAGACCCGGGCGCGTTTGCGGGCCCAGTTCGACCATATCCTGATGGACGAGTTCCAGGACACCAACGGCCAGCAGGCCAGGCTGATGAGCCTGATTCGTCCGCCCGACCGCTTTTATGCGGTGGGCGACATCAACCAGTCGATCTTTGGATTCCGCCACGCCGACCCGCAGGGTTTCGCCGGCTACCGCGACGAGATCGAGCGCAACGGCCGCCACCTGGTGCATTTGGTCGATAACTTCCGCAGCCGCGCTGAGATCCTGCGCGCCGTGGAGACCATCGCCGATGGCGCCGGCGGCATCGAGCCGCGGCGGCTGGTGGCCGGACGCCAGTTCGATGCGGAGCGGGCCGACTGCGTGGAGTTGATCGTCGCGCCCGGTCTGAAGGCCGAGGCGCAATGGGTGGCCCAGCGGATCGCCGGCCTTCTGACCGGGTTCGAGTATAGAGACATAGCCGTGCTGGTACGCAACACGGAGGTGATCGCGGAATTCACCGACGCCTTCGACGCGGCCGGCATTCCCTACCTGGTCAACCGCGGCAGAGGCTTTTACGAAACCCGCGAGGTCATCGACCTCACCCATCTGCTGCGGGTCATCGCCAACCCGCGCGACGAAATCAGCCTGGCGGTCGTCCTACGATCGCCCTTGGTGGAAGCTTCCGACGAAGCCCTGCTCAGTATGAAAACCATCGGCGATCTCAGCATGAGCCTGCTGCACGTGGACAATTCCCCCGGGAGCTTCGCGCCGGACGACTGGGACAAACTCCGCCGCTTTGCCGGCCGTCTTCGCCAATGGCGCGGCCGCCGCGAATACGTTTCGTTCGACCGCTTGCTGCTGGCGGCCATCGACGACTGTGGCTACCTGGCCGGCACCGGCGCGCGCGGTGCCGCCAACATCGACAAGTTTCTGGCCCAGGCGCGCGAGGCCGCTTCGCGAATGTCGCTCGACGAATTCGTGGAGGAACTGGCGCTGGTGCGCGAGTCGAATCCGCGCGAACCCGATGCGCCGCCGGAGGATTCCGCCAACGCGGTCAAGATCATGACCGTACACTCAGCCAAAGGTCTGGAGTTCCCCGTAGTGTTTGTGGCCGCGCTGCACAAGGGCGTCGACACCAGCCCGCCGGTGATCGCCTTCTCGCGGCATTACGGCCTGGGCGCGCGCTGGCGCAACCCGGCCAGCCGCGACGAGAAGGACGATTTGTTCATGCACGCGCTGCGCCAGGAATGGAAGCGGCGGGAATCCGACGAAAGCGATCGCTTACTCTACGTCGCCATGACGCGCGCCGAACAGCACCTGGCGTTGAGCTTCTCGGTGGGCGACCGCAAGCCCGCGAACTGGGCGGCTGACGTGGTAAAGCAGTTGGGCATCGATGTCGGGAGGCCATGCGCCGAAGTCCGCGCCTATGCCGCACCGGATGGCCAACCTTGGACGTTGAAGCTGCTGGTGACGGACCACCCGCCAGAGGCGCCTGTTGCGAACGCGCGCGGCTCCGTTCTGAGTCAGGACCGTCAGGGAGTGGTTGCCCTCCCGCTCCCTGAGGTCACCGGACAGCAGGACACCAACGCCACCGTCACCGCGCTTTCGAAATTCGCCGCCTGCCCGCGCCAATATTACCTGGGACAGTACCTGGGGTTCGAAGGCCGCCGCCCGAAACTCGCAGACGCCGAAGCCGACCACGACCTCTCGGCTGGCGAGTTCGGCTCGCAGGTCCACGCCCTGCTCGCCGGCACGCCCGTGCCCGATGCCGACCCCGAGGCCCTGCGCCTGGCCGACGTTTTCCGCCAGAGCGCTCTCGGCCGCCGCGCCGCGCGCGCCGCGCGCATCGAGCGCGAGTTCGATTTCCTGATGGCCGTGGAGGACCTGGTAATCCGCGGCCAGGTGGACCTCTGGTTCGAAGAAGGCGGTGAACTGGTTGTGGTGGACTACAAAACCGACGAGGTGACTGCCATCGAAGCCCATCAGCGCGCCCAGGATTACGAACTGCAGTTGAAACTGTACGCTATGGCAGTGGAGCGGGTAGCCGGGCGCGCGCCGGACCGTGCCTGGCTGTACTTCCTGCGCCCGAACCGGACGCTTGAGGTGGATCTGAGACCGTCGTTGCTGGATACGCCGGAGCAAATCGTGCGTGATTTCCAGGACGCGCAATCCCGCCTGGCATTCCCCACGAATGAAGGCGAGCGCTGCAAACGCTGCCCCTTTTATCGGGACCTGTGCCCCGTGGGTTAGGTGTCCGCGAACCTCGCCCGGAAGGTGCTGGTCGACCTGACGCACAGCCGCCTCGCCCCGCCTGTCGAGCGCGGCCCGTTACTCGATGCACGCTTTCCTTATCGGGACCTGTGTCCCGTGGGTAAGGCGTCCGCGAACCTCGCCGGCGTCGAGCGCCCCACACAAGGCGACCCTGGCCAAAATGATCCGGAAGGTGCTGGTCGACCTGACGCACCGCCACCTCGCCCCGCCTTTCGAGCGCGGCCCGTTACTCGATGCACGCTTTCCCTGAGTGGTCCTTTCCCGTCAGGTTCGTGGTGAAATCATTGCCCGTCAGCTTTTCGAGATGAAAGTCTTCCATGCGCACGTCCGGAGATTGTTGCCTGGTGCAGTGGAGAGCGGTTGGTCCACGGAAGCTGAACTTCTCTGAAGAGACGCAGAACGAATATTCGTCGCCCCATTTCATCGTCCGGTCCACGCTCTCGGCGTGAAAGAATACATCTCTCAGCTTGGGCATCCCGTGGTATACCGTGGCGCAACCGCCGCAGCGGCGGATCTTATACCAGCCGGTGGAAACGTACCCTTGACCTGCATCGAAGACAATCGAGGCCAGCACGTCCTGCGGCGTCCGGTTGCAGATGCGCCAATCCGCCAATGCCGGAAAAGCGATGGCGAGAAAGATCGGTATCCGAAGCGCCGCCCCGCCCATCATTGCTTTCCACATACGGTCCTTTTCCTTCCCAAGGTTTTTCGCGTGCTCGTCCTGTATATAGGGAAGTGATCTGGTGTTGCGAAGCGTTGCAATCTGTTTTCAAGGGTATAGGAGTGCAGGTGTCAACCGATACAACCGCGGTGGCCCCGGGGGCTACAAGGACGCCCCAGGCTTGAGCGAAATCCAGCCTATCCGATCACTTTGCGGCAGCGCTCGAACAGTTCGATGAGCGCCTCGGCGTATTCCTCGGCGGTGCGGGTTCCGGGCTTGGCGGAAAAGCCCGTGCCCGACTGCGTGGACTTTCCATATCCGGTGGTCACGGCAATGAACTTCATCAGGTCCAGAGCGACTTCGTCCTTGCTTCGTCCGCCGCCGCTCTTTGGTTCGGCCTCGTTTTCCTTGGGTTCTGCTGTCTCGGCCATCGGTGATCGAATCCTCCGTGTGATACAACTCTAGGGTACTGCATTTTCTTTCTGATGCCGCTCACCGCTCTCCGGCATGTGCGAAAAATGAGGGGAGGCGCCCAAGCCCATCTGCTGGAGGCGGACGATGGCCATTGGTACGTGGTCAAGTTCCGTAACAATCCGCAACATCGCCGCGTGCTGGTGAACGAATTCATCGCCGGAACCTTCCTCGAGTACCTGAAAATCGCTGCGCCGGAGACCGCTCTGATTCACGTCACACCGCGGTTTCTGGCCGAGAACCCTGAGGTCTACTTCAGCCTCGGCACGCGTCCCATCCCCGTCGAGCCGGGATGGCAATTCGGCTCGCGATACCCCGGCGACCCCGCCCGCATCGCCGTCTACGATTTCCTCCCCGACACCCTGCTCCCGCAGGTGGTCAACCTTGCCGACTTCCGCGCAATTCTGGTCTTCGACAAATGGACCGGTAATGCCGACGGGCGCCAGTGCGTGTTCTACCGGGCGATGGTCCGGCGGGAGGAGCGAGCGAGCGCGCGGCCCGGCTTCGTCGCCCGCATGATCGACAACGGCTTCGCCTTCAACGGCCCACACTGGGACTTCCCCGATTCGGCGTTGCAGGGTGTCTACGCCCGCCGCCAGGTCTACGACTCCGTGCGGTCGCTGGACGATTTCCAGCCGTGGCTCGACCAGGTGATGCACTTCCCCGAGGAGGTGATGGATCAGGCTTGGAAACGCGTCCCTCCCGATTGGGTGGAAGGCGAAGAAGACGCCCTGGAGCAGCTGCTGGAGAGGTTGTACCAGCGCCGTAAGCGGCTCCCCGACCTGATTGCCGCCTGCCGCGAGGCGCGCACCGACCCGTTTCCCAACTGGAAATGAGGAATCCGGCGCGTGCTTCACCGCTCCCGGCGCCAACCTCAAGGAGTTGCCGTTGGGGCCGCAACTCGACCCCCGCGCCGGCTCATTTTCCCTTGTCAGCCGTCTATTCTGTGGTACACCAGAGGGTTATGAAACCATATACGTGGATGTTAGGTTTCGCGGCCGTGGCGCTTGCCCAAGTGCCCCATCAGCACCACCCGCCGTCATCGGATGAATACGCCAAGGTGCTTGAGGACCCGTCGCGTGACGAATGGCAGAAACCGCACGATGTCGTGATGGCGCTGGATCTTAAACCGACCGACGTCGTCGCCGATATTGGAGCGGGCACCGGCTACTTCGCACGCCGCTTCGCTCACCACGCCGCCAAAGTCTACGCTGTCGATATCGATGAGAAACTGTTAGCGATGGCGCGCAACCAGGCGCCGCCGAACCTGCAAACCGTGTTGGCTTCGCCCGACGATCCACGCCTTCCGGATCGATCGATCAACCTGGTCTTCTTCTGCGACGTGCTCCATCACATTGAGCACCGCCCGCCGTACTATGCCAAACTCGCCAAGGTGCTGAAGCCGGGCGGCCGTCTAGTAGTGATTGAGTTCCACAAGAAGGACCTGCCCATCGGGCCGCCTCCCACGATGAAGCTGGCCGATCAGGAGGTCATCGCGGAGTTGCAAACCGCGGGCTTCGTCCTCAGCAAACGCCTGGATATCCTCCCGTACCAATATTTCCTGTTCTTCGAAAGGCGGTAGCGGTTTCGAGCCGTTCTCCAGTCCCGCTAAAATATCAGTTTGGCGACGAAGGTCGCCACAAACTGTCCGCCCAGACAGCACCAACCACCCTGTGTACCGGTAGGTTTGCCGAAGAGCCCCGGGTTCGTGATGTTCACCGTCGAACTCGGATTCGTGAAGTTCGGGTTCTTGAATATGTTGTTGATGTCGTAGCGCAGTTGCAGCGTTGCCAGTTCCCGCACCCGGATATCCTTCGATGCCGATGCCTGGGACCAGACCAGGTGCGGCCCGTTGATGGTGTCGCGGCCCAGCGTTCCCGATGTAAACGCGGCCGGATACGTGAAGGCGCTGATGTTCCAGATCGGGTTCTCGATGCTGGTGGCGAAGCGGTCGCCAATCGTCCAGTTCGGCACCATCACCGAACTGTTGGGGCCGGCCTGGTTGGGACGCAGCACCCCATTTCCCGGCAGATACTGATTCGGGCTCCCGGCCTGCGTGAACATTACGGGCAATCCGGTCTGGAACGTCTGGGCCCAGGTTACGTTCCAACCGCCGAATACATAATCGAGCACGCCGCCATGGTTCATCAACTTGCGTCCCTTGCCGATGGGCAGCGCGTAGGTCACGTAGGTGACCGTGCGATTCGTAATGTCGAAGTTGGCGCGGCCCTTCTCCAGGGCACGGTTGTAGAATGTCTCGCCCGTGCAGATTTTATCGTTGTCGCACTCGTCGAGCGCCTTCGATCTGGTATAAAACGACGTCAGCGTAAAGCCTTGAGAGAAGCGTTTGATCACTTTCACCGAGCCGGCATGATAGGTGGAATGTCCGAAGTTGCCCCACTGGTCGATCTCCCCAAAATTCGGGAACGGACGATATGGCTGCTGTGTGGCAAAGATCGCCTTCAGGGTGTTCAGGTCCGAAGAAATGTTCAGCGGGATGGTGTTGATGTTCCAAGCCTCCAGAAGTCCCACCCCCGCGGAGCCCACATAGTTCGCCTCCAGCATCCAGTCCGGCCGGAACTCCCACTGGTAGGTGGCATTCCAATTCATGGCGTAGGCGTTGTGCAGGTTCGGATCGATCCGCTCGGCCGTGCGAGAGCCGCATCCGGTAATCGCGGTGGCGCCGCAGTTGGCGCCGACGAACGGAGAGGTTCCGTTCGGTAGGACGTTGAAGTTCACCGTTCCCGGTCCCTGGCTCAGGAAGAAGGCCGGCGAGGGGTTTCCGGACGGTTGTTGCACCGTCACATTGCTGGTGTATTCCTGGAAATTCTGCGCCAGCGTCGGCATAAAAAGGTCGATGGTGGTCAGGCCGAATCCGCCGCGCAGCACCATGTTCCGGTTGAGCCGGTAAGCGGCGCCGATGCGCGGCTGGAAATGCTTGTAGCTGCTGTTGGCCAGCGCGCCGGCGGGGTGCGTGATCGCGCCCGGCAGTCCGGTGAGCGCATCCGTGGCGGTCGGATTGAATTCGCTCTGCTGACCGTACTTCGTCTGGAACGGCGACTCGTAGGACCACCGGAGGCCAAGGTTCAGCGTGAGCCGCCGGCTGGCCGTCCAATCGTCCTGGAAGTAGGCCGCATGGCTCCACCAGCGCGGCAGCCAGTTGGCAAGGGTTGTGCTAAACGTCGACTTCACCACGGACCCGAGCAGTAAACCGGCGAAGTCGTTCCCCGTGTTCGGCGTGATGCTGCCGAGACCATTCAGTGGCGTGCCCGTGCCGCCGAAGTAGAAAGTGCCGCCGGGTTGGGCCTGCGGGTAAACATCGGCGACGGACCGCAGCGTCTCCCAACCCATGCGGAAACTGTGCCGCCCCACGGTCTTCGTGATGTTGTCCTGCATCACGTAGCTCTGGGTCATCTGGCTCAACACTCCGCCAGGGAAAGCCGTGGCGAAGAAGTTGTTCCCGTTGGAGTCGTCAAAGGTTGGGAACGTGACGCCGCTGACGTTCGGGATGCCGAGCTGCTGCGCCCAGTTGGCATTCAATCCCGGGGGCAGCCGCGACAGATGCCAGCGATTGAAGCCCAGCCGGACCTCGTTGAGAAAGGTCGGGCTGAATACCTCCGTGTCGGAGACGGCGACATTTTCCTGGTTGACGGGCTGCAGCACCGCGCTGCCGTCCAACAGACGCCAGTTGATGCCGATCTGGTCTCCCACGGCGCGATTGACCACCTCCGAAGCGCGTCCGAAAATGCGGTTCTTGTCCCCAAAGTTGTGGTCCACCTTCTCGTCGTAACGGTAGCGATACGAGTAATACGTGCTCGTGTTGTTATAGTTCTGCACCGGACCGGTGGCCGTCAGAGCGGCGCCCGCTATATTCGGCACATCCCATGGGGTGTTCGCCAGGAACTTGACAATGGCGGGATCGAAACGGTTCTTTGGAATGATGTTGCCCGGGAACGGCGTGTTCGACCAGAGCCCGTTGACCTGCTTGGTTGTGGCCGGATCGTAAATCGGGTAGCCCTTTCCGCCGAAGGTGAAATCGCCGCCCAGCTCATCTGGCGTCGGGACTGTGGTGAAGACGGACTGATTGTAGCGCTCGTGGTGCATCGACCAGCCGAACAGGAAAAACGTCTTGTTCTTGCCGTTATAGATCTTCGGAATAAAAACCGGGCCGCTGGCCACGCTCGCCAGTTCGTGGTAGCTGAACGGCGCATTGCCGAGATTGAAGTAGGCGCGGTGCAGCATGGCGTTGTTAATGTAGCGGTCTTCGCCTTCCCAATGCAGCCGGTTGGTGCCGGACTTATACGTCGCGCTCAAGAGACCGCCGGCCGAATGGCCGTATTCGGCGGGCAGCACGGTGGAGGCCAGCTTTACTTCCTCGATGGCGTTCGCCGTCGTCGAAACCGTTGTATTGGTCGCCTCTCCACCCACCACCGGCTGGGTTCCCACGATGCCGTCCAGGGTGTACCCGAGTCCGCGGTCGCGCATGCCGTCGATGTGGAAACCGTTCATGCTGGTTACATCGGGCATCAGGTACATCGACATCCAGGTGTAACGCTGCATGATCGGCAGCGTGTTCATCTCCTTGCCGGCGAGTTGCGTTCCTGTGGTGGAGGTGGCGGCCTCCACCAGCGGCGAAGTCGCCTGCACTTCCGTCTTCTGGACCACATTGCCGACGGAAAGCTGTATGTCCACGCTCGGAGTCTCGTTCGATTGCACCAGGATGCCGGCCCGCTCCACGGTGGCGAACCCAGGGTGTATCACTGTCAAGGTGTAAGTCGCGGGCGCCAGATAATAGAAGCGGTAGATTCCCTCCTGGTCCGTGACCGTCCGGAACGTCAGACCCTTCGCGGGGTTGACGGCCGTCACTTGCGCGCCCGCGATGACTGCGTCGGTCGAGTCGGTTACGCGACCCACGATATTGCCGGTTGCCGTTTGCCCGAACAGGGCATGGCCGGCGCCCAAAATCAGCCACAACAGGGCGGCCATCCGGCGAGACGGCCGCATCGGGAAACCCGAAAGGTTCACGTATCTTGACATAACCCCTCCCTTGCCCAGGGAAATTGCAGGCTTCTAGAGCCTTCTCGCCCCATGGGAGCTCGCGAATCCCGGCGAGTGCGGAAATCGAGAGCCTGGCCCTCGAACTGCCTTATCCGGGGCAGTCCCGACGATCTTGGGCCAGAACCTCTACCTTGGGCACCCCAAGTTGTTTGGTAGTATACACCCTCTTCCCCAACGGGCGTGTGGCCACCTCAGGCCACCAGGCCACCGGGCACTGACCACCGGCCACCATTCCCAAGCCGCGGTACTCACACCCCGTCCAATCCGGCGCCGCCGGAGGCCCTGCTGGCTTCTGCCTTCTTGCGCCACAGCCCGTTTGGTTCCGGCTATGCCGCCTTACGGGTAACCCTGAAGCCTTGGCGTCCCGTGCTTCCACTCCGGAGGAAGAGCAAATCCATCGCGATTCGGCATTTTGACCTTCGGCAGACTCTGCGCATCCATGACCTCGTCCTCCTTGATGACGTCGTTCTTGTACAGCAGGTAGGCGGTCAGGGCGTACACCTCGTTCGGGGTGAGCGTTCCTTCCTTACCCAGTGGCATGCCGCGATTGATGTAATCCCATATCGTCGTCGCGAAAGGGGAGTGAACCGCCATGGCGTTTGTGTCGTTTACACAAGGGGCGAGACAAGGCGCGGAAGGGCCGTTCTGGACGCCTTTCCTGCTGATCAACGTCGGAGCATGCGCTCCGGATCCAGTTGCCCCGTGGCATCCCGCGCACGCCTTGCGCACGTAGAGCGCCGCACCTTCCTTGGCCGTCCCCTGTCCCGGCGGGAGCTCTTTTCCCGTCGGGCTGATGGCGATATCCCAGGCCCGGATTTCTTCCGCGCTCGGACTCCTCCCGAGGCGGTACGTGGACTGTGTCCAGCTACTCTGGCAAATCGCCAGGACGGCCGTAACCAGCAGAAGCCTAGGAGAGCCCATTGTGCACGCTCCCGTCGCCGGCCACCCTCCACGGTTGAACGGAGTTGTCGGCCCCTCGAATCCGGACTTTCTCCAGGGCTTCGTTCCAGTATTTCGCGACGTCGGCTCGCGTAGGTTGAACCGTGCCCAGTTCGTCCGTCGAGCGCGACATCAGCACACACTCTTGTCCGTCCCAGTTCCAGTGGTAGCCAAATCTGGTATGCGCCATTGGATAGGCCGGTGACCGCAGCTCGGCATTCGTCCAGTTTCGGCCGCCGTTGGTGGATACCTCCACGCCGCGGATGCAACCCGCGCCGGACCACGCCAATCCACTGATTTCGTAGAACCCGGGGCCCGCCAGTTGCTGCCCGCCGGAAGGATAGGTGATGACCGATTTCGGTCCGATCTGGTGAGTCAACGCGGCCACTTTCGGGTCGGGATTGATATGCCCGTAGTCGTCGTAGGTCATGTAGTAGCGGTCCACCACCTTGATTCGCCTCAGGTACTTGATCTGATAAATCCCTTCAAAGCCGGGAACCATGAGCCGCAAGGGAAAGCCCTGCTGCGGACGGATCGGCTCGCCATTTTGCGCGTAGCACACGATACAGTCGTCCATCGCCTTGGCGAGCGGGATGCTCGACGCGCCCTTCACTTCTTCCGCGCCCTCCGCGACGATCCAGGACGCTGCGTTTTGGACGCCGGCTTCCTTGAGCAGCAACGACAGCGGCACCCCGGTCCATTCCGCGCAACTCGTCAATCCGTGCGTCTCCTGAGCCGTCTTGTGCGCCGGCTTGGCACGATTTCCCAGGCACTCGATGAAGTGAATGCGGGATACGTAGGGGAGACGCTTGAGCTCCTCCATGGTAAATATCAGCGGCCGGTCGACCATCCCGTGGATCATCAGACGATGCTCCCGCGGATCGATGTCGGGAACAAAAGCGCCGCGGTGTGTCGCCGTATAGTGGAGCGAGGATGGCGTGATGATTCCGAACGAGTCCTGCAGCGGAGTCAGGACGTGAAACGTGAGCCCGAATTCATCGGGCGAATGCCTCTCGGCTACGGGCACCCGTATCGAGGTGACGAAACGGGAACGCTCGCCATAGGCGATCAGTTCGTCGATCTTTTTGGGCGGCGTCCCCGCGGTCTGTCCCTTGGCCAGCCGTGCGTCCCCGGCGGCCAGACCGGCCAACGCAGCGCCGCCCCTCAGGAATCCCCTGCGATTGGGTTTTTTAGGATCCATGCGTTTCTCCTCCGGTGGTTGAAAGTATACACCCATCGGCCCCACCCTCGCGTTTCCCGGCCGCCGGATAACACGGCCAATCTTGGCTGTGGCGCCTCAAATGGCCTTACCTCCGGGTCTCTGGCAAAGCGCTAATCCGAGGCGACGGGTTTGATCGGCAGGAAGCGGCGAACCGTGTTTACGCCAAGTCGCATGGCGTGAAAATCGCGAGAATCCTTAACGAGCTTGGTGTTTCCAGCACGTAACATATTTCCACTCGGCCCGCCTTCGTCGCCATGATGGAAGCGCTTCATGCAGACGGCGTGAAGCTCGTCCTCACGGAATCACTTGGGCGTCTGGCACGCGACCTGATGGTTCAGGAGAGCATCCTTCACGATCTGAAACGTAATGGCTTCGATTGGTGTCCGTCGCCGACCGGATCTCTGCAACGCTGATCCTTCACGGAAGCTGATACGGCAAATCATTGGGGGCGTTCCACGAATACGAGAAAGATAATTTTGCGGCGCGGCTTCTGAAAGTTGCGGGTACGATCTTCAACGGGCTGCGCTGTGGGTTCGGAGTTGTGATAAGGCTGGTTGCACATCTACTGATTGAATGTTCCCACGCACTTACATGACAAGCCCTGCGTACCAATTCTCCTTGACCTTGACGTACTCACCCTTTAAACAATCAAAACGCCATTGAACCTCGTATCCGCCATAGACTCCGAGAATCAGTTTTCCGTGCTTCACGTATGCGCCGAATTCTGCACAGCGCACAATCAATAGGCCTTGGTATTCTCGCATTGGCAGCAGTTCTACAACACGGATCTCCTGACCTGTCTTCCTGCATCTCTCCTTGATGGCATTGGCTGATAAGTATTCGATGGGGGTAGAGTCAATCTTGGGAGGGAAAATTTCTACAACATGCGCATCCTGTAAAATATTGTTCTCCAGGACAACTATACCTTTGCCCACACCATCCCTCTCAGCTTTGGCTCCAGCGTAGGCAATTAGGGCACGCTGGTACAATCCGGTGCTCCCCGGCTGCGCAGTCAGTGGTCGAGCGGCCGAGAAGAACAGGATCAGACTTGCTGCGAAGATGATGCGTTGTTCGTTCATGCTACTTCTACACGGTGAGTCGCAAGAAGTGGTGCTCACGTTTAGCTGACGAAAACACTGGTGTTCCGGCTGCATATCCACGACCGTCATGACCCGAGGCCTTATTCAGCAGAAAGGTCACTCATTCATCATAAAACAGATAAGCAGGGCTGAAATTGAGTGGGAGATGCGCCGCCTGCTGCCCTGGAAAACCGCATTGCGCTTTGTAGGTATTCTGGTGAACGGTGTGGAATGGCAGTAGGATAAGCGTGGATGAAGGGCGGAAATCGAATCGCCGCATCGCTTCTCCTGATGCCGGGAGCCATCTTTGGCCAGACCAAACAAGCGGCACCGGAGCAAGGCGATTCCACCGTGAGTTGTGTTGAGCGTCTGGAAATACCGGGTTACCCTGCACGGCAGCACGGGATCGTAGTCAAGGGACGATCACCGTTTCAGTTGCCCTTACCATGGATGGAAGTTGGGAACGGTTGAGACCGAAACGGCGTCGAAGTATTCCCAAGCTAGAAGCCTCTTCGGCAGGTTCGATTCAAGAAATCTACGACAAAGTAGTCGGGCATTCAAGCTGAAGAAACCTCTAGCATTCTCCCGAGCCTCTTGCAGAACTCCGGCCCCAAAACTGCGGCCCGCCCGAAACAAATCCGAGCAAAATTGTTTTAAATAGCGCGGAAATCGGCCCCACCCTCGCGTTTCCCGGCCGCCCATCACACGGCCGTTCCTGGCGCGCGGGGATCAAGATCACGGCGATGGAAGCGGGGGGTGGCTGAATCCGCAGAAGGACTACCACACTGACGAGACCGACTTTCCGCACCAGCCCCTCTGAGCGCGCGCGGCGCGCCACTGGCGGTCGGACGATGATAAACGCCATCGGCGGCTCGACGATTCACTACTACGGCAACAGACTGGCGCTTCGCGCCGTGGGACTTCCAATCCGCACGGAAGTGCTGCGCCGGTACAGACCGGATGCCTGGCCTATTTGCCCGATGTAATCTCTCAGTTCGACCGGGTGGCCTTCGGTGGGGTCGATATCGGGAGTTGCCACTAAACGGGATTGACCTCTTCTTGCGACCGGATTCTCACTCCGAAGCCGAACGGGCACCAGGGCTTCTACCACATCGGGATCACTTCTTGCGCGACGAGCGTGTCGTGACGGGTGAGGTATTCGAAGCAGCGCCCAAAGGAGCCTATTGCCATGTGTCCTGACACGGTTGATTTACGTCCGTCCCACTCTCAGGTCACGCCGGTCGGGCAGCGGTTGGTGGGCACGCAGTCCATGCCCGGAGGCGATCTCTTGCCAAAACGGGCTGCGCCGCCCGCGCGGCAATGCGAACTCCTGCTTCATCTGCCAAGAATTGTGTCAATGCCGGAGAGTAGTAGTTCCAACTTCGCCCGCGGCAACTTCCCCACGCATTCGCCGAGCAGATCCCGATCCAAGGTTAGGATCTGAGAGACGTTCGCAACTGATTCCCGCGGGAGTCCCGTCAATCGGCTCGAAAGCGCAAGATTGTCCGGAGCGTCGGCCCACAGCAAGTTCGTGGTTAACGGAACACAGACCACGGTGGCGATGTGACTATGATTCAACGCATCGCCTTGAACAATCACGACCGGTCTTCGGTATCCCGGTCCGGAGCCGGTACGCGCGGGCAGATCCGCCCATCGGATTTCACCTTGCGCGATCACCACTCAACTTTTTCGAGGACTCGGGCTGCGGCACGAGAAACGAACTCGTCTGTTTTGGCGGTCTGCACGTCAGCGCAGACCCGGTCCATCGCCTCGGTCAACTCGTCTGCCGCATGCCGCGCCACGTACTCCCGGAGTGCGTCGCTAAATAACTGGCTGCGAGACTTCCTGGTCTTGCGAGCGAGTCGTTCGGCCCCTTTGAACACATCGTCCGGAATGGACACGGCCGTCTTCATACCCCGAGTATAACCGGGTCCTCCGCAGGTTGTGCCTTCAGAAACGCCTGATCAAGCGCTGGAGGACTCGAAAGAGATCAAGCTCGGCGTCCCGCGCCGAGGCAGTTCCGAAGCGTTCTCTATTTTGCCGACCGTAACCCCCATTTTGAATGCATAGCGTCAGGCCTATGGCTCCCCACCCTGGACGACCTGTAGCATATCGCCTGAAGCCGCGTCCAACGTTCAGTCGTGTTCCCCGTTTGGGCACACTACTCCTCATGCCTTCCCCTCCGCAACTGTCAGGTTCCGCATCCGCACCAGATTGTATGCCGCCGCCGCGAATGTGAACGCCCACCAACTGCAGCCCCGGTGCCGTAGTTTCGGTAAGAATATACTTGACAACTCCATCTCTTTCGACTACGATTGTAGTGGCGCGAGGCTTGGACGAAAGGACCTGTAATGTCTAGTTAGGGCTTCCAACTCAGTCGCGCTACCGGTCTGCCTCTCAGAGAATTCTCACAGACTGGAAAGTATGTGGTGGGTCATGCATCACTCGGATGATGAATCAAAAGAAACAGCCGTGATCACCTGCTATTTGGACGAGAGCGGTACTGATGACCTTTCACCGACTGCGGTTGTCGGCGGTGTGCTTATGGATAAGCCAAGGTTTATTTCCTTTGATAGTGCCTGGAGGAGCTTGCTCGATAAGCACAAGATTCCCTTTGTTCACATGAAGGAATTTGGCCCTCATGGGAAACTCGGACATTTAACCGTGGAAGAGCGTCGATCTCTGTTTGGGGACGCCGTCCCATTTATCAATCGCCATAAAATCATAAGCATTGCTGCTAGACTCACAACCGCCGAGTATGACAAGCATCTAGCATCCGTCTTAGACAGAAAAACCATGGGAGTTTATGGGGCTTGCTTCATACTCTGCGTAGTCTTCAACCACAAACTAGCGGCGCAGAAACAGTACAAGAAAGATATTGCATTCCTCATGGATACTGGAAACGCTTATCGGCACCACGTTTTAGAGGCACACAGAACCATAGTTCAGTTTCAGAAGAAGACTCCGTTAAACGCTGGGGCTTTGGCATTTGGTGACGATGAAGAATACCTAGTACTTCAGGCGGCAGATATGGTCTCATGGACTGTCCGCAGAAAGATAACCGGGACATTTCCTCCGGGTTTTGAACCCCTATCGGCAATACTTGGCGATGATGTCGATAGACACCACGCTGAGGCTATCTTCTCAGAAGAGCTTCTAGTAGAACTGGGAGAAATGCTAAAGCGTAAAATCGAAGAGTCAAACAATTAGCGTATGGTGGAATCCAATGAAGCCCAATGTCGAAATGATCCAAGAACCCGAAGCGTCAGTGAGGTTTGATACGCTTGTCCGCAAGGTTCTTTCCATTCCACGCAAAGAGATTATGCGGCGCGAAGCGGAGTACAAACGACAATCAGCATTGAACCCAAGACGGCGCGGGCCGAAGAAAAAGCGAGATCAGTCCTTTTCGCACAAGTAGACCTTCTTCCCATCCGTGAGCGTCAGTTGTAAATCGGCTTCGTCTTTGTCCGAAGAGAACGTTGCCCCCTGAATGTCAATTTTCTCGATCTCACTCGGAGAATCAAATTTGGCTAGCACAAGCGTAGAATCATCCACTGAGAGAACTTTGACTCCAACCTCAAAGAGCCAAGTTCCGCTCTTCACCGATGGCAGTACAAGCGCTTTTTCCGCTCTCTGCCAGTTTTTTAATCTCTCCAACCCTTCGGAAGATGACATGTTATTTCTCCTCATCGCCCAGACGTTGCGGCCGCACGAAGGCAAAGAAGAAAGCCGCAGTATTTAACTGGGATTGCGGTGCAGCGATACGTGCTGTAGATGCGCCATCGAAATAAGGGGCGTTTGGGTCCGCGTGGTAATCGCGCGCTAGAAGGGTTCCTCTTGGCTCGTCCCTACCTCCGTCTTGCCGGTCAGTTCAGCATAGGTCAGCCGCTTGCCAACGATCTTTCGAACGAGGTAACTGAACCGGTCAGCATCGGCCGTCGGCAGACAGTTGTTAAACCGGAACGCCTGTTCGTCGGTGTACCGAAACAGATGGTAAGGCTCGACGCTCACATAGGTACCTCCAATAGTTCGCTTCAAGATGCTCCAGAAATTCTCCATGGCATTGGTATGAACGTTGCCATTCACGTAGGCAACGGCGTGGTTCACCATGTCGTGCTCATACAGGTCCATCCGCCACTGTTCGCCGTGCTCGTCGGAGTAGATCTGGCTGCCGGGTTCCACGTTGGCCCCCACAATGGGTTGCATGGTGGCTTTGGTTCGATCAGGGATCACAGTGGCTCGTACCCGACCCTTGCGCTCCAACATCCCCATGACGATACTCTTGGCGCCTTCGTTGCGGCCTTCCTTCTGGACGCGGCGCTTACGTTCCTTGTGCATGTTTCGCACTTTGCCGCCGATAAAGGTCTCGTCAACCTCGACCTCGCCACCAAACTTGCCGCCGGTAAGTTCGTCCTGCATGGCAAGCCGAACGCGGTGAAGCATAAACCACGCGGTCTTTTGGGTGACATTGATGGCGCGGTGAAGTTCCCAGGAGGAAACACCGTTGCGGTTGCTGGCGACAAGCCACATGGTGGTAAGCCACTTATCCAGCCCAATGGGGGAATCCTCCATTATGGTTCCGGTCTTCAGGGTGAACTGACGTCGGTCGTGATGAGCGCTGCATTGCCAGCGATTATGCTTGGGCTGAAAGGTCACCCCAACGCTACCGCAAGTCGGGCAAGTGACACCATTGGGCCACCGACGTGGGACTATGTATTCGCGGCAGTTGTCTGGGTTGGAGAAGTAGACCACTGCTTCTTGAAGGGTAATTGGTTCGCTTGCCATTGGTTCAACCATAGCGCCTTGCTACGGAGTTATCAAGTATATTCTTGCGGTAGTTTTCCGCATCCCTCCCACCGTCGACGCCATCCGAAGATTTCTTCGATCCGCTTCCGCTTCACTTGGCTGATCGCGTATCCGGCGTGCCGCGTGGTGCGCCCGTCAATGGCGCCACTGCGACGTTTTTGAGCCACATGTGGAGTCGCCTTCAGATTCCGCGTCTCAGCCACGAAACCCTTGGTGTCGTAGCCCTTATCCGTTCCTACTGTCACCTGGTGATTGCCCTCAATCCGCTCGATCATCACCAGGGCGGCCTCGCGCTCGGCCGTGCCATTGCCTGTAATACCCCTACATCCGCCACCATCCCATTACGGTTCTCCATCAGCACGGGGCCGCTGTAGCTCAACTTGGCTTCTTTGCCCGACCCCTTCCGCGCCAACAGGGCATCCGGATCGGTGGTAGACGCATGCGTCTCGTTCTTCCGCTCCTCGCCGTGGTCCACCGTCGGATTGCCTGGATCATCTACCGGCGGTTCGTCCCCGCGGTCCTTCCTCTGGAAACTCTTTAAGCTGGCGCACGCTTCCAGCAAGGTTCCGTCCACCGTAAAATGTTCATCCGACATCAGACCCATTTCCGTCGCCTCCGCCACACCAAAGCGAAGAACTTCTTGGCCACCTCGGCCTCCAGCAGACGGTCGCGGTTTTTCGTGTATACGGTGGGTGCCTGCTTCGTCCATGTTCGTGCCCACAAACCAGCGGAAGAGCAAGTTGAAATTCAATTCCTCCATCAACAATCGTTCGCTCCGCAATGTGTACAGCACCAGTAGCAGTAGCGCCCGCAACAACCTCTCCGGCGCGATCGAGGGACGTCCGATTTCCGCATACATCTTTTCGAACTGGGGCGACAGCCTGCCTCACTGATCGGCGCTATCTCTGCTTTGGGACAAGGCAATAAGCCCACTGGCGACGTTCTTGTTTGACCGTTAGCCGATGGATCTGACATCGCCGTGTCGCCCGACGTGTTGGTTCGCAATACCACGACCTCGCAGATATTCTTTACGGAGCATGGTCGCCCGCCCACGG
>Ga0209067_10000898_pt1 | contig 18687 bp, 16 predicted proteins | sample ColStrG_CSR_2013_FD_187199 | JGI IMG/M metagenome (GOLD analysis project Ga0209067, IMG submission 187199) | Freshwater sediment microbial communities in response to fracking from Pennsylvania, USA - Cold Stream Run_MetaG_CSR_2013 (SPAdes)... | ecosystem: Environmental > Aquatic > Freshwater >...
GATGTCGATGCACTGACCAGCGCCAATTTTCCCTGAAGGTTTAAATCCATTTTTGCTTTTGTTTTCTTTCTTTTGATTTTCGGTAGCTTTTGACTGACCCGGAAATGAGTATGGTTGTATTTGATTCCTTTGATAATGGCAGCTTTTGGAATTTAACAACTGAATCAATATCATCTATTACACCGACTCGTGAGTCGAGGTAATAAATTGTAAATAAGTGGTGAAGGCGGAACCGAACCTACTGCCGGGCACAAGGGAGCGAACGCGCACTCACTTTCAGATCAACGATTTGCGATCAGATCAGATCGTTTCACATTTACATTTTATTTACTGCGCAACAAACTAATTCTAGAACTCCTTTACGGCAACTTTGACATACTGCGCTCCGTGTTGAATCAACTGGAGCAACGTATGTACCTCATCAATGGCAGTGCCGTTCAAAAAGCGGACGCGGAAATCAGGGACACGTCCTTGTATCACACCCAATTTGAGTTTATGTCGGTCGGCGAACGTCTGCGTCGCATCAACTTGCGCATCAAGAACGCCAGGAATAGAAATTCGACTGACGAAGATGACCAGATAGAGCGATGTTCCATGGTGTATTTTTTGGTCAATGAAAATTGCGTGACCGACGCGCGCCATCTTGTTATTTCACTGTGCAGAGACAAGCTGATCTTTATGCGTATCAAACCTGTGCCGCATTCAAATCTGATGCAATTGGAGTTGTTTGTGAAGTTATCGGTATTGGCGCGCGTGAAAGAACTCATGAAATTGCGTTTTCATTGTTGAACGCACGTGAATGTTGACAACAGTCAGGGTTTTGTCGGGACTCTGGGTACCAGATCCAGTCGCGCACCCAATTCCACGACCCGATTGGGCGGAATGCCGAAGTGGGTGGTCGAATCCAATTCATTTTTGTGCAGCCAGATGAAAAGTTGCAGCAATAAATTCATCATTAATTTGCCGCTGAACGGGGCCGACAGCGATTCCTTTCCAAGATAGAACGAAGTCGACATCGGATCGTACAGACAGCAGGCAATCTGCCGTTCGGCAAGTTCCAGCAATTTCGGTACATTGGCGGCTTCCATGTAGCCATAGCGCGCGACTGTTTTGGTAAAGCCGATTGGCATTTCCGTGACTGTCAGGCGCTCTTCGTTTTTTACCCGCGGTACCTCCTCGGTCAGGATCGTCAACAGCACAATGCGTTCGTGCAGTACCTGATTGTGTTTCAGGTGGTGCAGCAGCGCAACCGGTGACGATGGCCCAGGTGCCATCATGAATACTGCCGTGCCGTGCACCCGATGCGGTGGCGCGGCAACCAGACTTTCAATAAGAAGTTCAATGGGCAAACCGCTGTCGCTGCGCGATTCACGCAGTACGCGCAGACCGGTAAACCAGGCAAAGGTCACGATAAACGTCACCACGCCGATCGAAAACGGCAGCCAGCCGCCTTCAGCGAACTTCATGGCGTTGGCTGCAACGAAGGCCAGATCGGCGATCATGAACACCCCTGCCACGATCCCCACGCGCAGGCGCGACCAGGACCAGCGGGTACGGGCAACGGCGGCGAAGATGATGGTGGTAATTGCCATCGTGGTGGACACAGCCAGGCCAAAAGCGGCGGCCAGACTGTCGGAGGTGCGAAATATCAGAACGATTGCGATCGTGCCGACCATGAGGATCCAGTTCAGGGCCGGCAGATAAATCTGGCCCACCGAACTGCTTGATGTGTGTCGGGTCAGCACCCGCGGGCTCAATCCCAGTTGCGAGGCCTGACGGGTCAGGGAAAAAACCGCAGAGATCAGGGCTTGCGCCGCAACAACCGTTGCCAGCGTTGCCAATACGACCATGGGATACAGTGCCCAGTCCGGCACGATTGTATAAAAGGGTCTGGCGGCGGCAGCCGGATTTCTTAAAATTAAGGCTCCCTGTCCAAGATAGTTAGCAACCAACGCGGGCAGAGCCAGACAGTACCAGGCCAGCCGTATCGGATAAGCGCCGAAATGCCCCATGTCGGCATATAATGCTTCGCCTCCGGTCAGGCAAAGTACGACCGCGCCCAACGCCAGAAATCCCTTAAAACCGTTCTGCTGAAAAAAGGTCAGGGCGTTGAGTGGATTCAGGGCGGCCAGTATTGCAGGCGTCTGTACGAGCGAGCCCAGACCGAGGAAAAAAATCACGATAAACCACATGGCCAGAATCGGGCCGAATACCACGCCAACTTTGCCAGAGCCGAGCGGCTGAATCGCAAACAGACCAATCAATATCACGACGGTGATCGGTACGATGTAGGGGGTGAAAGCCGGGGTGGCGACTTCCAGACCTTCCACCGCCGACAGGACTGAAATCGCCGGTGTGATCACCCCGTCACCATACAGCATAGCCGTACCGATCATAGCCAGATAAATCCAGCGTCTCGAACGTTTTCCGGGTCGGTTGCGGTCACCAATCAGCAATGCCAGCAGAGCAAGCAGTCCACCTTCACCATGGTTGTCGGCCTGCATCAGGACAAGCACATATTTGATACTGACCATCAGGATCAGCGACCATAAAAACAGTGAAACGATTCCGATGACATTTTGTGCGACCGGTGCGACGCCACTGGGACCCTGAAATGCGGCCTGCAGAGCATACAGCGGACTGGTGCCCAGATCGCCAAATACGATACCCAGCGCGGCCAGCGTCAACGTGGCAATCGTCCCTTTCAATAGGGACGCATCGTGTTTACGGGCACTTGAATGCGTGATGGTCATGATCTCTGAAACTGGCCGTTTTACCTACTGGTTATCCGACGATCGAAAGACGATTCTAACCGTGTTGCAGATTTGCTCAGAAAGGTGGTGCCGATGCCGCGCGGCCGACCTTTCAGGCATTACAAGTCATTCCTCAATGCAAGTCAATCAGATGCTGCAATTCGTCGATATTTTTTACAGAAACCAACACCAGGTTCCGCATGAACGGTTTAATTGATTGATTTTAAAAGTGAATTTTATTCAGGCACGCAATATGCTCGAAACTTGAAAATTCTGGACGAGTTCCTGTTTCAATCGCTTGGGGAGAAGGCATGATGCGGCAATCAATATTAACCATAATCGGCGCCATTCTGACCACTCTGGCCGCGCTGACCAGCCTGCAGGCGCAGGCAGTGCAGTTGGATGTGGATGTCACGTTTACCGAGAGCCCGGACGGAACCCTGACCGAAACTCTCCTGGCAGGGACGATTCAGGTCGGCAACTGGCAGCTTCAAACCGGCGGCCCCACCGGAAACGAGCATTGGATTAACACAGATCCAAATGGACTGGGGGACATCGAGGCATTGGGAGATGAACAGTCGGGTCTGCCGATCTGGGCAGAACCGGATAAGGCCCGGCTGTATAACTATGTCGTTGGAGCGGATGCATTCAGCGACAGCAGAGCGCCGGACAACTTTCTCCAATATCTGAGCGACTCGCAGTTTGGTCAGGGCGAGGTCTTTTATCAAGGCGTGTACCAGCTTGCCACCATCAGGTTTGTCGATCTGGGTGATGATGCAAAGGTCCCGGAACCGGCCGGTCTGGCATTGGCCGGCGTGGCATTGTTGGCGCTCTGGCTGGCAAGGCGCAGAGCCGTGCGGTGAAGGCGCCGTTACCTACCGCAACCGACATCCAGCCAGCGCCGGTCTGATTCAGGCTTGACCCACTTCAGGAAAGAGGCGCCTGCCAACTGGCTCCAAGTGCCCATATATTTTTCGTACGCAGCCCCGTCGTCGAAGCGGATTTGATCGGATGACATAGTCAGTGCCAGTCCAATTATTTCGTTTGATAAAAGCAGCAATGTCGATTTCAGACAGTCTCGTTCATACTTCCAGCCACTCCTTGCGAATTTTCTCATCGCGCTGCAAATCGTCCGGCGTCCCTTCAAACTGGATTTCACCGTGGCTCATGACATACACCCGCTGTGAAATGGCCAGTGCAATCGCCAACTTTTGCTCGACGAGCAGAATGGAAACGCCACGGTTTTTCAGTTCGCTCAGATAGGCTCCGACCAGTTCGACGATTTTCGGTGCCAGTCCTTCGGTCGGTTCATCAATCATGATCAGGTCCGGGTCACCCATCAGGGTGCGGCACAGTGTCAACATTTGCTGTTCGCCACCCGACATGACCCCGGCTGCGGTATGGCGCCGTTCTTCCAGACGCGGAAACATGCGGTACATGTCGCTGAGCTGCCAGCGCGGGTTTTTGTTGCCGCGCTTTTCGCCCAGTTTCAGATTTTGCTCCACAGTCAGATCCGGAAAAATGTCGCGCTGTTCCGGTACATATCCCAATCCCCTGTGTGCGATTTCAAAAGTTTTCAGGCCGCTTAGCTGCTGGCCTTTAAAAAGGATCGAGCCGCTGGTTTTCACCTGCCCCATGACGGCCTTGACGGTGGTCGAGCGACCGACACCGTTGCGTCCCAGCAGGCTGACGATTTCACCCGGATTGACCACCATGTTCACACCGTGCAGCACATGGCTTTTGCCGTACCAGGCATGCAAATCGTTGATTTCAAGCAGTGCTGTCATGCTTCTTCCTTTGTGACGGGCGTACCGAGGTAAGCTTCCTGAACCCGTGAATTGTTGCGAATATTGGCCGGTGTGTCGCAGGCGATGATTTCGCCGTACACCAGCACGGCAATTTTATCGGCCAGGCCAAACACCACATTCATGTCATGTTCAACCATCACCAGGGTCTTGCCGACCGTGACCTGGCGGATCAGTTCGATGGCCTGCTCGGATTCGGAATGACTCATGCCGGCAGTCGGTTCGTCGAGCAGGATCACTTCGGCGCCACCGGCGATCGTAATGCCGATTTCCAGTGCGCGCTGTTCGGCATAACTGAGCAGTCCGGCGCTGATATCCTTTCTGTGGCGCAGAGCGATTTTTTCCATGACTTCTTCAGCGCGCAATTGTGCGTCTTTCAGTCCGACCAGGCGCTGCCAGAAGGAATAGCGGTAACCGAGTGACCAGAGCACCGCGCACAACAGATTTTCATAAACAGAAAGCTGATGAAAGATATTCGTGATCTGAAAGCTGCGCGACAGTCCACGCCGGTTAATCTGATACGACTTTTGCCCGAGGATGCTTGCGCCGTTCAGCAGGATATCGCCGGAACTCATCTCAAAGCGACCGGAGATCAGATTGAATAACGTTGATTTCCCTGCACCGTTCGGCCCGATCAGGGCGATACGTTCGCCCTTGCCGACCTGAAGGTTGGCACCGCGGATGATTTCCGACTTGCCGAAACTTTTGCGCACATCGCGCAATTCAAGGGAATACGGCATCATGCAACCTCCTTCTTCGAGGCCGCTTCGATGGCACTGGCAGCGCTGATTCTTCGCGCATGCAGGGCAGGCTTCAACAGCTGTATTCCGGTCAGACCGATCAGCAAAGTGAGACCGGCAACGCTCCATGGCCAATACGAGGCAATGTCCAATTCAATGGAAAACAGTTTCATCACGGTTCCGCTGTCCGATTCAAAATTACGGTGATACAGCATTTCGGTCAGACCGGCAAAACCGACCAAAGCCAGCAAGGCAAAGACGATCAAAATGATTTGCACCCGCCATACTGTTACGAACTGTTTGTACCGGATTAACTGCAGGTTCTGCATCAGGCTGCTGGCCACTCCGCCGGGCAGGGCCATGACGCTCAGTATGAAAAAAATCCCAAGATACAGTTGCCAGGCCTGCGTGTAACCTGACAACACCGTGGTCAGCAGTACCCCGATTACAGCGCCGATTACCGGGCCAAAAAAATAGCCGCTGCCCCCTATGAAGGTAAACAACAGGACATTCGCAGACAACGTCAGGCTGACGTTTTCTGCACTGACAATTTCATAGTTGATGGCCGAAAGCGCACCGGCTATGCCGGCAAAAAAGGCTGAGATGATCAGTGTCAGATAGCGTACCCATTGGGTGTTGTAGCCGATGAATTCGGCACGTTCCGGATTGTCGCGTACCGCATTCATGATTTTTCCGAGCGGCGTTTTGGTGCAGGCATACATGGCCAGCGTGCAGAACAACAGCCATGCGGCGATCAGGTAATACACCTGAATCTGCGGACCAAAGGTGATGCCGTGAAACGCCGGACCAATCACCCGATTGGTGGTGATGCCGCCTTCACCGCCGAAGAACTCCGGAAACATCAGTGAGGAGGAATGCACCAGTTCGCAGATGCCCAAGGTAATCATGGCAAACGTGGTGCCGGATTTTTTGGTGGTGACATAGCCGAACAGGATGCCAAACAGCATGCCGGCCAGTCCGCCCACCAGCGGGATCAGTGAAACGGGCAGGGTAATGACATGGTCGGTCGCCAGATTCATGGCATGAATGGCAAAGAACGCGCCCAGACCGGCGTACACCGCGTGACCGAATGACAGCATGCCACCCTGTCCGAGCAGCATGTTATAGGACAGGGCAAAAATGATCATGATGCCCATCTGCGACAGGACGGAAATTGAAGCGCCTTTGTAAAACACCAGTGGCGCTATAGTCAGCAGCACCGCATAAGCGATCCAGGACAGGTACTGCGAGGTAGGGTTGATTTTTTTCATGGCTCAGCTTTCCCGCTTTCCCATCAATCCCTTGGGCCTGAAGATTAAAACCAGAATCAGCAGCAGGTAGGGAAGGATTTGCGCGCTGGAGGCGATGGTCAGGTTCAGTACCGCGTAACCCGGAGTCGAGGGCGTCACGACCATGCCGAGCTTGCCCAGCAGGCCGGCCATCGAATAGTCCAGTGCCACGGCAAAGGTCACCAGAATGCCGATCAGCAGCGAGGCAACAAATGACCCGGCCAGCGATCCCATGCCGCCTACCACAATCACGACAAAGATGATGCTGCCAACGGTCGCCGCCATGCCCGGTTCGGTGACGAAGGCATTGCCGCCGACCACGCCGGCCAGTCCGGCCAGTGCGCAGCCGCCGCCAAATACCAGCATGAACACGCGCGGCACATTGTGGCCGAGGGCTTCCACCATGTCGGGGTGGGTGAGTGCGGCCTGAATGATCAGGCCGATGCGGGTATAGGTCAGCAGCAAGTAGATCGAACCCAGCATGGCCAGTGCCACCAGCATCATGAAGCCCTTGTAGATTGGAAAGTCGGTTGAAAACAGCGTGAACAGGGCACCGTTCAGTTCAGCCGGGATCAGATAGGGAACAGAAACCCGACCCCAAGTCAGTTGCACCAATTCCAGCATGACATACGACAGACCGAAGGTGAACAGCAGTTGCGAGATATGGCCGAACTTCTGTACCTGACGCAGCGCGTAGCGTTCCACCAGCATGCCGAGCAGGCCGACCAATATTGGCGCAATAACCAGTGCCGGCCAGAAGCCGACCTTGCTGCTGATGGCGTAGGCCAGATACGCACCCAGCATGTAAAAACTGGCATGGGCAAAATTGAGGACACCCATCATGCTGAAAATCAGCGTCAGGCCGGACGACAACATGAACAGCAGCAGCCCGTAACTTAAGCCATTGAGCATCGTTATTAATACAAATTCCACTGACGTCTCCCGTTATTGTCGTTTCTTAAAAAGCAAAACCTGCGGACTGACACCGCAGGTTTGTTGTGAGGGATAAATTTACTGGGCGGGGCGTGTCATCTGGCAGGTAGTCGGCTGTACCGCATCGGCCAGTGGAATTTTTAGATCAGTGCGCCAGCCGTAACCGGTACCTTCCGAATCATTTTTGACGGTTGTGCCGTTGACTTTGGTCCAGGTCACGATATACATCGGCTCCTGAATCTGATGATCTGCCTTGCGCATTTCAATTTCACCCGACAGGCCGTTGAATTTCATACCTTCCATGGCATACGCAACTTTGATCGTGTCGGTGGATTTTGCCTGCTTGATCGCCTTGGACAGCATGCCGATGATGCTTTCGTTACTCAGAAATTCAAAATCCATACCGTAGCGCGCCTTGTAGGTTTTGATCAGCTCGGTGTTGGCGGCATCGGATTCGGCATTGTTAGTCCAGTTAGTGACCATCTTGACCCGGTCTGCGGCGTCCGCACCGAGCGCAGTCGGCGTGCCGTCAAAGTAGGCGTAGAAGGTGTAGAAGTTGGTTTTCAGACCGGCATCTTTGGCGGCCTTGACCAGCAGCACCAGGTCCTGCCCCCAGTTACCGGTCAGGACAGTGTCAGCACCGGACGCCTTGATCTTGGCGATATAGGGTGAGAAATCCTTGACCTGGCCGATCGGATGCAGATCGTCGCCGACGATTTTGATGTCAGGTCGTTTGGTGGCCAGCATTTCCTTGGCTGCCTTGGTAAATTCCTGACCGTGCGCATAATTCTGACCGATGATGTAGACGTTTTTAATGTTTTTGTCTTTGGCCAGCGCGTTGGTGATGCCATCCATTTTCATTTCGGTATTGCCGTCAAAGCGGAAATGCCAGAAACTGCATTTGCTGTTGGTCAGTGCCGGAGCAATCGATGCGCCATTGAAGTACACGATTTCCTTGCCCGGATTTCTTTCATTGAACTTGTTGATGGCATCAACCAGTGCCAGTGCGACACCCGATCCAACCTGATGCACAATGTAGCGCACGCCCTGGTCACTGGCGATTTTCAACTGTTGCAATGATTCCTGCGGCGAACCCTTGCCATCCAATACCATCAGTTCAAAGGTATTGTCACCGGCCCATTTTTCCTTGTTGGCACGTTCGATATACATTTGCAGGGTATTGGTGGAGTTTTTGATCAGTGGCGCAAACGGACCGGTAACGGCGTCGATGTAGGCGATCTTGATGGTCTCAGCCTGAGCTGCGGCAGCACCGAACACCGAGGCGGCGGCCAGACTGGCGGTGCAGAGTACTAATTTGCGGTAGTTGAAATTCATGTCTCTTCCTCTTTAGGTTGTTGTTGCAAGGTTTCACCCATTGCAGTGTGAATTATTTCCCCAATTACTCTGAAACAAACCGGTATTCCCGGTACAGCTCCCTTAATTTATTTTTCAAAACCTTGCCGGTCGCGCCGATTGGCAAGGCTTCAACAAACACAACATCATCCGGCATCCACCATTTGGCAATTTTTCCTTCATAAAAGGCCAGCAGTTCGGCTTTTTCAACATCCATGCCGGGTCGTTTTACCACTACCAGCAGTGGTCGTTCATCCCATTTCGGATGGAAAATCCCGAGGCAAGCTGCCTGCATCACTGCCGGATGGGCAATGGCAATGTTTTCCAGATCGATCGAGCCGATCCATTCACCACCGGATTTGATGACATCTTTGGCACGGTCGGTGATCTGCATGTAACCGTCGGCATCGATTGTTGCAATATCGCCGGTGCCAAACCAGCCGTTCTGTAAAACTGAACCGGTTTCACTTTTAAAATAATGGTCAATCACCCAGGGTCCCCTGACCATCAGGTTACCGAAGGTTACACCATCCCAGGGCAATTCATTGTCATTTTCGTCGACGATTTTCATGTCCACGCCGAACAGTGCATGGCCTTGCTTCTTGAGCAGCCCGACCTGCTCGGCTTCCGGCAGGTGAAGGTGGCGGGTCTGCAGTTTGCTGACCGTGCCAAGAGGTGACATTTCTGTCATGCCCCAGGCGTGAATGGCTTCGACCCCATAGGTTTCGCGCAGTGCCGACAACATCGATGGCGGACAGGCGGAACCGCCCACCACAAGACGTTTCAGGTGGTTGAAGCGCAAATTGTTCTGACCAACATAATTCAGCAGACCCTGCCAGACCGTTGGCACACCGGCGCTGACTGATACTTCTTCCTGCTCGAATAATTCATACAGCGACTTGCCGTCCAGAGCCATACCGGGAAAGACCAGTTTGGCGCCAGTCAGCAGCGCGCCGTACGGCACGCCCCAGGCATTGACGTGAAACATCGGCACAACCGGCAGCAGGCAGTCTCGCGCCGACAGACTGAATGCATCCGGCAGCGCCAGCGCAAACGAATGCAACAGGGTCGAGCGGTGCGAATATAGCACCCCTTTCGGGTGGCCCGTAGTACCAGAGGTGTAGCACAGACTGGAGGCACTCTGTTCATTGAGCACAGGCCAGCCGTAGTCGTCCGAGTTGTCGCGGATCAGTTCTTCATAGCAGAGCAGATTCGGTATGGTACTGGTCTCTGGCATGCGTTCCCGGTCGCACAGCATGATGTAGCCTTTGATCGTTTTGCATTGCGCGGCAAACGATTCGACCAGTGGTAAAAAATTCATGTCGAACAGCAGGAACTGGTCTTCCGCGTGATTGGCGATGTAGGCGATCTGGTCGGGAAACAGGCGTGGATTGATGGTGTGCAGTACCGCGCCGCTGCCCGAGATGGCGTAATACGCTTCCAGATGCCGATACCCGTTCCAGGCCAGGGTGGCAATCCGCTCACCGGGCAGCACCCGAAGATTTTGCAGCGCATTGGCCAGCTGGCGCGCACGTTTGTGGCAGTCACGATAAGTGTAGCGGTGGATATCGCCTTCTATACGGCGCGAAACGATTTCGTTGTTGCCATAATGGCGGTCGGCGTGGCGGATGATGGAGGAAATAAGTAACGGCTGATCCATCATCTGGCCCATCAGTGTGCTGGACACATGCGTGGACATAGGACTCCTGATTGTTTTGTCTCTTGGTTTTTATGTATGCCGGATCACCTCCCGGCATGACAACTACTTTAAGTACCACAACCTGAACTGTCATTGACTGCAGCAGCCAAGATACTGGTTTGGCAGGACAAATCCGAAATCGACCCAATCAGTCGCCAGGTCCCGCACTGCATTTTTTTGATTTTAAATTACTTTTTGAACAAAATGCCTATAGTGTTGCTTGGAGATTTAAAAACAAACTGATTTAATGCAGGTTACCGGTTGCCAACGAGATTGGGTCGGGCCTCAATGATTATTTATAAACTTTTGCCAACTATTTAACAAATCAGGAAATTGTCACATGGATTTGAAGATGCACCGCATTGTCTGTTTTCTCATTGGCACTGGCGCCGCATTGCTTTCAGCGGCGTCAGCCGCTGATCTTACGGAGCGGCAGGCCCAGTTATTGGCCAATAACTGTGTGCAGTGCCATGCGCGCGCTGAAATCGGCGCACCCATCATGGGCAATCCGGCCGACTGGAAAGAGCGCAGCAAACAGGGCGAAGAAAAATTGCTGGCCAACGTGATCGTCGGCGTGCGCGGCATGCCGCCGTTGGGTTACTGCAGCGCCTGCACCGAACAGGACTTTCGCGCCCTGATTCGCTTTATGGCAAATCTCCCGGATCAGGGTAAGGGAGAATCGAAATGAGCTTTGATTTGAAACGTCGTCGCGATTTTCTGAAGGCCGTCGCTGTGACTGGTGCCACCATCGCCACAACCGGCATGCTAAGCGGCTGTGACGGTTTCGAGGCCGAACCACAAAGTCCGGTCAGTTTCACGCCGGGCAAACCGCTGCCATGGATTAACTGGGCTGGCAACCAAAGTTGTTTCCCGGCTGCGCGGTTGGCGCCGACCCATGAAGATGAACTGGTAGCGATGCTGAAAAATGCCACCGGTGCCATCCGCGCCGTTGGTGCCAGCCATTCATTCAGTGCCGTGGTGCCCACGGACGACACGCTCATTACAACCGACCTGCTGTCGGGTGTGATCCAACATGATCCGGCAACAGTGCAAGCTGAAATCTGGGCGGGTACCCGCATGCACGCGTTGGGACCAATGCTGCATGAAATCGGTCAGGCCCTGCCGAATCAGCCCGACATGGATTACCCGGCCATGGGTGGTGCGATCGCCTGTTCGGCCCATGCAACCGGCAAGGGATTCGGTTCGATGTCATCTTATGTCACCGGACTGACACTGGCCACTCCGTCCGGTGAACTGCTGGAGTGCAGTGCCACCAGTCACCCGGAAATATTCCAGGCAGCGCGCACTTCGCTCGGCGCACTGGGCGTCGTGTCGCGTTTGAAACTGCAGAACCTGCCCTCGTTCAAACTGGTCGAAACCAACCGGGTGGAAAAGACCGAAGACGTACTGGATGATTTCGCTGCGCGCATTGCACAACACCGTCACTTCGAATTTCTGCCGCTGCCGCATACTTCGCTGTGCGCCACCGTCACCACCGATATCGCCAAAGAAGGTGATGTGAATGTGGGTGAGGAAGACAGCGGCGCGGCGCATACGCTCAGAAAAGTATTCAACGCGCTGTCGTGGCTGCCGGCCATTGGCGACGCAACCTATGAAAAAGTGCTGACGCTGGCGCTGGGTGGTGCCGGCAGTGAAATCCGTACCGGCCAGTCCTTTGAAGTGTTTCCGCATGTGCGCACGGTGCGGTTCCGCGAAATGGAATATACCGTGCCGGCCGAGCTGGGCGCGGCCTGCCTGCGTGAAATTCTGCAAACCATCAAGACCAAAAAGATACCGGTCTGTTTTCCGCTTGAGTATCGTTATGTGAAAGCCGATGATATCTGGCTGTCGATGTTTGAAGGCCGCGACGGCATCGCGATTTCGGTGCATCAGTACGGCGACCTCGATTACAAGGCGTACTTCGGTCAGATCGAACCGATCTTCTGGAAATACCAGGGCCGGCCGCACTGGGGAAAAATTCACACGCTGAAAGAACCGCAGCTGGCCGCACTGTATGCGCATCACTGGCAGGACTTTAAAGAAGTCAGAAAGACGCTCGACCCGAACGGCAGAATGCTGAACGCGCATTTAAAATCACTTTTTGGAATCTGATATGGTAACTCGTCGCAATATGCTCATCGGTGGTGGTGCAGTGGTTCTGGGTGCCGCGCTGGCGCGCCCTTCCGACAAGGGTGGCAGCTATCCCGAGTATTTCGGTCATCTCAACCAGCTGTTGCGCAGTCAAGAAATTGACCGCCCGGTGCTGGTGATCGACATGGACCGGCTGGACCGCAATATTGACCGCGTTGCCAAATCGATCGGCAGCGGCAAGGGTAAAAATTATCGTATCGTTGTGAAATCGATTCCGTGTCCGCAGCTGGTGGATTACGTCGCACAGCGCGCCAAGACCAAATCGCTGATGGTCTTTCACCGGCCGTTTTTGCAGGAAATGGCACGCCTGCGACCGGACGCCGATATTCTGCTCGGCAAACCCATGCCGGTCAGTGCCGCACACCATTTCTATACCGAACACAGCGGCGCGTTCAATCCGGCAACGCAGCTCCAATGGTTGATCGATACCGAGGCACGACTTGGACAATATCTGGAACTGGCCAAAACCCAGAACCTGTCCATGCGCGTCAATCTGGAAATTGATGTTGGTCTGCACCGTGGCGGCTTTGCCAATGTGACTGATCTGGCCTCGGCGCTGAAAGTGATCAGCGACAATCCGCAACATCTGAGTTTTTCAGGATTCATGGGTTACGATGCGCATCTGATGGGACTGCCGGGCTTTCTGGCCGAGCGTGAATTACCCAAAGTCAAAGCACGCTATCAGGCTTTTCTTGAGGTGCTGAAAACCCGGTTCCCGCAACTGCTGCATGACGGCCTGACCTTCAATGCCGGCGGCAGCCCGACCTTCCGTCATTATGAAAGCGATACCTTCGTCAATGACCTGTCGGCCGGTACCTGTCTGATGAAACCGACTCACTACGACATCCCGATCCTGAAAGATTTCGAACCCGGCGCCTTTATTGCCACACCGGTGCTGAAAAAACTGCAGGGCGCAAATCTGCCGGCGCTGGAAGCACTGGGCCCATTGTTGCGCGGCTGGGATGTGAATCAGGCGCAGATGATTTTCGCGTACAGCGGCAACTGGCTGGCAGAAAACGAAGCGCCGCCGGGACTGTCGCCGAATTTCGCTTACACCAGCTCCAACCAGCAGGGTTATAACGCATCGGCTTCGGTGCAGGTCGGTGTGGATGATTTTATTTTCCTGCGCCCAACCCAGTCTGAAGCGGTGCTGCTGCAGTTTGGTGATCTGGTGCTGGTGCGTGGTGACAAGATCGAGGCGCGCTGGCCGGTGTTGCCGGTGGGGGTTTAGGCGCTAAAAACGATGACTTCGAATCAACTATTTTCATTGCCTTAAAGATAACCAAAAAAGTAAATGTATTGACGTTTGCAATACGTTGGCTATACTCCAACCATGGAGATCGAATACGAGCTAAACGGGATACTTTTTCGTTGGAATTCTGAAAAGGAACAGGCGAATATCAGTAAGCATGACGGGATAACATTCCGGCGTGCGGCACAAGTATTTTTCGATCCTTTTGTCATTGGCGAAGATGCCTCGCGCAATGATGAAGTGCGCGACGGCGCTATTGGCGTGGACTTTGATTTGCGTGTCTTGTACGTCGTCCATATGGAAATCATAGACAACTATATTCGCATCATTTCCGCGAGGAAGGCGGAATCACTGGAAAGGAAACGCTATGAAAATAGAAGCAATTAAAAAGCGTCTGGGGAAGAATCGACCTATGGTCGCAGTGACGTTGAGAATGCCAGAAGACGTCGTCGATGATCTGAAGCGTGTCGCTCCGATGCGAGGTTTTGCTGGTTATCAGGCATTACTGAGAGCGTATGTAGGGGTCGGACTCAGAGATGATTTGGAACGGCTGGAAAAGTCCGATGTTGCCCGGTTAATCGAGAAGCTGAAAGAAATCGGTGTCTCAGAAGAAACCATCAACAAAGCGGTTGCCGCAAGTGCATGTCACGAATGAATATTTCTTATTTGGATGAAGTATGTATCAATCGCGCGTTGGCTATTTGATTGATAACCAGTGTCGCAGGATTGGAACGCGATATCACGATTAATTTATGCTGACGCGCGCACCGGCTTTTTTGGATTCATACATTGCAACGTCAGCAGATTTAAGGAGATCATTGGCATCCGCTATATCGCCAAGGAACAATTTTGTGCCAATGCTGGCCGAGGCACGATGCCGCACCGTTCCAAGCGTAAAATCGACGCGCAGGCTGTCGCTGATTTTGCCGGTAATTGAATCAACATAGGTTTTGGCGCTGTCCTGTTTATTTCCCAACCCTTCTAACAGGACAACAAACTCGTCGCCACCCAATCTTGCCACCGTATCACTCTCGCGCACCACACTTTTCAATCTGAGTGCGACTTCAATGAGCAAACGATCGCCAACTTCGTGGCCCTCAGCATCGTTTAACTGTTTGAATCGATCCAAATCAAGGAACAGGATTGCGCCGTAACTGGCCTGGCGGGCACTTGATTTAATGGCATGATCCATTCGATCCAGTAAAAGTCGCCGGTTAGGCAATTTCGTCAAGGAATCATGAAATGCCAAATTTCGGAGTTCTTCCTCCATGCGTTTTCTTTCGGTCAGATCAATAAACTGAACCAGCAAATTTCGTACGCCTGAGACCTCGGTCAACGAAATTCGACAATCCAGAAACACTTCTTTGCCATACGACGTCTCGGTATGAATGTGGCAGTTCTGCGTTTCCCTTTTCTCTATTGCGGCCAGGCACGCAGCCTGCAGTCCGGATGTTTGCCACGCGCGGATTGTATTGAAATTTTGGGAAAGTAATGTTTGCTTTGTTGTTCCGATCATTTCAGCGTAAGCGTCGTTGACTTGAACACATTGACCATGTGTGTCGTAGACACCCATGGGAAACGGTGATTCAAGCAGGATGGTCTGGTTGAGCTTTAATGCGCCGGCGAGATGGGTGGTCCGTTGCGCCACCGAAATCAGCAACATACCAAAGTCGGTCACCAAAGTGACGAAAAAAAAGCCATATATGTTGATGACCGGGATGAGTTCGCCAGTCATTATGTCCGTGCCTGGCGGAGCGGAGATGGACCAGAATGCCCGCATGCCCGAGATGCCTATCATGCCCGCCAAAATACTGACTAACAAATTGCGCAACTGTTTCGTGACGGATGATCCGGTCATCCATTGCCAGCTCATTAACCCGAAAATAATCAGCATCATGACCGAGCTGAACACCATTCTGATATTAGGGGGCTGTGTCGCAAAAAGAATTCGTGCCACGATAACGCATGCGACCGTCGTGATATGTAACCTGTGTGTGATGGGTGAGCCGGTAACGCGGCGCAATGCCAGATAGGCATAAACCCAGCCAATCAGCAAACTGATGTTGCCCGCAGTGATCAGTATCGGCGCATACGAACTGGGCCGAAGCGCGATAAAACTCCAGCCTATGCACTGAAAAAATTTGGCAGCAATCCAAAACGGATTATGGAGGTCACTCAACTTGTGCGACTTGAACAGGAACAGTTCAATACCAAACAGTAAATTGCATATGGCTAAAACGACAATAATTGATTTAATGTCCATACACTGTATTCGATTATTTCAATTTGCAATTTTAAGGGCAGGCGCTATCAAATAGTCATGAAATTAAATGGATGCATCAAGCACAATAGTTAACAAAATCGATTTATTCAATCTGCCATTATTGAAAAATAGTGTGTTTGAGTCGATGCGATGGAAAAAAGCGACCGATCCTGCAGGTCACTGGCAAAGCAGTGAGGTTGAATCAGGTCGGCGAGGTGGCAGGCGTCGAACTGTTCGCCGTGCTGTCGGTGGATTGGACTGGCTGGAGCGCATCCGCTGCAGTTTTGACCGAGTGGATGATGTCCATCAAATTCGAGTACTGGCTCAGTAACGTGTTCCAGTCGTCCTTCTTGTGCGCTTTTTTGCTGCTCACCTCAGTAGTGGCGGCATTCGGATCCGGCGCGGCAACGGGCGCCGGTGGCGGGCTGAGCGACTTGATCAGCGCAGCCAATGCCTGTCCGCTCGAGGTTGAGCCGGTGGGCGCCGGTGCCGTTACCGATGACGCCGTTGAACTGCTGGCTGGAGCCGGCGCATTACTGCTGGTCGGTGCGGACTGCGTTGCGGAACTGACGGATACGTCTGTGACGGTATCGGTTTCTGTCACGGCTGCGCTGACATCGAGCTCAGCCTTGAAAGCGATAGTCTGACCATTTGCCAGCGTGATGTGACCGGACCCTGCCAGCTTCGCGGCACTGGTTTCGCTGAATACCGTGGTGGATTGTGATCCGTCCGCTTCATTGACGGTTGTGCCGCCGTCCTGAGTTTGTGTCGCCTGAATTTGGGTTTGGGTCTGGGTCAGCGAGCTCGTATCACTGCTCTGCGCGCTGAAATTATCGAAGGTAACAGTTGAATTCTGCAGTGCATCCGAACCGATCTGGGTTGCCAGCTCTTGCTCGGCGAAACTGCCCAGGGTGAGTTCACCCTTGTTGATATCGATACCGTTACCACTACCAGAGCCGGAGCCGGAACCGGAACCGGAACCCAGTCCAGTCGGATCAAGCAGGTCATTGGCATACTGTGTCTGTAACGATTGCAACCTGTTCATCGTGCCCGGTGTATAGAGGGGTGTGGACTGTAGCAGACTCGTGGGAACAGCAAACTGCAGGTTTGAGTTGGACGATAAAGTGACCTGGGTGCTGCGCAAGTCAACGTGCAGGGATTCAGCACTGCCGGTTGGCGTAGCGACCGGGTCAGCAGCTTTAGCCTTACCCGATTGTGTGGTGCGGGCAAACGGATTCGAATCGGCAACCGGTGACGGTGTCGATGAAAATGGCGATACGGTACCGATGTCCATATATTCTCCCTGACATACGGAGGTTATCGGCAGGTTTTAAAAAAGCTGAAGTGTTGGTCGAATTATTCATTTACAATATTTTCAACAACACAATTTTCCCATTCCATCTGATAAATCGGACAACTATGAAGTTCAAAATCTGGATCGCCACTATTCTGCTCATCCTCATCGCCACAGCGACGGTTTTCCTGGTCTCTCTGCAAGGCCGCGGCACCAATTTATATACTGAGGGTCCGGCCGCTGAAAAGCTCGAATTCCCGAAGGACTTCTATTGGGGTGCATCGATAGCGGGTGAGCAGGCAGAAACGCTGCAGGCCAGTGACTGGGCTACTTTTGAACAGGATGCCTTTCTGCATCAACGCTTTGAGGCCGGTCCGGAAATGGAAACCACCAGGCCCGGCCATATCCGCAATTATGGCAACTGGTCAGAACAGGTACGTCGCGACAAAACCGGCTTCGACAAACTGTATCCCGAAGATTTTGCGACGGCCAATCGGATGGGCCTTAATGCATTTCGCAACTCGATTGAATGGGCGCGCCTGTTTCCGCGTGCCGACATGACAACGCCCGACCCGGCGGCGATTGCCTATTACAAAGCCATGATCGCGGAAATGAAAAAGCAGCACATCACGCCGTTCATGACCCTGTTTCATTATGTCGCGCCGGCCTGGTTTTTTGAAGCGGATGCCAAGGGTAAAAAGGGTTGGGAGCGCAGTGATGCTATGCAGCACTGGCAGCGTTTTGTTGATGCTGTGGCAGATAATTTCATTCCGGATGTGGAGCAGTGGTGCACTCTGAATGAACCGATGGTGTATGTGTACAGCGGCTATATCGACGGCCTGTATCCGCCGCTGGAACGGCGCAAGGATCTGGAAGCAACCGCTGGTGTATTGGAAGGTCTGCTGCAGGCGCACGCGATGGCTTATCAGACCCTGCACCGGGTGGCAGCCGAACGGCACGCCAAAGTCAATGTCGGCATCACCCAGGCCATGGAAGCGTTCGAACCGCTGCGCAACTGGGCGCCACTTGATCGTATCACCAATGATCTGGTCTCCCAGGGGTGGAACTGGGATTTTCTGGATGCGATACAAAGCGGTCGTCTGAAAATGGCCAATACCTCAGTCGACCGGCCCATAACTGGATTGCAGGGTACGC
>Ga0209067_10000899_pt1 | contig 18686 bp, 13 predicted proteins | sample ColStrG_CSR_2013_FD_187199 | JGI IMG/M metagenome (GOLD analysis project Ga0209067, IMG submission 187199) | Freshwater sediment microbial communities in response to fracking from Pennsylvania, USA - Cold Stream Run_MetaG_CSR_2013 (SPAdes)... | ecosystem: Environmental > Aquatic > Freshwater >...
CGGCAGTCTCGGCTCGCCCAGCGGCATCGCCGTGGATCGCGCGGGGAACGTGTACATCGCCGACGTCCAGTTTGGCCGCGTGCGTATGGTGAACACCTCGGGAACCATCAGCACCGTGGCAGGGGGCGGATCGGGCGGCGACGGACCGGCCACCAGCGCTGCGCTTCAGGGCCCCTTCGGTCTGGCGCTGGACAGCCAGGGGAACCTGTATATCGCCGAGGGCTTGGGGGGCACGGGGACCTCCATGCGGGTTCGAAAGGTGACTCCCTCAGGTACCATTAGCACGGTTGCCGGGGGCAACGGCATAGGTTTTTCCGGTGATGGCGGTCCCGCCACGCAGGCGCAACTCGACCAGCCTCTGGGATTGGCGGTGGACAGCGCGGGAAATCTCTACATCGCAGACTTTGGAAATAACCGGGTGCGTAAGGTGGATTCATCGGGAATGATCATCACCATTGCCGGCGCCGGTCACATCGCCGGCAATAGCACCAACATTGGCGATGGAGGCCCTCCAGCCGCGGCCAGTCTCCAACCCAGCGGCTTGAGCTTTGACGCTTCGGGCAATCTCTACATTTCCGATTACTCCGGATATCGCGTCCGCAAAATCACGTTTGGAGCCAAGCCGCGGGGTCTTTCCACGAGCGCGGCGTCCCTGTTTTTTGCCGCCACCCTGGCTCACCCCGCGGCCCCGAGTCAACAGCTTACCGTGGAGAGTGTGGGCGGCCCGCCCATCAGCTTTACGGCCGCCTGGAGCGTCCAGTCCGGCGGCAATTGGCTGACGGTCTCGGGTGGCGGTACCACGCCGCAAAGCGTCACGGTGAGTCCGGGTAATGGGCCCATACCGGCCGGCACCTACAAAGGCACGATCACGATTACGCCCAGCACGACGGGTTATTCGGCAATCACCGTTCCAGTGACTTACACCGTCAGCGCCGCGGCTCCCACCACACCTGTGATCACCGACGTTCAAAACGGAGCCAGCTTTCAATCCGCATTCTTCTCCAACTCAATCTGGACCGTAAAAGGAACCAACCTTGCCTCCACCACGGACAATTGGAATAAGTCGATTGTCGGCGGGGCGCTTCCCACTTCGCTCGACGGCGTGACCGTCACTTTTGATGGCTACCCGGCCTACATCAGCTACATCAGCCCCACTCAGATCAATCTGATGACGCCCAACGATCCCGCGGTGGAGGCGGTGAGCGTGGTGGTGAACAATAACGGCGCCATCAGTTCGACCTTCACTACGCCGGGGGTCCCCACATTCTATTCGCCGGCGTTCTTCATGTGGCCCAACAACCAGGCAGTGGCCACTCACACCGACTACACCTATGCGGTAGCGCCTGGCACGTTCCCAAGCCTGGCGACGGTCGCGGCCAAACCGGGCGAAGTGATCATTCTGTGGGGCACCGGATTCGGTCCGACTTTGCCGCCCACGCAGGATGGAGCCGTGGTTCCCGGCGACCAGGCTTATTTGACCAGCACCCTGCCATCGGTCACCATCAATAATGTTCCGGCCACTGTCTACGCCGCCGCGTTGGCAGCGGGCTACGCAGGTCTGTATCAAGTGGCGGTTCAGGTACCGGCTTCGTTGGGTAACGGAAACTGGCCGGTGATTGCAACTATGGGCCTGTTTGACGGAGCGTCATCGCCCAGCAGCGTCGTGCTTGCCGTGCATAACTAGCCAGCGCGGATTCGCACTTTTTGCCCAAAAGCAGCCCGTAACTCCGGCCCGCTCGAAAACCGATAAAGAATGCCGTTGTAAATGCCATCAACGAAGGCTATGGCGGGCGGCTTCATCATATAATCTCGGATTCCCAGCGCCGTTACGCGGCAAAGCCGGCGGAACTTGCATTCCGCCGGCTTTGGTTAGCGCGCTCTGAGATCTTTTCTCAGAACCTTATGGTGCCTGAGAACTGCATCCGGCGCATGGTTCCGCCCCCGGCCAGTCCGGTAATCTGACCCGCGCTTGGGCTTTGGACGTCGCCGTTCGGCCCGCCGAGATTGGTGTGGTTGAAGGCATTCGAGGCATCGGTCCGCAGGGTAAATCCGATGCGTTCCGTGAACTTGAAGGTCTTGGCCAGCGTCAGATCCTGCTGGATGAAATGCGGCCCGAAAAGCGTGTTAATCGGGTAGTTTCCGAAGGTGTTGGCAGTCGGAATCAGAAAGGCGCCTCCAACGCCACCCTTGAACCATTGGTTGCGGTTGCCCTGTGCTCCGGCATAGGGGTCCCCGCTTCCCAGGTTAGGGCGGTTGTTGGGACCCTGATTGGGCTGGCCCCCCTGCGAACCGTAGTTTTCGAGTGACGGCGAGAAGGGAAACCCGCTGTAATAGGTGGTGATGCCGCTGACGGTCCACCCACCGAGGGCGATATCGGCGGCCTTACCGATGTTGGCTCCGAATTTCCGCCCGTGGCCGAACGGAATGTCGTAGGTCTGGGCAAAGGTCCACTGCTGGCGGGGAAGCGTGTTGCTGTAGCCTTGGCCCGCGGCTCGGTCGTAAAGGAAGTAGTAGTTAGAGTCATAGCCCCAGCCGTCGCCAAACTGACGCTGATAGGTATAACTACCCTGCAGGGTCCACCCTTGCCAGGCGCTGACCTTGACCGTGGCCTGGAACGAGTTGTAGTGCTCGTTGGAGCAGTCGCAGTAGTAGGAAAGGTCGTTGGTCCAGCCAAACTTGGCGTAGTATGGGCGATCGAGGTTAGTGTTGCTCACTCCGGGCACGAACACTGCCTCGTTCGGATTGATGGTGTTGCTGGTGCCCATGAACCCATGCCGGTTGGAGTTACCCACATAGCCTGCCGTAAGCGCCACCCGGCTACTTACCTGGCGCTGAATCGATAGATTGTATTGGTAGACCTGCGGCAGCGTAATGGTGGTGGGCCGGAACTTCGGATTGATATTCGCCGGAAGCGGGAACGTTCCATTCGAGCTTACAGTGATCGGCGCCAGAGTGCCCGGACCCTGTGCCAGGGTAAACACGTCGGTGAACCCATTGGGAGGCTGCAGGCTCTGGTTGGAGAGCACGGGCGGGTTCTGCGACACGTTATGCCCGAAGTTCGAACCGAAGACTCCCAGATCGTAGCCCCATCCGAATCCAGTCCGGATGACAGTCTTTGGATTGAGCTGGTATGCCACTCCAAATCGAGGGGCAAAGTTCTTCCAGTTCATGGTCTGGATGCCATGGGAGGACACCCCGCCTACGCCAAAAACATACATCAGGCCGTCGTTCAGGTTGAGCGTGGCGCCATTCCCAGCCCCATTGACACTCTCGGGGAAGACCATTTCCCAACGCAGGCCCAATGTGAGAGTAAGCTTCGCATTGGGACGCCATTCGTCCTGGCCGTACCAGAAGAAGCGCCGCTGGCGCTCCGCCGCGTTGGTGCTGGAGCTGACGTACCGTCCGAAGTTGGTTACGTCTCCCAACGCGAAAGTCGCCAAACCGATACCGGGTGAAACGCCTTGGCCGGCGGAGGCTACCGAGCCGGTGACGCCGCCATTAAACGTCAGTTCGCCCGCGCGATGACTGTCGCTGGGGACGCGGAGGTTTAACGCGTAACGGAGGTCAGCGCCCAGTTTGAAGGTGTGCTTGCCCACCGTCTTGCTGACGTTATCCACAAACTGAAACTGCGACTCAGTCTGGGTCAAAGGACAGTTGCACTGGTTCACACCCAGCGCGTAGCCAAGCTGGAAACTGTCGTTTGGCGAGGCGATATTGAAATAGGGCAAGCCGGACGTATAGGTCTTGTCGAGATTCAGCCCGGGAATTCCGGCATCCTGCGCCGGTGACGTGCCGTAACCGTTCGGAACGTCGAAGACGTGGTAACGCATCCAGCCGAAACGGAATTCGTTGATCAGAGTGGCGCTGATGGTGTTCGTCCAGCCGATAGCGACGCTCTGGTTGGACGCCACCGAATTGCCGGCATAGTTGCCAAAAGCCGGTCCGCCGGCAGCCAGTCCAAATGCGCCCGGCGCACTTTCCGTAAAGCCCTGGTAGCTGTAGCGGCCGAAGATTGTATTCTTCGGGTTCAAATAGTAGTCCTCGCGTGTGTTGTAGGCATTACCGTGAATCGCCACGGCGCCGTTGGTCGAGTAGTTGTTGACGAAAGGCGCATTCCCGATCTGTTGGATATTCGGTAGCGGGAAGTACGCCATGAGCTTCTGTGCCTGCGGAGAGAGCAGGCTGGTGGGGATGGTGTTATTCGCAAAAGGCGTGCGGCCCACGCCGGTAGCCGGATCGCCTGTGTTGGGATCGTAGATCTGGTAGTTCTTGTTATACGCTAGCCAATCGCTGAAATTGCCGGAGCGGTTCAACGCGTCGGGCACGCTGGTCACTACCGAAGCACCTTGCGACTGCCGGTTCCACTGCGCGTCGCCGAAGAAGAACAACTTGTCCTTGATGATCCGGCCGCCGCCCGATCCGCCAAACTGATTCTGCCGGTAGGTGGCTGGCGGCAGCCCCGTGAAGGGATTGGCTGCGAAGGTGGTGAAGCCCGGTGTGTTGAGCTGCAAGTATTCGAACACATCGCCATGGAAGTCGTTGGTGCCGGACTTGGTAGAGTACGACGCGATGCCTCCGCCCACATACGAGAATTCAGCGTCAAAGTTCTGCAGCGACTGTTTGACCTCGGCAATGGAGTCGAAGTTCGGGTTGATGACGATGATTCCGAGAATCGGATCCTGATTCGTCGTGCCGTCCAGTTCGTAGCCCATGGAATCGAACAACTGGCCGTTGACCACCATCTGCACGCTGCCCTGCGGGTTTTCGTCGGAGGCATGCTGCCAGCCGATTTTCGCCGAACCAGGCTGCAACAGTTCCATCGACTGCAGGTTGCGTCCGATGTTCGGCAGGTCGTTGATCTGTTGGGACGAGAACGTCTGCGCGACATCGGCGCGGTCGGACTGCAGCAGCGGCGCCGCCGCCGTCACTTCGACCTGCGTGGCCACGTCGCCGACCTGCATCTTCCCGTCGTAGCGGGCGGCTTCGTCCACGTGAACTTCCAGATTGCCGGAGGCCAGCTTCGAGAAGCCAGGAGCCTCAATGGTCACGGTGTAGGTGTCCGGAATCAGTTGACGTTTGGTGTAGTTGCCCGACGAATCCGTGGAGACCTCGAATTTGGTGCCCTTGTTTACGTCGGTAATGGTTATTTTTGCGTTGACCACCACGGCTCCTGCCGGATCCGTTACGGTGCCAAAAATACTGCCGAAGACCTGCTGCGCATAGCTGACCGAGGCGATCGAACCCAGCGTGATCGCTATGCCGATCAGGAGCATGCGGCGACGGTGCCTTGACATGACGTTTCTCCCTCTCTTTTCTTTCCCTCTGTTTGTCTTGCTGGCCCGAACCGCAGAGGTGCCCTGGGGTGCTAGACCAGCCGTACCCTGAACCACTGTTGTCTGGCTGACTATATAACTACTTTCACCTTCCTGTCAATACCAATTTGGTTCTTTCTTGGGGATCGGCGCTCTCAGAATACTTGCCCAGACTGCCGAACCGAGGGCCTGCGAAGCCTGAAATCGTGAACCCGATTGGGGCATCCCGCACCCGGCGCCGCCATGCTGAATATACGTTATTTCTTGTGTCGGAGCGTCTCAGCTTGCTCGGCGTCCTTCTTTTGCTTGATGCGCGCGCCCTCGGCGAAAGCCTGTTTGCTGCCTTCCACATCCCCTTGCATGCGGAGAACCTGGCCGATCATGTTGGATGGTCCCGGGTCGTCGGGTAGGAGGCGGGCCGCCTCCCGCAAAGCCTTCAGTGCCCCGTCAAGGTCTCCCTTTTGCTTGAGTGCCGAGCCAAGCAGATAATGCGCCTGCCCATAATCGGGCCGCTGCGCCACGGCGGCTTGCATCTGCTTCGCCGTTTCCTCAAAATCGCCGAGTTGCCAGACCGTCATACCGAGGGTGTAATGGGCTTCCGGCAAGTCGTTATCGAGCCGGATCGCCTCCTGGAGTTCCTTCCTGGCGCCCTCCAGATCGTCCTGCTGTTTCAGCGACAGCCCGAGATCGTAGTGCGCGACCGCGGAGCCAGGGTCCAGTTTGACGACGGACCGGAACCGCTCCTCCGCTTTGCGGAACTCGCCCATCTGCAGGTAGGTGAATCCAATATTCACCAAGGCGTCCGTGTTGCGAGCGTCGATCTCCAGAACCTTGCGGAACTGCTCCATTGCCTTCTCCGGTTCCCGCAGCTGCACCAGCATGAACCCGTAGCCGTTGCGCGCGATGAGATCGTTCGGGTTCAGTTCGACGGCCTTGGCGTAAGCGTCGCGGGCTTCCGGCAGCGCTCCTGTCTGTCGCAGCGAAAGGCCCAAGGAGTTCCAGGTAGACGCGTTGTGGGGTTCCAACCGGGCGGCGATCTTCAGTTCGTTCACGGACTCTTCATAGTGCGACACCTCGAAAAACGAAAGACCGAGTTTCAGGTGGTAGTCGGCCACGGCGGGGGCGAGCCTGACGGCCGTCTGCAGAAGCGGGATAGCGTGGTTCGGATCCTTATCGAGCCAGTACAGAACACCAAGATGAAAGTGCGCGGCGGCGTAGCCGGGCTCAAGCTGGATGGCGCGTTCAAAGTGCGGCTTGGCTTCGGGGCCGCGCTGGAGCACGGCCAGCAAAAAGCCGATCTCATCCTCCAGTTCGGCCGACTGGGGATCGGCCGCCGCCGCCTTTTCGGTGACGGCGAGCGCGCCGGCGGCATCCCCTCGGACCTTCAGCGCCTCCGCCTGCCGTTTGAGCTGCGCCGCCGTTTGGGCGCTTGCGGCAATGGAAAGGCAGGCAGCAAGGACAAGGAGGAGGGGGAGGGGCATGTCTCCCAAGCTCGCAACCGCATTTCGAAGGGCGGCCGGCGGATTGCCAATCCGCCGCAGGTTTCCAACCTGCCCCACAGAATTAGTCAGACAGGCGGACAAACGTCTAGGCCCCCGAAACATCGTTCCTATTATACTGGGTGCATGTTGGGCACTCTGCTGCTGTTTGCGATGCTGGCGGACGATCACTCCGCCGGAGTGGAGTTCTACAAGCAGCGCCAGTTTTCGAAAACCATCGAAACGCTCGAACGCGCGGTGGCCAATGAGCAGCGCGGCACGCCGGAGTATCGCGAATCGGCGGTGATCCTGGGCCAGAGTTACTATCTGTCCGCGCACCTGCCGGAGGCGGCTGCCTGGCTGCAGAAGGCGGTGGACGATGGCGTCCGCATCAACGAAGTGTTCTACATGTTGGGCAACTGCTACATCCAGGAGCGGCAACCAGAAAAGTCGCGGGCCGCGTTCGCGGCGATGTTCGGGGTGCCGTTTGAATCGGCGGCCGCGCACCTGTTGACCGCGCAGTTCATGGTCCGGCAGGAATTCGAGGAGTTCGCCTCAAAAGAACTGGCGCGCGCGCTGGAACTCGACCCCAAGATCCCGCAGGCTCACTACCTGATTGGGATGCTGGCCATCTTCCGCAACGAACTCGACAAGGGCATGGAAGAGATGCGGCAGGAGATTGCGATCAATCCCGACTTCGCGATGGCACACTACAAGCTGGGCGACGCCTATACCCGCCGCGAGGACTGGGACGGCGCCATCCCGCCTTTGCAACGTGCCGTCTGGCTGAACCCGGACTACAGTGGACCCTACATCCTGCTGGGCAAGGCCTATTTCAAGAAGAAGGACTTGGGGTCGGCCGAAGGCATGCTGCGCCGCGCGATCAAAATGGATCCGGGCAACTACCAGGCTCACTACATGCTCGGCCAGGTCCTGATGCAGACCGGCAAAGCCGAGGAAGGCCGCAGGATGCTGGAGGAGTCGCAGAAACTGCGAGGTCCGGGCGACAAGTAGCCGGCCAATGCATTCGGAGCGAACAACAAGGCCCTTTTTGGGATAACCACCTGCCCTTCTGGCTCTCTGGCATTCTGGAGTTATAACGATAAGGAAGATGACCTGCAGCGTACCCGAACCGCTCGCTGTGCGGTTCCTGCGCAGGGTTCCGTCGCGCGCCCAGTTCGCGGTTCGTGAGCGAGGCGTTGGCTACCCGACTGGAACAGCGCGACACGGACTTGATCCGCGCCTGAGAGGCAGCAGACCTGGACCTAGGCTTGCCCTAGAGGCTAGGTGTTGCCGGAATCGAGAAGGACTTTGAAGAAAGCGGCGACGAAATGGCGGAGCCCTGGACGTGAACCCGTGGAAATGATTCCGGAGCGCGGTGAGATCTGGTGGGTCGCGCTTGATCCCGCACTCGGGTCGGAGATTCGGAAGACGCGACCCCGTGTTGTGATGTCGCCGCTGATACTTCCTTTATAGGTATGCTCGGACCGCGCCGTACGCCTCATTTCCCGCGACAGTCAGCAGCTCAACCGGCGTGCCGTACACTCGCAATTCCTGTCCACCACGGCGCCGAGCGTCCGGGTTTGCGGTGCCCGGCTATCGCTGAGCGACCTGGACTAGCTACCGAAAAACTCTTGCAGCGTTCCGCGCACTCATGATAGCCTCTAAGAGCCCTCAACTGAGCCTAACGAAGGGAGGTACGTCCGTTATGCGATACGAATTCAATCCGCTTAATCAAGCGATGATCGGCGCGCTTCAGGATTGCCTGCTTTCCGCCCGTCCTCGCTAGGCCAACCCTCTAAACAAAGTTCGGCACCATAGCGCCGAAGTGTGTCTCTGAAATCACCTTTGGTCTTTTATCAGGGCACGGTCTGGAGCCTATTTTCAAAATGAATCCGAAGATCTTTCAATCACTTACAGTTCCTGGAACTGACGAACTCCGCGAAATCCTCGTAAAACGCGTTGATCAACAGAAGCAAGCGGTCGGCATTGTCGTGGGTGTCATCGAACCGAATGGCCGCCGCGTCGTCGCCTATGGCAACCTCGCCAAGGGCGATCCACGCCCGGTCGATGGAGATACGATCTTCGATATTGGATCCATCTCCAAGGTCTTCACTTCGCTGCTATTGGCGGACATGGTGAACCGTAAAGAGGTCACCCTCGACGATCCAGTGGCCAAATATCTTCCCGAACATGTCAGGATGCCTGAACGGAGCGGCAAAGCCATCACGCTGCTTGATCTTTCCACGCACAGCTCCGGGCTCCCACGCGTCCCCGGCAACCTGAACCCGAAGGACCCAACCAATCCTTACGCCGACTACAGCGTGGACGATTTGTACCAGTTCCTTTCCGGCTACACGCTGCCACGCGACCCCGGTTCCGAAGTCGAATATTCAAACCTGGGCGGGGGACTCCTCGGCCACATCCTCGCACACCGCGCCGGAACGGATTATGAGACCCTGGTCAGAGTCCGCATCACGGAACCGCTCGGCATGCCGGACACGGGTATTTCGCTTTCTTCATTCATGAAGCAGCGCAGGGCTACGGGTCATGATGCGATGCTCGCGCCTGTCGCCAACTGGGACTTTCCCACGCTTGCCGGTGCAGGCGCACTGCGCTCCTCAGCCAATGACATGCTGACGTTCCTCGAAGCATTCCTCGGCTATAGAGAATCGCCTCTCGCACCCGCCATGAAAGCCATGCTCGACGTTAGCCGTCCCGTGGGCAAGACAGGGTTCGAGATTGGTTTGGGGTGGAATATTCTCGGAGAGATCGTCTGGCATGACGGAGGTACCGGAGGATTCCGATCGTTCATCGGATACGATCCGAAAGCGCGTGTCGGGGTAGTTGCGCTCTCAAATGCTTTTACTCTGAGCGGGGTCGATGACATCGCTACTCATCTCCTAAACCCGAAGGCGCCGCTTGCCAATCTCGATGCTCCAAGACAGCACACCGAGATTCCTGTGGATCCCAGGCTCCTGGATCACTACACGGGGCGGTATCAATTGCCGGACCGCATTCTCGAAATCATGCGCAACGGCGGCCGCCTCTTCGCACAGGTCACTGCGGTCGGCAGGAAGCCCATGGCCGGGCCTGCGTTTGAAATGTTTGCCGAGAGCGAGAGTATCTTCTTCGTGAAGGTGACTGGCGGACGGATCAGTTTTGAAATTGGCCCCGATGGCCGAGCCACGAGCCTAATTATGCACCGAGCTGGCCGCGAGCCCGTGCCCGCCCCCCGGTTGTCCTGATTCCCACCTCCATTCGGTCTGCCGGGAGACGATATGTATCAAATCGTCTCCTGCGTAGTACCGGCCCAGCCTTTAGTGCCATACCAGGGCCGCTACATCTCACTATCCTGGCAGGTCCGAAAAAACGGCCTTTCTCCTGATTTGATGGCGTCGCGGGTCACTCGCGACTAACGGCGCAGTGTAGAGCAGAGCAAATTCGCCAACTCCCGAGTGGCCGGCGAGTCGGATTTTATGAACTTGGACGTAAAGTCCTGATGTTCCATGCCCCCAGTCAGAACTCGAACCCGAAAACAAAGGGCTTAACCCCTTGCTGCTTCTTTGCAGTCCAACGTTTTCAATGTGTTGAAATTTGGCTCCCCAGGTAGGATTCGAAACTTACAACCCTTCGTAAACAGACTAGTTGGGGAGGGAGATTGCAACGGTAATAAGAGGTGAGCGATGTTCGGCGGAAACTTCTTGCATCGCGTGCTTGTTCGTCAACAGCCGCAGAAAGCCCAATTGGCCCCTACCAACTGAACGCGACCGTCATCCGCCGAAAGCCGTCCCCGGCCGGAAAACGAACTCGCACGTTGGACCCCGCCAGCTCCGCACCGCCAACCCGCACACCTGGCCGGTTGAATCGCACCGGGAGGCTGTGCTCGGAGCCGCCGAGCGCTTCGAATTCCAGTTCATACCGATCCGTCTCCCGAAGTTCGCCGATCACCTTCAAGTTTGCTGTCGGGGAGCCGGGCAACGGCAACTCGCCAGGGACGCCGATCTCTACCGCTGGAAGTGGCAACGTTATCTCGTGGGCGCTTGCTCCCGGCCGGCCGCAATCCTGATCGCGCGGAGCACTCTGCGGGGCCAGACAGAATTCGGACGAAGCGGACGGGGCCTTTACGGTCAGATGCCCACCCTGGCGGGCAAAGTCAAGATCGATCCGCAACCCGCCGAGCGGCACGTTGTGAAGGTGTGCGGTGTCCCAGGTAACCGGTAGATTCGGTGCCAGCCGCAGGGTTCGGTGCAAGGCGTCCCAATCCAAACCGAACAAGCCCCCCAACGCGGGGGTGACGACCATCGCGGAAGACCAGACCTGGTGCGAACTGCTACGGCCCAGAGGCTGGAAGAACTCGCCGGAGAGCAGTTCCGTGACGGCTCCCAAGTCCTGCGACCAGGTCAGCCCGGCGTTTTGCATCAAGTGCTGATAACCCGCGAGCGGCCGTCCCGCGCGGTACTCCGCGAGAGAAACCCAGCCTGTAAACAGAGGCCACACGGAGCCCTGGTGATAGCTGATCGGGTCGTAGAAAGAGGTGGCGTTGCTGATGTCGCGGGTACCCCAGTCCGTCGAGAACTCGGGAGACGCCCAGCGGCTGAGCATGGGATCGGCGTGGGCGAGAGCCAGCCGCCCGCTCCACCACGCCACGGCGGGATAGATGGTGGCGGTGCGATCCAGACTGCCATCGGCATTGCGGCTGAAAGCGTAGAACCGCTCGCCGGCCTCGTAATATTCGGATTCGAGTTTGGCGCGAATCTCTTCAGCCTTCCGCCGCGCATTGGCCGAAAGGGGTTCGTCATTCATGAGGGTCGCGAGCCGCGAAATGGCATCCGCGGACTGCTGGTCGAGCGCGGCGAGATAGATCTCCTGGTGTGGCATTCCCGGAGGCCAGGATTCCACCCAGCCCGTGCCTTCGGTGTTCTCATAGATTCCGTCGCCATCGGAATCATGCGCCCTGGTGAAGGCGTAAGCGCGCTTGACCGCGTCCCAATGGCGTCGCAGGAAATTCACGTCGCCGCTGGTGTTGACGTAATTCTCCATGGCCATGACGAACAACGGGGTGGAATCCGCCGAAGCGTAAAAATACGGCGTGGATTTCCAGTCCACCAGGCTGGCGGTTTGCGAGAGTTCGTGCATCATTTTCCCGTCGGCGCGCTGCCGCCGAATCAGGAACTCGAATGCCTGCCTGCTCAATTCGAAATCGCCATAGCTATTGATGGCGTACGATGTCCATAGCGAGTCCCGGCCGAAGAACCAGCCGTATCCGGGGCGAGCCGAATCTCCCGATTCATAGTAGCCAGCGATCAGCCCCGTCTGGTCATCGAGCCGGACCCTACCCTGGTCGATGGCGATCTCAGCCCAGCGGAGTGCACGGTCGAAGGCCGGGTCCGGGGTTTCGGCCGTCAGCCGGCGATCGAAGAAGTGCAGGTAGTAATCTTCGCTCCTCTGGTAGAGGTCGGGGATGCGGTCGTTCAGTGCCGCGAGCAGGGCAGGAACTTCGGCTCTGGCCGGTAGCAGCGTAATCAGCAAGGGAAAGAACCGTCCCGAATCGGTCTTGGGATCGAACGCAAGCTTCAATTCCACGGGATAGGTCTTCGGCCGCTCCTGGTAAGGCGGCAGGATGCCTGGCTTGGCGCCTGGCATCGCGAGGGCCGCGGAGAGGTCCGGGTTATCGGTATGGAGCAGGTAATAGCCGCCCTCTTCTACCCATTCGGCGTTTGGCGTGCCGAAGTTGGGCGCCGGCCACATGCGCTGCATTTCGGGTTTGAACCGGAAGGTCAGGCGCATCGGCCGGACGGCAGCGATCTCAAACAGGACAACGATGCCCGATCCCGCGTCTCCACGCGTTGCAAACATCCGCTGCTTCACCGTGAAGGCGGCGTGAGAATAGGTGATGGTGGTCATGGCCGGCGCCACCTCGATGGTGGCGGCCTGAGCGGAAACGTCGATCGGGACCGGATAATCGGCCAGTTCCGCCGTGATGCCAAAATTGCTAAGAACCTTGACGGGGTACAGCCACGCTTCGAAAGTCCCGCTCTGTTCGCCGAAGATCGCGCCGTGCTCCCCCGCCACGGTGAAGGGCTTGCCGGCCTCCACCGGCCGAGTAATGGCTAGCGGGCTGGAATGAATGGGGAATCGCGGGATGGGCTGCAGGGCAGACGCATGCCAGGCGGCGACGAGCACCCAAATCAGCCGGAAACCGACCTTGAGGTTTTTCATGCTGTGTGGCGTAGGACGAGTATCGCGCAAAGTCGAGCGCCTTGCCAAGCTGCTTTGGCTCGGGCAGACGCGCTGCGCCCAAAAAGAGCCGGGCGCCGATCATGTTGATCTATTTCTCGCCGATCACACAGCCCTGGCCTTGCCAGCCGGCCTGAATCATTTTGCCGTCTTCGATCAACACGGGCACGATTCGCTGGCCCGAGGTCAGCTCGCGCATCCGCTGGAAGGCGGCGCGATCCAATTCCACGTCATATTCGACGAAGTCGCGTCCGCGCCATTCGAGCCACTCGCGCATTTCACGAGTATGGGGACAACTGGCGGTTCCAAATAGCTCAAGGCCGGGCATGTGCGATCAATTCCAGGCACAGGCGAACCTCGTGGTAGACCGAAGCCTGGACCTCTTGAATGCGCGGTATGTAGTCGCATGGCACCACCAGGGAAAAGTCGGCCAAGCCGCGCCGCCGGATCTCACGGCCGTCATAGCCCAGCAAGGCTACGGTCAGCAACTGGCGTTTGCGCGCCTCTTCCAGCGCCATGACGATGTTGCGCGACCCGCCGCTGGTAGAGATTCCGATGGCGACGTCTTCGGGCCGCGCCTGCGCGATCAGTTGCCTGAGAAAGACCAACTCCGTTCCGACATCGTTGGCAACGGCGGTGATGTTGGCCGGTTCCATGGAGAGCGAGACCGCGGGCACCGGGTGAAGCCCGGGCGGGGGCAGCACGCAGCCCAGCGCCCAATCGTTGGCGTCAGTCGCCGAACCTCCGTTGCCGAAGAGAATCAACTTTCCGCCGCGAGCCACGCGGCCGGCAATGGCGGCCGAGGCATTCCAGATCTGGCCTGACGATTCGGCCATCCGCGCACGGAGTTGGGCGTCGTCCGCGGCCTTCATGAGAATGGATCCGGCCACCTCCGCGATCAAATCATCCGTGTCCTGCTTCTGCTGGCCGAGAAACGGGTAGAGAAAGCCGGCCTCACCTGAATCGAGCCCCTGCTCGCGCCTCTCCAGGAACACATGCACCGTCTCCCACAGCGTGTGGTACAGGATTTCAACGACTTCCTGGTGGATGAAAGGGTCGGGAGTAGCGGGGTCGCAGCAGTAGTCGCCCTCCGATCCCGGCAGCGCCACGGTCAAGGCGCCGGCGGCCCGCCTGTTGGAGCGCCGCCGATACTTCGGGGTCGCCTTGGGGCGGCCCGAATCCCATCACGATATCTTTCGGGACGAAGGATAGCCTTGAGCCACGGGCCAAAAAGGGCTGAGAGATCGAGAGCTGGGAGAGCGCGCTTGCCGACGATAACGGGATGGACGAATTCCACGGACACACGTTGGCGTCGGTGGAATAAGGACCGCGGCCAAAAGCCAGCAGACCCGCCCAGCAGGAAGCGCTCCGACATGGCGCGGGAGATATCGGCCAAACGGTTCGCCTCCCGCGAGAAGAATTCCTCACAAATCCGATTCCGGTCGAGGAGACGCCGGGCGATGTCCGGCGCGATCTCGATTGGATTGGCCAAGAGTGCCGCATGCTCCTCAGCAGATTCTCGGCAGCGGATCGCCCACCAGCATGTCCACGATCCGGGTGCCACCGTACCGTGCCGACCCCAGGACCGCGCACGCGGGCTCTTCCCGCACTTCGCCGATAATCCGCGATTCGTGGCCGCCCGGCGCCCGTAGAAGAGCTTCGAGCGCAGATTCGGCATACTCCGGCGCCACTACCGCCAGGAACTGACCTTCGTTGGCAATGTGCAGCGGATCCAGTCCCAGCAACTCGCATGCGCCGCGTACCGTGTCGCGCACAGGAACCCGATCTTCCCATAGAAGAACACCTAGCCCACTGTCGCGGGCGAACTCGTTCAGGGCGGTCGCGACCCCGCCGCGCGTGGGATCGCGCATCCACCGTAGCCCGGGCACCGCCGCTTCGGCCAGCGCTTCCACCATCGGAAGCACCGGGCGCGTATCGGAGCACAGATCGGCTTCCAGGTCCAGTTCGCCGCGAGCCAGCAGGATGGTGATTCCGTGGTCGCCGATCGGTCCCGATAGAAGAATGACATCGCCGGGCCACGTCGCGCGCGCTGAGCAGTGGACGCCGGGAATGAGCCTGCCAACACCTGCGGTGGTGATGTACATGCGGTCCGCTTTGCCGTGCTCCACAACCTTGGTGTCGCCGCCCGCTATCGTGACCCCGGCGGCGCACGCCGCCCGGCCCATGACGCGAACCTCGGCCTCCAGGACTTCCGTGGGCAGGCCCGCTTCCAGCACATACGTGACCACCAACGATTCCGCTTTGGCGCCCGACACGGCCAGATCGTTGACCGTTCCGTTGACCGCCAGTTCGCCGATGGGGCCTCCCGGAAAGCTGAGCGGGCTGACCACAAAGCTGTCGGCGGTGATCGCGAAGCGCGTGCCGTTTAAGCTGATGTGAGTTGCGTCGGCGATGGGTTCCGAAGACGAACCGAACAGAAGCGGCGCGAACAGCGCGCCCACCGGCCGTTCCGGCGTGCATTGGATGCGGCGAAGCCTTCTGCCATCTGCATGGAGGATGCCATATCCGACCGTCTCTACATCGACCGGATCTTCATGTAGCGCTCCATATCGGGAATGGCCGCCTGTAAGAGTCCGCCCAGGTTGGTCTCGCCCATAAGTTTGCGCACCATGGGGTTGGTGACCACGAGTCCGGTGCCAAAAAGAATGAGGGACAAGCCTCCGAGCAGAAACAGAGTGTCCCTGGTTTCGTTGGATTCGGGTTCGCTGCGACCCGAGCGAATCATTGTAGCCGCTGCCATATTGCCTCCTTTTCGAATCAGAATGCAGCGCCCGCCTTGGCGCGCTGCAGGTCCTCTTCCAAAAGCTTTCCAGCCCTTCCACCACGTCCGCTGCGGTCTCCACTGCGGCCCCGACGGTGGCGCTCAACCCATCGCTCCCTCTTCTTCCGAGCCCAGCGTCTCAGGCTCGCACCCAACCAGGAGAATTCGTCCAAAGGAGTCGCGCCCGAACGCGCCCATCGCCTTCGCCATCCCCAGCACGCGCATCGGATTCATCCCGTGGGTTGCCACGTCGACCCTCGGCTCGTCCAAGCCGTTCGGGGAGTTCGCATCGATCTCAATGGTGTAGAGCGTGCCGGGAGGTCCCCCCCGCGAGGTCGCATCTGCCAGGATGGTGACGTCGTGGCCGTCGAGCAAGGCGTAGGCCAGATCGAAGCCGCGAATTCCGAAATCGACGACCCGCGCCTCGGGGGGCATGCACCGCTTGAAGAGACAGCTCGCTACTTCCACGCCGAATGCGTCATCGCCGCGAAAGATGTTCCCGATGCCTGCGATCAGTATCCTCACTGGCCGCCCCCGGCACGATCGAGAGGCTCGACTTCCTCCGGACTGAAAAAGAATCGGTGCCCCGGCTGCCGGAGCAGCCCCAGGTCGCGCCCGGGGTCGTCGTCCAGAACCACCGCGAGGTGCACCTTGCCTTCGTAATCCTGCTCCATGCTTTCGATGGTTGCGGTCTGGCCCGACAGCGCCAGGTCGAGCACGTCGCCGCCGGCGCGGGGATGCAGCAGCGCTGTGTCGCCGGGCCGAAGAGCGACGCCGGAAACCAGGAGACTCGGGCGAGGAGTCTTGTCTTCCAGGAGTTGAAACTCCCACTCGTTCACGAGGCCTCCTTGTCGGCCCGGCAGGCCGGGAGGCCTACTCCACTGGCTGGATGCAGGGGGCGGAGCGCGCCATGCAGCTTCATGAAATGCTCGGGCGGAAGTGCTTCGGTCCGCTCCAGGATGAGGCGGGCGCGCTCGTCGCTGCGGCGCATGGCGCTTTTCTCTTCGTCCGTCAGAGTAAGGATACGGAGAGAGAGAATCTCGTCGATCTCGGCGCCGTCGAAAAGGTCGCCCGGGCTCTCCGGCGCAATCTGCGGATAGTCGTAGAGAATGATGGGCGAGCAAAGGACGGTGTCGCGCCGGCCCGGTTCACCTGCCAGCACCGGCCAGGCGCCCACGTTGCGGCAGGCGGCGGCAACCTCCTGGAATTGGGGCGGCGGTTCGAGCAGGGAGACGAATTCGCCGCCCCGGAAACTGCGGTTGTTGGCGCGGTGATGGTGCTCATAATCTGTTGCTCCTCTCCTCTTAGTAAGTCCTGGGGTGATAGCCGGTGGTAATCTCCGGCCGCGGATGCCGCCACCTCGGCTCTTGGTTCAGGGTGCTGTTGGTGAACGAGCGCAAAGCGCTGACCGCCCGGCCGTAGACGCCCACCACGCCGGTCGAAAACTTGCCGCCGGGCGGCTCGTCCATGAACGGCATGAATTTGTCGGGGAAGCCCGGCATGGTGCATCCGATGCAGATGCCGCCCACGTTCGGGCAGCCGCCGATACCCGCCATCCATCCGCGTTTAGGCACATTGCAATTCACCACCGGACCCCAGCAGCCCAGCTTTACGATGCACTTCGGCGATCCGTACTCCATGGCGAAATCGCCCTGCTCGTAGTACGCCGCGCGGTCGCAGCCGTCGTGAACGGTCCGGCCGAACAGCCACACGGGGCGCCCGGCATCGTCCAGAGGGATCATGGGAGCGAGTCCGGCGACTTGATAAAGAAGATACAGAACGGTCTCCATGAAGTTGTCGGGTTGTACCGGGCAGCCTGGAACGTTGACCACCGGGATGCCGGCCTTCGACCGCCAATCCCAACCCAGGTAGTCGTTCAGGCCCATACAGCCGGTCGGGTTGCCTTGCATGGCGTGAATGCCGCCGTAGGTGCCGCAGGTTCCGGCCCCGATCACGGCGATCGCCTTGGGCGCCAGCCGGTCTATCCATTCATTGGTGGTAATGGGCTGGCTGGTGTCGGGATTCGTGCCGAGCGCTGCCCAATACCCCTCGTTCTTGATTTTTTCGTTCGGGATGGAACCTTCCACCACCAGCACAAATGGATCGAGCTTGCCCTGGTCGGCATCGTACCAATACTTGAGGAAGTCCCCGCCGCATTCATAGGCCAGCACCGGGTTGTGCAGGTGCACTTTAGGCAGGCCCGGTATGGCGTCTAACAAAACGTCCTCGATACTGGGTTGTGTGGCCGCGGTCACCGAAACGGAATCGCCGTCACAGCCCGACCCGCGGTCATCCAAACGATATGAACATCACGAACGGGCGACGGTCTCTGAGTCACCCGGCCGTGCGGAACTTCCTCCGCCATGATATTCCCCTCCTCGCGAAGTTAGTAAACAGACAACAGGGCGGGCTTTCGCCCGCGATTACATCCCCTCTGAGTTGCGAACTGAGTATAGAGCGATTACGTTTCCCGGCTCAATCGGGCGGGCGCGGTTTCTAGGCGCGGGGGAATTTCTATTTGGAAGATCGGGGATTCCCTGACGGCAATGATTGCGTCACGGTGTTGTAGTATAGCTCTCAAGGGCTAATCCAACGGTTCCGGAGGTTCTTAGTATATGTCGATCGGTCGCCGTGCTTTCGTGGTCGCCGCCGCAATCCATCCGGCCCGTGTCCTGGACGCGCAGTCCAAGCCGAATCAGGGTCGCGATCCGCTCGGCGTTCGGGACGACTTTCCTATCGTTTCCGACCACACCTTTCTAAACACGGCCTATATCGGCCCCACCCCCAGGGCTGTGGTTGCCGCGAGCCGTGCCTATTTCGACGGGAAGAGCGCCCGGCCCATGCAGCTTAGTGCTCTGATGGCTACCAATGACG
>Ga0209067_10000901_pt1 | contig 18662 bp, 15 predicted proteins | sample ColStrG_CSR_2013_FD_187199 | JGI IMG/M metagenome (GOLD analysis project Ga0209067, IMG submission 187199) | Freshwater sediment microbial communities in response to fracking from Pennsylvania, USA - Cold Stream Run_MetaG_CSR_2013 (SPAdes)... | ecosystem: Environmental > Aquatic > Freshwater >...
ACCTTGGAGTTAGCCATAAAAAATTCAGCGCTCAAAGATTATTCTTCTGGCAAAATCACCAAGGATGCCGCTTTGGCAAAGATTACCATGAAGAAAGGACCGGAACAATAACAGGAATCTTAACCGCTCAAAAAAGGCTTTCCACACCGGCAAGCCTTTTTCTTTTGAATTGAAGTTAAGGCTGTTAATTTTAAGGCTTATACCTTAACCCATCGCAAAATGAAATCCCGCAGAGACTTCTTAAAAACGACGGCGGTTGCCGGAGCAGCCGTCACTATCCTTCCCGCTCATATTGTCTTTTCTAAATCAGCACAAAACAAAATAAGACTTGGATTCATTGGCGTTGGTTTACGAGGCCAAAGCCACCTGGAGTTGGCTCTTAAACGGGAGGATGTGGAGGTGGTCGCCATCTGTGATATCCAGCAACGCATGATTGACATGAGTTTAGGCATCGTGGCGCAAGAAGGGAAACCAAAACCAAAAGTTATTTTGGATGGCCCTACTGGATATAAAAAATTATTGGAGAATAAAGATATCGATGCCGTAATCATCGCCACCCCTTGGGAATGGCACAAAGCCATGTGCCTGGATGCGATGAACGCAAAGAAATATGTCGGCTGCGAAGTGATCACCGGAATGACCCTAGATGACTGCTGGGAAATTGTTCGCACTTCAGAAAAAACCGGGATGCCATTGATGATGTTGGAAAATGTCTGCTACCGGCGCGATGTAATGGCGGTCCTTAACATGGTTCGGCAAAACGTATTTGGAGAACTCATCCATTTACAGGGAGGATACCAACACGATTTGCGCGAAGTAAAATTCAACGACGGGAAAAGTGGTGGGCCCGGCGCAGAGTTTGGCGAAAAAGGCTTTTCAGAAGCACAATGGAGAACACAGCATTCCATCGATCGGAATGGAGACCTCTACCCTACTCATGGTATCGGGCCGGTAGCCATGATGACCAACATCAATCGGGGCAATCGATTCACTCAACTGGTTTCTTATTCCACAAAAGCAAGAGGTTTACATGAATATGTGGTGAAAGAGGGGGGAGAAAACCATCCCAACGCAAAAATCAATTTCAAACTGGGTGATGTCGTTACCACCATGATTCGCACCGCCAACGATGAAACGATCCTGTTGCAACACGATACGAATTTACCACGACCGTATTCTCTTGGTTTCCGCGTGCAAGGCACCAAAGGCATATGGATGGATGTGAACAAATCAATTTATATCGAGGGGCAAAGTGCAAAACCCCACCAGTGGGAAGACGCCAAAACATGGCTTGATAAATATGATCATCCCCTTTGGAAAAAATATGGCAATGACGCGGCCGGTGCCGGTCATGGTGGCATGGATTGGTTTGTGTTGAACGCTTTCATCGAAGCGGTCAAACGGAAAACGAATACCCCTCAAGATGTATACGATGCGGTAACCTGGAGTGCCATCACGCCACTGTCGGAAAAGTCAATTCAGCAAAATGGGGCAAATCTAGAATTTCCTGATTTCACTAATGGCCAATGGAAAAGCAGGAAGAACAATTTTGCACTGGATGACTCCTACTGATTCGATGACTTGCTGACGGGTTAATTGGGAATAGTTAATCACCGACCGAACGAATCAACAAATTGATTTTCAAATTGACTAATTGATCCCTATCTTGCCTATCTTTTTATTAACCAAGACGAGCAAAAATGATCAATCTTGTACTCTTCGGCCCTCCCGGCGCGGGCAAAGGAACTCAAAGCGAAAAGCTTATTAAAAAGTATGGATTCGTACATATCTCCACCGGAGATTTATTTCGCTGGCATACCAAAAATGATACCCCTCTGGGTAAACGGGTGAAAGAGATCATGAATAGCGGAGCCTTGGTACCCGATGAGATAACCATTGCCATGCTCAAAGAAGAGCTGGATAAAAACCCGCAAGCCAAAGGTTTCTTGTTTGATGGGTTTCCTCGCACGGTGCCTCAAGCTGAGGCATTAGATAAATTCATGAAAGACAACGGTTCAGCAATTCATTACGTGATTGCCCTTGAGGTAACGGAGGTGGAACTTCGGGCCCGGATTGCCAAGCGCAGAACAACGGAGAACCGGGCCGATGATGAAGAAGAGAAATTAAACAAACGAATCACCGAATATTTTACAAAGACCATTCACGTGTTGCCCTATTACGAAAAGCAAAAGCGTTTGAACACCGTTCATGGTATTGGCGACATTGAAGAAATATTTGCAGAGGTCTGTAGGGTGATCGATAAAAAATAAAAAAAGTCACCCGTTACCGCAGGCCGGTGACCAGCGACTGGCAACCAGCAAACTCATGTCTTCCCCCAACTTCATCGATTATATCAAATTCAATTCCCGTTCCGGGCACGGCGGTGCAGGCAGTCGTCATTTTCACCGCGAAAAATTCATTGAAAAAGGGGGTCCTGACGGTGGTGACGGTGGGCGTGGTGGTCACATTATTTTAAGAGGGAATTCACAGCTGTGGACATTACTCCATTTAAAATACAGAAAGCATGTTATTGCGGAAAATGGCCAAGGTGGCGAAGGCCAAAATATGACGGGGTCCTTTGGTAAGGATGAAATATTGGAAGTTCCTCTTGGAACAGTTGCCAAAAGATTTGAAACCAATGAGATACTCTTTGAAATAAATCAGGACGGAGAAGAAGTGATTCTCACCCCAGGGGGTCGTGGCGGAAAAGGAAATTCATTCTTTGCCACCTCTACCAATCAGGCTCCACAACATGCGCAGCCTGGTGAGCCGGGAAAGGAGGAGTGGATTGTTTTAGAATTGAAATTACTAGCCGATGTTGGGTTAGTGGGATTTCCGAATGCAGGCAAATCCACGCTGCTCTCGGTGGTCTCGGCAGCCAAACCAAAAATTGCGGATTATCAGTTTACCACGCTCACGCCCAATCTTGGCGTGGTGTCATATCGGGATGACAAATCATTTGTGATGGCCGATATTCCCGGCATCATTGAAGGTGCCGCTGAAGGTAAAGGTCTAGGTATCCGATTCTTAAAACATATTGAAAGAAATTCGGTTCTTTTATTTCTTGTACCGGCCGATTCCAAGGATATTAAAATCGAGTTTGAGATATTACTAAACGAATTGCGTAAATACAATCCTGAGCTGCTTGACAAAAAAAGGTTGCTCGCCATCTCTAAGTCGGACATGCTGGATAATGAACTAAAAAGTGAAATCAAAAAAGAATTACCATCCGGGATTCCCACCGTTTTTATTTCCTCCATCACCAACCAAGGTATAACCGAGCTAAAGGATTTGATTTGGAAGGAGCTTCATTAGAACGCCATCCTGTCACAATTCCATTATTGGCAAAATTCTTGTCATTTTGCGTCTTTAATTAAGTTATAACTAATGGAAAATACGCTGAACCAGGAGCCCGAACTCGAAAAACATGACGATACGATGCCGGAAGGCACTCCCCTACAAAGTGAAGAACCAGCAATACCGGAAAAGAGGGAAAATCAAGCCGATCCAGTGAAAAAGCTCCAGGACGAATTGGCAGAAGCCAAGGACAAATACGTTCGTCTTTATGCCGAGTTTGACAATCACCGCAGGCGCTCCGCCAAGGAAAAACTGGAGATGATCACCTCTGCCAATGAGCAATTATTGAAAACTTTATTGTCGGTAGTCGATGACTTCGAGCGGGCAGAAAAATCATTCAAAGAAAAAAATGATAAAGAATCAGAGGGGTTCTTTCTCATTCAGAATAAGTTCAAAAAAATATTAGAGCAATACAATGTGAAGGCCATGGACCTTGCGAAAGGATCGGACTTTAATCCCGATCTGCACGAAGCCATCACTCAAATTCCGGCACAGGATGAAAAACTCAAAGGCAAAATCATGGACGTGGTTGAAAAAGGATATTTATTGAATGATAAAGTAATTCGTTTCGCCAAAGTGGTAACCGGAAGTTGATTTAGTATTTTCAAATTGCTAAACTGAATATCGATGTCAACCAAAAGAGATTACTACGAAATATTAGGGGTAAATAAAACGGCCACTGCAGACGAGATTAAAAAAGCGTATCGTAAAACAGCCATCCAATTTCATCCGGATAAGAACCCTGGCAACAAAGAAGCTGAAGAAAAATTCAAAGAAGCGGCCGAAGCTTATGAAGTGTTGAGCGATGAGAACAAGCGGGCTCAATATGATCGTTTTGGTCATTCGAAGCCGGGAGGCGGTGGATTCCAAGGTCATGACATGAACATGGAAGATATCTTCAGTCAGTTTGGAGATATTTTTGGGGGGGGAGGTTTTGATAGTTTCTTTGGTGGCGGGGGTGGTCGGTCACGTCAGCGCAAAGGTTCAAACCTACGTATTAAACTAAAATTGACGTTAGAAGAAATCTCTCACGGCGTTGAGAAAAAAATAAAAGTAAACCGACTCATTCATGCCGAAGGAGTAACGTTTAAAAATTGCACTACCTGCAATGGACAAGGCCAGGTTCGCAAAGTGGTCAATACGATGCTCGGGCAAATGGTGTCCACCACTACTTGCTCAACCTGCAATGGAGCCGGTCAAATCATTGACAAACGACCTGCGGGAGTGGATAGCTCAGGTTTAGTCTCAAAAGAAGATTTGATTTCCGTAAAAATCCCAGCGGGTGTAGCTGACGGAATGCAGTTATCCATGTCAGGCAAGGGCAACGAGGCCCCCGGTGGCGGAGTTCCTGGTGATTTGCTAATCGTCATCGAAGAGATTGAAGATAAAAACCTGAAGCGTGACGGGAACAACCTGGTGTATGATCTACATATTAGCTTCGTTGATGCTGCCCTTGGCACCTCGGTAGAAGTACCATCGGTAGGCGGAAAGGTTCGGGTAAAAATCGAGCCGGGCACCCAAAGCGGCAAAATTTTACGCCTTCGTGGAAAGGGTGTAAAGGACATTAATGGCTACGGAAGCGGAGACCAACTCATCTATATTAATGTGTGGACCCCGAAAAAGTTAAGCGCAGAGGAAAAGACCAAGCTGGAGGCATTACGAGCCTCCCCCAATTTTCAACCCCAACCCGACCATAATGAAAAAGGCTTCTTCGAAAGGATGAAGGAGTACTTCGGGTAGGCCAAGTCCCGTATAACTTTTTAAAAAATAACCCGTATAAGCCCTTTACGGGTTATTTTTTTAACAAAAAGTTAACCTTCCTTACATCAAAGCAACTTAAACCGAATCGAATCGTAAGATTGTTACATGTGGAAGACCGTTTTATTGATTTTTGTAGGTGAGCTCGCTGGAATGGAGGGTTTCGCGCAAGTGAAGAAGCAATTCACTGTTGAAAAGAATGAATTGTGCAATAGGGTGGCGCTAAGCCTGAAAGCTAAAACGGGTAATTGTTTTATCCGCCCCAGTCAAGGCGATGAGCTGCTGAACATCTACAGCAACCAAGACCTTGAGGAATACTCTCACACCTTCAGCAATGAGGTAAAGGGCAAAACCTGTATGGTCAAGCTTTCCCTTGAGCAAGAAAACCAACGAGGGGTGGGTCGTAAAATCTCCCATCATGTATTCGGCTCTGATGAGCGAGCCAATGACAAATTCTGGAAGGTTTATTTAACCGAAGATATGCCGTACTCGCTTGATCTAGACTATGGGTTGGGAAATGCCAACGTAGATCTGGCCGGATTGTCGATCAGCAAACTCAAGATTAACACGGGTAGTGCTGATGTCAATGTCTCTTACAGCTCTGACACGGAAAATAAGGTGGACATGGATACTTTTTATATTAAAGTAGACATGGGCTCCCTGACGGCAAGACAACTCAATCTCACGCGTTCTAAATTAGTCTTAGCAGACGTAGGTTTCGGCAACATGCTCCTTGATTTTAGTGATAAGTCCACGATGGGGCATCGTGTCAAGGGCACCGTTGGCGCAGGTAACCTGATCATTTACCTACCCGGAAATGAAGTACCCGTCATCGTAAAAATTACTGATTCGTGGTTGTGCAGTGTTAGCCTCTCACATGGCCTGAAAAAAGTCGGTGATAATACTTTTGCCAATGCTGCCTATAGCAAAGATCCAAAAAATGCTTTATCCTTCGATCTTGACGTGTCAATGGGAAAAATCGTTTTCAAGGACAAGAATTGATTTTCCTTTCCGATGGATTTTCCATTTTTTTTCAGCTGAAAAAACACCTCTCTCAAAGAGGTTATTGCTTAAACGCCGGCGGCGGTCAAATACCCCTTTCTGTTAAAAAAATCCAGTTCTCTACTAATTTGAAATTCCTATTTTTGCTGTACACAAACCAATTCCGTGGAAGCATTAGTAGTAAATGAAGTTACCAAGCAATATGCCGAGCATACTGCATTGGACAAAGTTAGTATCACCATCCCCCAACAAACCATTTTTGGTCTCCTGGGTCCGAATGGTGCTGGCAAAACAACCCTGATTCGAATTATTAATCAGATCATTAATTCAGATTCTGGAGAGATTACCATTTTCGGTGAGAAGCTAAAATCGAGTCATGTGGAGATGATTGGCTATCTCCCCGAAGAACGCGGCCTTTACAAAAAAATGAAAGTAGGCGATCAGCTCCTTTACCTGGCGCAGCTCAAAGGGCTAAGTCGAAAAGAGGCCATGGCCCGAATCAAAATTTGGCTCGAGAAATTTGAAATCAAAGATTGGTGGCATAAAAAGGTGGAGGACCTTAGCAAAGGGATGGCGCAAAAAGTGCAATTCATCAGCACCGTTTTGCATGAGCCTAAACTAATCATTTTGGATGAACCTTTTTCAGGATTTGATCCGGTGAATGCCGAATTAATCACTGAAAAAATATTGGAACTTAAGGCCAATGGAAGTACCATCATCTTTTCTACTCACCGGATGGAAACCGTGGAAAGCCTATGCGATCACATTGCCCTTATCAATAAATCAAAAAAAATACTGGAAGGCCCAAAAAAACAGGTAAAGGACCAATTCCGAACCAACACCTTCCTTGTAGAACATCGAGGAAATCACTTTACTTTGCCTGCCGAAAAATATGAATTAAAGAAGCAGACGGCCATTGAGGAAGGACTGTTCTCGTCCACCATCCAGGCAAAAACAGGAATAAAAGGCAATCAATTGATCCGAGACCTTATTGACATAACCGAAGTGTACAGTTTCCAGGAAAAATTACCTAGCATGGCCGATATTTTCATAAACCTGGTGAAAGGTGAAAGTGATGACCAGTTAAAAAAACATTTGCAGGAAGTTTAGTTCGACTCCGCAGAATCCTACAGCAAGAAATTAAGAACCCATTTATCATTTAATACTATGAACAAAGTTTGGTTGATTATCCAACGTGAATTTTTAACAAGGGTAAGAAAAAAATCTTTTTTGATTGCAACTATAGTGGTTCCCCTGGTCATCCCTGCTATCATCGGTGGCTTGATCTACATTATGCTCAAGGAAGCCGAATCGGCGAAACCCGACACCGTTATGGTGGTGGATGAAAGTGGTCAATTCAACCTGGACAGCACAAAGAACACCAAACGGTTCATTTTCGTGCCTTTGCAGTTGACCGTCGAACAAGCAAAGAAAGCATACAATGAAACGAAAGATTTTGCGCTGCTATACGTTCCGAAATTCGATATCAACAAACCTGAAGGGCTAACAATTTATACGCAGGAAAACCCCAGTATCGAAAAAATAGCCGATCTGGAATCCATCTTAGCAGAGCGGGTAAGGGATCTGAAGTTACAAGAATTCAAAATCGATAAAGAAACACTCAAGAATTTAAAAACCACAATCAATCTTAAACAAATTAACCTGACTAAAACCGGAGAAGAGAAATCAAGTAACTCTGGTCTTCTCTACGGGCTTGGCTTCACACTTGGCATCATGATCTATATATTTGTCTTGGTTTATGGGATTCAAATCATGCAAGGCGTTATCGATGAAAAGACATCGAAAGTCGTTGAGGTTATTGTTTCTTCCGTAAAACCGTTTCAATTGATGCTTGGAAAAATCGTAGGCATTGCGGCGGTTGGTGTGCTGCAATTTTTAATCTGGATAACCCTCATCACCCTGCTTTCTTCCGGAGTGCTTGGTTATTTTGGTTTGAAGATGCCGCAAAAACAGGCGATGGAGCAGGTGACCAAAAAAATGCAACAAAATGAAGAGATGAAGCAGGCCATGGATCACCAAAATGGAAAGGTGAATGAACTACTTAACAACATCGGAGAAATTCCATTTACCAAAATTGCTTTTGTTTTTGTTTTTTATTTCATCGGCGGCTACCTGTTGTACGGAGCCTTGTTTGCCGCGGTTGGCTCGGCGGTAGAATCGATGCAGGAGTCACAGCAATTTCAGTTTCCCATTACGATGCCCTTGCTGATCGGCTATTTGGGTCTGTTCATGTTTATACTCCGCGATCCGCATGGCCCAGTCAGCTTTTGGCTATCCATTATTCCGTTTACCTCCCCGGTAGCCATGGTCGGTCGGATTGCATTTGATGTTCCGACTTGGCAACTCATTCTGTCCATGGTGCTGCTGGCCGGTGGTTTTGTCCTCACCACCTGGATTGCTGGCCGAATTTATCGCGTAGGTATATTAATGACAGGCACCAAAGTAAACTGGAAAGTCATGGCCAAGTGGTTCATGATGCGGGAATAGCCAATCGTTCATGGTTGATGGTCCATAGTCGACCAAATGAATGATTCTTTCCCCTGACAGTATGAATTTTTCTTTATTTTTAAAAGATGGACAAGAAAACTTTGCTTCCGTCTTCCATGGATTTTTATCAGGATAATGCCAACCTGAAGTGGATTATTCTTGTTGTTTCCGTCTTCATCAGTATTGGATCAATCTATTTCACTGATGTTTTGGTAGGGCAATTGAAGGAGCGTGAAAAGGACCAGGTAAAGCTTTTCGCTCGTGCGTTGGAATATACGATCAATGATACCGAGAATAATATTCTTTTCATCACGGAGGAAATTATTAATAAAAATAATTCCATACCGACGATCCTAACCAGCAAAGGAGCCATCATTACTTACAACAATATTGATTTAGACTCCGCGTGGAGTCAAGATAAAAAAGAAAGTTATTTGCAGGGCGAGTTAGCCGATATGAAAAAAACTTTTCAGCCTATTGAGATTTTGCTTAAAGACCCCAAGACACAAGAAGTGTTTGGGAAACAATACGTTTACTACAAAAATTCTTTTTTATTAACTCAACTTATCGCTTATCCATACATTCAAATTTTTGTATTGGCCATTTTTGGATTCATCTCCTACCTGGCCTTTAACTATTCACGCACAGCAGAACAAAACAGGGTGTGGGTGGGGCTTACCAAGGAAACGGCGCACCAATTAGGGACCCCCTTGTCCTCTCTCATGGCCTGGATCGAAGTGCTACGGGATGATCCGGAAATACGCAACAAGGGGATTGTTGAAGAGTTGGATAAAGACATTCGAAAACTTCAGGTTGTTACCGAGCGGTTTTCCAGCATCGGGTCTGCACCGGTGTTAAAAAGTGAAAACATTTATCAGCTGGTCAATCGGGTGGTGGGCTATTTACAACCTCGTGTTTCATCAAAAATTAATTTTGAAGTGTACACCCTCTCTGAAACCATCATGGGCCTGGTACATCCTCCTTTGTTTGAGTGGGTGCTTGAGAATCTTTGCAAAAATGCCGTGGACGCCATGGGAAGCGCTGGCACCATCGCCATTAAAATTTTGCGTGGCAATGATAACAAAGTCTTTATTGACATTTCTGACACGGGAAAAGGTATTCCAAAAACCATGATCGCTAATGTTTTTAAACCAGGCTTCACCACAAAGAAACGAGGTTGGGGACTGGGATTAACGCTGGCCAAGCGCATCATAGAGCTCTACCATGAAGGAAAAATATTTGTAAAATCCTCCGAAGAAAATTCCGGAACTACCTTTCGGATCGAAGTAAAAAGTGCCTAACCTCAATTCGCCCGAATGGCAAGCACCGGATCCATTCTGGCAGCCATCGCCGCGGGCACAATCCCCGCCACCAAACCGATCACCGAAGACACGCCTAATCCAAGCACGATATTGTTTGGCGACAAAACCACATTCAAACTTCCAAAAGGTGCGTAGGTAAGTAACCATACCAAAAACAACCCCGATAACCCACCAATTAGGCTCAGGAAAATCGACTCAAACAAAAACTGAAACAGTATAAAATAATTTTTGGCACCCAGTGATTTCTGTAAACCAATTATACTCGTGCGCTCCTTCACCGACACAAACATGATATTGGCAATCCCAAACCCTCCCACTAACATCGAGAACCCACCAATAACCCACCCCGCCATTCCCAGCACATCGAAAACACCATCTAGTGACTTCGCTACCGCTTCAGGCCGATTCATTTCAAAATTGTCCTTCTTTTGAGGCTTCAATCCCCGCTTCACCCGAAGCAGGCCACGTGCTTCATTTTCCAATTCAATCAGTCCGATATCCTCCTTATATCCTTTCAAACCAATAACGGAACCGATTTCATTCCATCGGCCGGTCCCGGTTTGAAAAACCTTTCTAAATGCATCATAGGGAATAATGCACGTATAATCCTTACTTGAAAAACCCATAAAACTTTCACCCTCGCGTTTTATCGTACCAACAATCTTGAAGCGAAGGTTTTTTATTTTCACGTAAAGTCCGATTGGGTCTTCGCTTTTTGGATACAATGCTTTAGCCACTTCATAACCAATAACGGCCACATTTCTTCCTCCTTCCACTTCGGCACTCGTTAAATATCTGCCCTTATCGATATTTATTTCAAATAATTTTTCATAGTCGAGTGAAGCGCCATCCACATCTATTTTATTTATTCCGTTACTTCCAGCCTTGACCGTATTGGACTCTGACTCGGCATAGATACTCACCACCTTACCCGTTTGCAAGTTAGCCTTGAGAAAGCGGTACTCACTGTACGATGCATGAGGGCGTTTGATGTAATCCTTCCACCAATCTCGGCCTCTATCGCCTGCCCCCCAGGGCCACTTATGAATATAGATAACGTCTGTACCCAGAAAATTATCAACAATATTCTTTTTCAGGGAATCCACCAAGGTAAGTACAGCGATGATGGAAAAAATCCCAATGGTCACGCCCAATAAGGACAGCACCGTGCGCAAGAGATTTGACCGAAGCGCCTTCCATGCGAATCCTAGACTTTCAGCAATTAATCGAAGGGTTAACATGAGGTAGGTTCTAAAATTGAAAATTAATTGGCACGAATCGCAATGACAGGATCAAGTCTTGCTGCCACCGCCGCCGGAACAATTCCAGCCACCAATCCAATAATGGAAGAAACACCAAGGCCCAGGATAATATTGGGCAATGACAGTACCACTTGCAAACTGCCAAAGGGGGCAAAGGTGAGCAACCAAACCAGCAAAAGTCCAGTCAAACCTCCTATCAAACTCAACAATATCGATTCAAACAAAAACTGGGAAAGAATAAAATAATTTTTAGCACCCAGCGATTTCTGCAAACCAATGATACTTGTCCTCTCTTTAACGGACACGAACATAATATTCGCTATTCCGAACCCTCCTACTAACATGGAGAAGCCTCCAATCACCCACCCTGCTATGCTTAATACGTCAAACACGCCGCTAATGGCATTGGCTATTGCTTCCGGTCTGTTAATGGCAAAATTATCTTTCTGAACAGGCTTTAAACCACGCTTCACCCGCATGGATCCTCTTATTTCATTTTCAAGTAAAACAAGACCCAGATCCTCTTGGTGACCCTTCAGGCCAATGTGTGAGCCCATCTCATCCCATCGGCCACTGCCCGTATTGTACAATTTTCTAAATGAATCATAGGGGATAATGCATTCATAGTCAACGCTGGTCATCCCTAAAAAACTCTCTCCTTGCCGCTTGTTAACGCCTACTACTTTGAAGCGAAGATTTTTTATTTTCACAAATTCACCGCTCGGATTATCTATTTTTGGAAACAACGCTTTCGCAACTTCGTAACCAAGGATGACCACATTTCGACCACCTTCAATTTCATCATTGGTCAGGTAACGTCCTTTTTCAATGTTCACCTCTCGCATGTATTCATAGTCAAGGGAAACGCCGCGTAACAAGATTTTATTGATCCCATTGCTGCCCGCCTTCACCGTTATTTCATTGGCAAAAGAATAAATGGAAACGTGCGAGCTGGTTTTCAAATTGGTCTTTAAAAAACGATACTCATTGTATGATACGTTGGGACGTTTAATGAAATCCTTCCACCAATCCCTTGTATTTCCGCCGGTAAAAGGCCATTTGTCCAGATAAATAATATCCGAGCCGAGAAAATTAAAGCTGTCACGGATATTTCTTTCCAGGGAATCAACAATGGTCAGGACAGCAATAATTGAAAATATGCCAATGGTGACCCCCAGAAGGGACAGGATGGTGCGCAACAGATTCGACTTTAGCGCCTTCCAGGCAAAACCAAGGCTTTCGGATATCAATCGGAGGGTGAGCATTGGCTTTTAAACGCTACAAGCGATCTTTTGGGTTACGAATCGTTAAAATTAAAAAAGAACAGCTTCCTTTCGAAAGCATCACATAATATTTTATTTTGGTCTTCGGCCCCATTTCCTTACTTTTGCGCCTCAAATTTAAACCGTCCTGCAAGGGACAAAGCCCGTAAGCTTATGAAGTTATCCGAATTTAAGTTCGACCTCCCCAACAGCCTCATCGCCACCCACCCAGCCGAAAACAGAGACGAAGCCAGAATGATGGTGTTACACCGTGGCTCTGGAAAAATTGAACATAAGATTTTTAAAGACATCGTCAATTACTTTAGTGAAGGCGACATGATGGTGGCTAACGACACGTTGGTGTTCCCGGCACGGTTATATGGCCGAAAGGAAAAAACCGGTGCCAAGATTGAAGTATTCTTGCTCCGCGAGTTGAACTCAGAAATGCATTTGTGGGATGTGTTAGTTGATCCTGCCCGTAAAATCCGCGTAGGCAACAAACTGTATTTTGGCGATGGTGATCTGGTTGCCGAAGTGATTGACAACACCACCTCACGCGGACGTACGATTCGGTTTTTGTTCGATGGCGATTCGGCCGCTTTTGATAAAGTCGTTGAAACCCTGGGTGAGACCCCCTTACCCAAATACATCAAAAGGAAAGTAGAGCCTGCTGATAAAGAAAGATTCCAAACTATTTTCGCTAAAAATAAAGGAGCTGTTTCAGCCCCGACTGCTGGTATGCACTTCACTAAACAACTGGTGAAGCGTCTCCAATTAAAGGGCGTTGACATGTCATACATCACCCTCCATATTGGACTGGGCACATTCAGAGCGGTGGATGTAGAAGATCTCACCAAGCATAAGATGGATTCAGAACATTATATCGTGGGTACGGAAGTTGTCAATCGGGTGAACACAGCACTGGATAACAAAAATAAAGTATGTGCTGTTGGGACAACAGCGATGCGAGCCTTGGAATCCGCCGTATCTGCCAACAACCGGCTCAAAGAACGCGAAGGTTGGACCGATCGGTTTATCTTCCCACCCTATGAATTCAAAATATGCAGTGCCATGGTGACGAACTTTCAGCAACCGGAATCAACGTTGTTGATGATGGCCGCGGCATTTGGAGGTTTTGATCAGGTGATGAAAGCGTATGAAGTAGCCAAGAAAGAAAAATATAAATTCCTTACTTACGGCGACGCCTTGTTGATCGTATAGGGATCCTGACCTGAAAATGTAAAGCCTCGGCATTTGTCCGGGGCTTTGTTATTTTTGTTCCTAACTTCACATGAAAATTTTAAAAGAGCACGCACTCATCGTAGCGGGGGGAAAAGGCACGCGCATTAAAAGTGCATTGCCTAAACAGTTTATCAACCTGAATGGCAAACCGATTCTTCTTCATACGATTGAAGCATTTTTAAAATACTCATCAGCGCTTTCTATCATTGTTGTCTTACCCGAAGAAGATTTTAAAACCTGGGAGGCGATTTGCAAGAAATTTAATTTCAATAAACCGATCATCCTTCAAAACGGTGGCGAGACACGCTTTCAGTCAGTAAAAAATGGATTAGATAAAATTCAAGGCGAAGGATTGGTGGCCATCCACGACGGGGTTCGCCCTTTGGTCAGTGCTGATTTAATTGGCGCTTCATTCCGGCTGGCCGCCGTGCATGGTTCCGCGGTCGCTGCCGTGCGATTGAAAGAATCTATCCGCATGACCGATCAAGACAATACAAAAGCGGTAGACCGATCAAAATTCAGAATTATTCAAACTCCACAGACGTTCGACCTGCAACTAATCAAAAAAGCGTATCAACTAAAAGAAGATACCAGTTTAACAGACGATGCAAGTGTAGCCGAGAAATCGGGTCATGTTATTTCATTATTTGAGGGGAGTTATGAAAATATTAAAATAACTACCCCTGAAGATTTGATTATTGCCGAGGTGCTTTTGAAACGTCAGGCCGAACCTACTGCGCATTGACTTGACTAAAAGCATAAGAGGCTGTCTTTTTAAAACAGCCTCTTATGAGTCAACAATCCAAAGAGACCCACGGAGGCCTCTCTAGCCACCTATTTTAATGCCGTTACATATTCATATGCCGCCGCATAAAATGAATTATTCATATTCGGATCAAAGTTAGCGGCATTATATACACGACCGTCCTTCAGTTTCAGCGTTGTGGCAAAATCGATTAAATTTTTTGCCTTTAAATCGCTGGATTGTAATCCCAAAGCGGTGCGGATATCCGTTCCTTTAAAGGAAACAGAACCTCGAGGGAGGTTGGTGGTATTAGCCACGACAGCCCAGGACGTAATGGATCCTAAGGAGACGTAGTCTTTAATCACACTTCCGTCCGAGCCATTTAAATACCGAACCTGAATGTCAAGGGAAGTGACCTGATCGGCCGACGTCACACCTTCCACCTCCGCCTGAAATGGGAAAGCGGTGACATCAAAATTTGGAATTGTGTCAGAGGCAGGTGGCGTGGCCAGCATTCGCGCATAAGCACCCGTTGGTAATTTGGTCGTATCATAAACCCACAGGCTCTCATCTTTGCATGACGCAAAAAATCCAAGGCCGATGACCAGCAAGAGGCAATATTGATATTGAATCTTTTTCATAAAAGTTTTCATTTAAAATTTTAGTTCACCTTACTGTTCGGAGCCGCATCCCAAAACACGCGTGTAGAAAAATCTTTGGTGGGCGCTGTATTATTCTGTGCCGAATAAACAAGAGGATACGGCATCGTATTAGGAAACTGACCCGGATCACGCAGGGCGATTTGCATATCACTAGGCTTCCCGCCTGTTCTCCTGTACATGTTATAAATTTCAATGCCATTACCAAATCCTGCAATCCAGTATTCTTTAGCGATCACCTCCATTTGTTCATCGGGAGTAGCGGCTTTCGCATACAAGGTGGCCACTGCCGTCTCATAATTTTGAACATCCGTAGCGGTTGGAACTTTAGGGCCGTTGGCCACCGACGCGCCAAAGCTCATCACTTTCTTGATCGATTTATCAACGGCAGAATTTAATAAGGCCGGCGCACTACCCGTTGTTCCCAACGTAAGCGCTGCTTCTGCTTTCATAAAGTCAACATAGGAAGCGAGCATCATCGGGGCAATGCCGGCGCCCAGAAGTCCATCAGTGGAGGTAACGGGAACGGCAGAGTTGTCATCAAATTTTCCTCCGATAGGATAGACGCCCCAATTCGTACGTGATTTAGTATCTGGACCAACTCCGGAGGCGTCTCCATAATCTCGTCCCCAATACCCTTCATTGTTGCCAACGGAATCCTTGATGATACAAAAAGGCCAGTTTGGATTGGCTAGGTATCGAGACGGTCTAAGCGAAGTGTTACACGCCAATGTATTGGTCAGCGCCGGATCAGAGGTATCAATAAAGTCCACCATGCGATAATAATAATAACGAATACGAGGGTCAATCACATAGTTTGCTCCTTTTCTCTTTCCATAGCGCATATTCCACATCAACCAATTAGTATGATAAGTACCCGCTCCTGCCAGGTAATTACCTGAGAAATAAGGATGGCGACTGTCTGGGTTACCAATATTGGTGGAGTATTGAAAAACAAAATCCTCACTCCCATCGGCAGCATCGATCAAGTTGTTAGCCGTTATCAGCGCATTAATTGCGGAAGCTGACCCCGAGGCATCGACCACTCTCCTATTTAAGGCAATTTTCAATTTTAACGTATTTGCCAACGTGACCCATTTGGTCATATCACCTCCGTAGTACAGGTCGGCAGGCGTGGGGCCTCCTTTTCCAAAATCAGCAATAGCATCGTCCAATAATGCGGATGCGGCAGTATAGATATCGGCGGACTTATCGGCAGGTGGATTCAGCTGGGTGGGATCCGAAGCTTTCGAGTAGGGAACATCACCAAAAAAGTCAGTCAGCGTCAAAGCAGTATAAGCTTTAAGCACTTTTGCCATACCCGAGTGGTTAAACCATCCTTTTTCCGGAGCGAGGGTCATGATATTACTTGTGTTCACCAGCATATTGACATAGCCGGCTTGCCACTGATAGTTGAAGTAGGACGGTATGAACCAGTTGTTATAGATTGGACCATACATGTGAATCATTCGAGTCACCTGCATCCCGGCATCACTCATGTTGTAAAAGAAATCTGCAAAATTGATTTGCGCTCCGTTTAACAACAGAGCAACGTCGGCATTACTTGCAGAAAGCAAACTTGGGTTATCCAGCTTATTGAGATCGCAAGCCGAGACAAGCAATACTGCAACAAGAATGATAATTGATTTTTTTATCTTTTTCATGTTCATTCAAGATTTAAGATTTAAAACTAGAATGTCAACTTTAAGCTGACACCATATCTACGTGAAGTTGGGCCAGTCATGAAATCTAGTCCCAATCCGTTACCAACCCCGGTGCTGAGTACGTCCGTATCAAAATTCAAATACTTAGGAAAATTAACGGCCCTATACCACAGGTTGAAACCGGTTGCCGATATCGAAACTGCTTTGAATGCTGATCTTCCCAGTAATGATTTAGGAAGAGAATAGGACAAAGAGACGTTGCGTAACCGGATTGTTGTTCCATCGTACATTGACAATTCAGAGATTCCATAATTCAACAAGTTGCTATAGAATGCATCGGAATAGGAGATTGGCGTTGTGTTGGGCTGCCCGTCGGATTGACGAAGCCCCGGCACTATTAAAGTACCATTTCGATTACCCACATCGGTGTCTTTGGTTACACCGCGGCCCATTAACGTATTGGCCGTGGTGGAGTAAATGGCACCACCTTTTCGGTAATCAACCTGGGCGGATAGCGTTAGACCCTTGTAAGTAAATGAGTTATTGATCGTGAGGGTATAATCCGGATTAGGATTTCCAAGCGGAACTTGGTCGGTTCCATTCAAGTAAATTCCAGTGTCGTCGACCAGCTTATTTCCTTTCGCATCTCTCAAAATCCCGATCCCCAAAATTTCATTGAAGGGTTTGCCCGGGATAGCATAATTGCCAGGGTTGGTAGTACCGGCTACCAGTGCTTGGGTAAGACCTCCTCCCAACGAATTCACAATGGAATTGTAATGATAGAAAAGGAAGCCTAAGTTCCAGGAAAAGTTATCCGTCACCACAGGGCGACCACTGAGGCTTACTTCCCAACCTGTATTTTGTATCTCCCCTACGTTTATCGTCGTATTTTGATAACCTGTCGATGGGTCTAATGGAATGTTTGAAATCAGATTATGGGTCTTCCTGTTAAAATAGGAAACATCGAAGCCAATGCGATTCTTTAACATCGAGCCTTCGACACCAAATTCAATTTCTTGCTGGAGCTCAGGCTTAAGACTTTTGTTTCCCAGCAAAGCAGCCGCGTAGTTGGTAGCATAAACATTACCTCCGCCATCAACAAAGCCCCTTCCATTAGCACCCAAGGTCGTGCGCGTTTGATAGGGAATGGGGAATCCTGCCGATTCACCATATCCCAGTCGCACTTTAAGATTATCAATTTTGTTACTCTGAATTCCAAATGCCGTTAAAGGCAAGAAAGAAGCGCTTGCTCCTTTATAGAACAGCGAGTTATTGCTTTTCTCCAGAGTAGAAGTCCAATCATTTCGCGCCGACACGGTGAAGTACAAATATTTATTATAGTCTAAGATGACTTGCGCATATATCCCCTCCCAGATTTTTGTGGTCTGGTATTGAAATGGTAGTCCGGTAAACCCGTTAGCTGAGGAGTGCTGCTGAAAATTATTATGGTTCATGAAACCAAAAACGATCTGCTGTGAACTCTCCATACCATTCTGTGTAAAATCGTCTTGTCGGATATTGCCCCCCAAGGTTCCTTGAATCGAGAACTTATCGTTGATGGACTTATGATAATTCATTAAGAAATCATGATTCCAAATCCTGTTCGAGATATTTACAGAACGGTATAGCCCGTTTTTATAAGTACTATTTTGAACCCCACCTTTGTTTACCTCGTATTCCTGCACCTCGGAATAGTAATCAAGACCCAGCCGGTAGCTAACGTTCAAATCGTCGGTGATATCATAATTGAATTGTGTTTTGCCGAAGATACGGTTCACGTTGTCGGTGTTTTTGCTATAGGCGGCCGTCCACCTTGGGTTCTGAATATCATTACCTGTGCGATAATAAACTGAGCTGTGATCAATAGGACTTTCATAAGGT
>Ga0209067_10000904_pt1 | contig 18647 bp, 17 predicted proteins | sample ColStrG_CSR_2013_FD_187199 | JGI IMG/M metagenome (GOLD analysis project Ga0209067, IMG submission 187199) | Freshwater sediment microbial communities in response to fracking from Pennsylvania, USA - Cold Stream Run_MetaG_CSR_2013 (SPAdes)... | ecosystem: Environmental > Aquatic > Freshwater >...
CTTACAAACTCAACGCCAGAGTTTACAGTGTCATCTAATTTTACTTCCGCTAATAAAACTTCAATCAATACGGACGGTGGCGACTTATCAAGCGATTGAATGACTGGCATTAAATCTGCCCAGGCTTGGCCGCTCCCTTTAAAAATAATGGTATTGCGATTGGTGTCTACCGCAAAATTGCCGCCGCTAATTTTACCAGTGGCCGCAACAGGTGGTGCGCTGGTGCTATTTGAGCTATTCACGGTGTCTGATACGGCGCTGCCTTTTACGATCGCGCTGCTATCCGTGCGCGAAGGTGATGAAGAACTACCGGTAGCCGTACCGTTTTCTATGCCATTTAAGAGTTCGACTATATGGCCAGCCTCAGTATTGCGCACCTCATAGGTGAAGATGCCTTGGTCGATGCTCATTTGCTGACGGCGATCCAGCGTAGTTACCCAGTCGCGCACATGGTCAAGCACCGCCTGAGAACCGGCAAACACCACAAGCTGATTAGTGCCATCCAATGGGATGATAATAATAGACCCTGTTGTAGACTTTATAGCAGCGTCGTAACCCTCAGCAGAGAGCACTTCTCTTAAATTTTTACTCAAGTCAGAGGCCTTAGTGAAGGCTGGCTCTATGCTGGTGGAGTATTTACCGCGCATTAAGGGTTGATCAAGCACTTCGATAATGGCCAAGGCTTGACGAACCAAGTCTGGGCTGCCACTGAGCATTACCGCGTTTCGTACAGCATCTTCGGTAACCTTAATATCTTTACCCGCCAACGCCGAAGACACCCAGCTCGCCACCTTGTTGTTACTCACCGCTTTTAACTGCACAAACATAAAGACAGGGCGATGTGATTCGGGAACATCGGGCAGGGTTCTACCGCTTACCAGCAGGGGCGTTTCGCCCGCACTGACATTTTTGTCGATGGTAAAGCTGAGCACATTATCTTGCTGAGTTACTGCAACACCGTATGCGGAAAGCGCACGAGCGGCAATACGGAACAACTCTGAGGGAGGTACTGGATCATTCACGCGCAGCGAAACAAGATCACCCTGTTTTTGAATTTGTGGATCCAAACTAAAAGATAAACCTAGCTGGTTACCAAAAACTTCGTTGATAAATACCGGTAGCGGCATATCGTGATAATTAGCACTGAGCGGCTGACCGCTGATGTTAACGCTCAACTCTTTCGCTTGGGCATCGGCCACTGTACTGGTAATACTAACGCCGGGACCGGCTTTAAATTGGGTTTTGCTGTTGATGGGTTCAGCTGTGTAGGCTGGTTGAGCAACCTGTTCTTTAGGATCACGCAACGGCTTAAAATCAGAACCTTTTTGAGCGGTTTGTACATCTTTTACTTTTTGACTATTGCCCGGTTGAATTGCATTACAACTTGCCAAGACGAGCATGAGTGTCAGTGAGGTAAGTTTCATGCGCGAATTGCGAGTGCTGGTCGTCTTTTGAGTATTTTTATATGGCATGCGCAGTGTTCCTAGGGTGGAGCAATTCAGTGGTTTTTGAAGTTTGCGAATAGTAGCGTTTATGCTGGATTTTGTGTAATAGATTTTGGCGAGGTTGGTTAAATCTCCGCTACCGCCTCTTTGTTAAAGAGGGGCTAGGTGGAGTTACGCTTTGCTATTTTTTAGATCCGTAGAGAGGAATCTCTTTGGTTTGTGTCTCTGTGCCTTCCTTGTTCGACTCAACAATCACATGACTGGTGGATATCTCTTTCACTTTCCAATCACCAACCAACATATCCCCTACCGCAAATTGACTTACACTTTGAGCACCACCACCGGCGATGGGCAAAAAGAGGGCATAGACTTTCTTAGATCGCTCCACTATGCCAATCAACTTCAAACTTTCGGGTTGCCCTTCGATCGCTTTTTTAGCCTCTTCGGCAGCTTGAGCCGGATTAACAGCGCCTTTTTCACGAAACCAACGAGAATTGGTCGTTACCGCAGAAAATTCACTTGCGCTGTCCGCAGGCGCGGCTAAAACGGTGGCCTGCCAATTGTCTGTGTTGTCTTTTTTGTTGGCATTAAAACTGATCAATCCGAACACCAATCCCAGCAACAATGCCGCAACGCATGCCTGCAAAATGAGACCGTAAAGTTTTTGATCTTGCGTAGAAAACCTATGGAGCCACTGCTGCATGTTGCGCTCCTTTATCAGGCTCAGTGGTGGATTTATCAACAATCAAAAAATAAGCGCTTAGGAGCAAGCTAAATTGTTCCGCACGCTGGGGCGTATAGGAAAAACGCTCTATCACCAATGCTTTGGGGTTTTGCGCCATAACATTCAGCAATTGATCTATTTGCTGTGCGTGAATCACGCCGGTTACATCAGCCGTCACCTTGGTAAAACTTTGTCCACCCAGCTCAACCACTTCCGTTGGCGCTAAACGAAGGCGCAGATTTTGCGCATCCAATGTCACCATTACCCTGCGAACGTAATTTTGAAGGTCAGCTTCGGCAAGACTTCCTGACTCGGCGGTCCAGAGTTTCGCTGTCAACTTTTCAGCAAGCTCTTTTTCTTGCTGCCAACGCTCGGGCCATTGGGTTTGGGTTTTGAGGCGCTCTAACTTAACGGAAGTGCGCTGCAATTGCGCAACACGCTCGTTATGCTCTTGACGCCATTCGCCCAGCGTAAGACCAAAATAAAGGATAAATATGTAAGCTACCGCCCAAAGCATCAAACGCAACCGCTGATTAGCATGCCATTGCGCCTGAAATTGGCTCACTATTTTTTCGATGTGAGGGTAGAGATTATTAAGCATTATCACCCTCCTTTTTAGCATTAGCCTCGGGCAAGGTGAACAATATACGAATTTGATCTGGCGTTACGCCGGGTTCTACATGCACGTCACTGAAGGCTGCATTGGCCGAGCAGGCTTGAATTAAGGCGCGAGTATCAAGATTATCTTGCTGTACCAGCAAGGTGAGTTGGCCATGTTGATATTGCCAATCCAAAATACTGTATTTAGCCTCAGAGGGCAGGCAGGCACGCACTTCGGTCAGTAGGTGCAACTGTGTTGGGCTGCCAATTAGATTGACGATTGCCTGATTAAACTCTTGTTGCTGCAAAGCACCATCGCGCTCGCGCACCAAGGTTTTAAGTTGTTTATTTTTACTGGCAACACTGGCAGAAAGTATTTTTTCGTGAATTTGAACACCCAAACTTAAGCCAATCTGCAAGCTAAGCCATGCCAGCAACACCCCTAAGACCAAACGTGGCGCCACTGCCTCACTGACGAGACTTTCTTTGCTCCAAAAGGCTTTTTCATTCCATGGTTTGGCCAACAGATGCGACTCACCTTCATACCATTGTTCATCTTCGGCGGCACCGCATACGCGCACAAAATCGGCTTGGTCGCGCGCACTCGGCGGGGTGGGGAACCAACGCGAATGACGCAGGACTTTGGCTGACCAATATTGCAAATCCCACCCCTCAATACAGGGTTGAACCCGCAAACCCTTTTCCAAGGGCGCATAGAGCATGGTTTCTGGCACAACACTTAAGGTAGGCAAATCCTGCTCATCATGCATCTTAATTACACGGTCAGACTCCCAAAACCAGACCTGCTCCAGATTTCCGTCAGTCACGTGCCAATGAGCGGGATTATTAAATGGGCTGAGCTGGCGGATGCGTTGCGTCAAAAGGTTAGCGCGCAGGCTGCGGGAAAGCGATTCAAATTCTATGCATTGGTAGAATAGGTATTTTCGCGGAATAATAAGCGTGGCTGATTCCAGTAAAACTGTCTCATAAGCTGGATAACCCGCCAATAGCTTAATGCGCTCGGATGTCAGCACCCAAGGTTGGCTTGAAGAGGCTTGATTGGCGAATGGCCAAAGGTTCATTATTTTTGTTAACAGATTGGACACTGTACTCATAATCCACTTGCCAAGGCCCCAGCAGCCCATTGGGGGTCAATTGTAGGCTAATCGTTCTGGCTTGTCCCCCCCCTTTATTCCAAAAACTTAGGCGAAGCAAGCGCGATGGATAGGTTCGAAATCTTTCCTCCATATCTTGCTGCTCCGGAATACGATAACGCGCACCGAGTTCCGCAATATAGGCCACAGGATTAGTATGTCTTTCTATTATGTACCGCTCTGCATCGTCTGGACTTAATCCTAAAACCAAAACAAGTAACTCTTTAGACATGGCATTAACATTCATAACAGACGAGCGTGCAAAACCAAACCAATGCAGATAATCAACATTAGGGTGTAATTTCAACCATTCATTCCATGTATATACCCTTTGCAACTCGGCAGGTGAGCGCAAGTAATCGTTTGAAGGTGGTGCCATACCTTTGGCGAGATAATCTTGCTTTTCGGCTCCACCGATACCGATGAGATCATCTGAATCTATATAGTCCGTCAAACTACTCAGTAAGCGAGTTCGCATAACCGGATTAGGCTCCAACTGCGTGAGAAGCTGCTCTAGATTGGTCAGTTCAGGCGCATTTATATCCACCAAACCAGTGGCATCTTGAATAGAAAAGTAGGTATTACCTACACCTTGATAAGCCGTATCATCTACCCAAATTTCATCCCCTACTGGATCTGTGGACATAAATCCATCTTCGGTAGCAGCTTGGAGATTTTGCGGTTTGAAGGTTATGCCTGCACGCGTCATACGCAGAGTATTGAGCATGTACAAAACCGTTTGCTCCGTTGAGATTTGATCCAGAGATTGTTCCATATGCGCTTTGGCTTGCAACCCCAAGACCATTTTACGCTGGACATAAGCGTTGAAGATCCCTACGGCGACGAACATAATTGCCAACGCCCAGAGGGTCGCGGCAAGTACAAAGCCTTGCTGTTTATGTGGGTTAACGACCATAAAGCAGCTCATCCATGGTAACTATGGGGCGTACACGGGTTTTATTGACAATCACATAATTAATGGATTCTTTGCCACTGGCAACTTGAAGCCGCACGGCATGAGGCAAGGCTGGCATTTCTGTACTTTCAGGCGGCCAGTGATTAATCCATTGGTTTTTATCGTCAAGATACTCAAACTGCGCTGTAGATTCTGGCCAGCGATACGCACTAAAACCTTGATCCCCTTCGGCATAATTCAGCACCACATCTGCGCCATCATTAATAAGTTGCCAGCGAATACGGGTTTTTATTCCTTGTGGTGCCAGTAGAGGTTGATAGGTGTAAGTAGATAAATCTGCTGAGTCTCCCTCTAATCCTCGATCTTTGGGACGAGCCGCAACCTGTGTAGACAAACTTGATCGCAACCAGTTGTAGACCAGTACTTCGTTGTAGGCCGAGCGCTGGGTTTTAATCACGCGTTGATACAGACCCATACTATAGCCAAAGCCTTGCACTATTAAGGTAGCCATTAAGCCAACGATAACTAACACCACCAACATTTCGATGAGGGTAAAAGCACGTTGAGATTCAGCAAAAATGCGATGATTTTTAACCATTAAAATCTATCGCCCTCTTTTTTGGGCGGTTCACGCATTTGTTTGTAAACCGTATTGCGATAGCTGAAGTGCCCGCGTTCGCGCCCATCTTTTATAAAGACGAGTTTTACATCGCAAAGCGCAAAATCGTAAATAGTGATAGCTCCACCTGCCGTGACACCATTGCGCCACGGCTCCACCAAATCGGCATGCCATTGCACATTGTAGTCATTCACATTAAACGCGCCGTCGGTTTCCTTACTCATATCCACTAATTTCAGCCGCTCAACCGCCGAATTAAGCACTTGCTCATTTGCAGCCAAATCAGCCAAGCGGTTGAGAGAAATCAGATTGGCATTTACCCAGCCATAAATACCCATGGAGGCCAAGGAGAAAATAACGAGGGCAACCATGGCTTCCAGTAATGTAAAGCCTTGTTGACGGAAGGATAAGTTAGTCACTCACCGACTCCCGCGATATATTCGTTAGCGCGGCGCGTGAAGGATCACAATAGGGCGCCAACAAGCTTATTTCTCGCGCAACGCCATTTACACTCAAGCCCACCTTTCCACCTAAACAAATACCGTTGGATTTGTACACAATAGGTTTCTCAATGGTCACTTGCCACGACTCAGGTAAGTCGAGCAAGGTTCGGACACTGTGCTCATCCAACACCAATTGGGTTTGCTGGGTGTATGCGCGCAAGTTGAGTACTGCGAGGCTTTGGAAAAACTTATCCTCTTCAGCTCTACCTTTAAAATGCTCATAAATGGCAGGGAATTTGGGCAGCACTAAGGCACTGGTTAACCCAAGAATGACGAGCACCACCAACAACTCAATCATGGTAAAGCCAGGTTGCTTGAACACGATTGAGCCTCTGGGGATTATTCGGTTGCTAGACCGATGTCGGCATCTAGGCCTTCACCACCTGGCTTACCATCGGCACCGAGTGAATAAAGGGTTATATCTTCTTCACCATTAGGCTCACGGCGGTATTGATAGGGATTACCCCAAGGGTCAAGAGGTACTTTTTCGCTTAAGTAAGGCCCCTGCCAATTTTGCTTGGCTTTGGGTGAATCAGGCTTTTTATTGATAGCAGCTAAACCCTCTTGTGTGCTGGGGTACTCACCTACATCTAAGCGATAGGTTTGCAATGCAGATTTGAGCATTTTGATTTGGGTTTGCACAGTTTTGACCTTGGCGTTATCCACCTTGCCAAACATTTTAGGGCCGACTAAACCCGCCAACAGACCAAGAATAACCAGAACCACCAAGAGTTCGATCATGGTAAAACCGCGTTGGGATTGAATTGTTGCTTTGTTCATTGTGAATCTCTTTAGATTTTTCATTAAATCCCCCTAGTCCCCCTTTTCAAAGAGGGGCTGGGGGGATTTATATCGCAATATCATTCACGCTAGTAATAGCTTGAATGAGCCCCATAATAATCGTGCCCACCGCTATACCGATCAAAATAATAGCAAGAGGCTCAATAAGCAGTAAAAAGCGCTTCATGCGAGTTTTACTGCTGTTTTCATAAATTTTGGCAACAGCGACCAACATTTCGGATAAACGCCCAGTTTTTTCGCCAGCGCGTACTAGGTTGTAAGCTGTTGCATTGAGAATCTGGTTGTCTTGGAGCGCCTTAGACAAACTGCCACCAGATTGTACCGCCTGCAATGCCGCACTCAGCGCTTTATTGCGGCGAGTATTTTTTACGCTGGATTGAGCCAACCCCATAGCCTTAACCAATTCAACACGGCTGGCGAGCATAGCGCCCATCACTGCTGACCAGCGCGCCACATCGGACTCGGTCAGCCACCGCCCAAAAAGTGGCGCAAAAGCTAGTTTATCCATCAAGGCTTGGCGAACATCGGGTTTGGACAGTTGCAGACCAACAAAGGTTGCAAGACCCGCCAGCAGCCCCAATACCCATAAAAAATTTTGGTTTAGCCACATGCCGGTACTTAATACTGCCATGGCCAAAAAGGGTAGCTCCTGTTTGCCATCGAGCAAATTGGCAAACTTGGGTACCACGAATATAAAAATTAACCCTACGGCACTCAAACCAGAGAGCACCAAAATCGCAGGATAAATCAGCGCATTGCGAAGATCATTGACAACCGCAAGATCGTATTCCATCTGTTCTACACCACGGCGCATGGCGTTGGCGAGCTGACCGGAGGCTTCGCCGGCAGCGATGAGCTGAATAAAATAGGGCGGCAGCTTTACATCGTCATTGGTCAGTGCCGAACCCAAGTTCAGACCCTGCTGCAAGCGTTCGGAGGCGGTGTGGTAGTATTTACGCAGCTTAGGATGGGCGTCAGAGTCTTGTAGTGATTGCAGGGCGTCAGCAATGGCTACGCCAGAATCCAACATGGTGGTCAATTCAAACAAGGAGACGGTAATTTCCGCGTGAGTCAGTTTTTTGCTGAAGGCACCCTGTTCTTCTTGTTGCGGGGCAATTTCTACTAGTTGCAGGTTTTTCTCGCGAATCAGGCGCGCGGCTTCGCGTTCATCACTGGCATCTATGGAGCCGGCGATCAGCGCCTGATTGGGGTCGAGTGCCTTGTAGGAGAATTGCATAGCGCGGCCTGTTACTCAATGTCCATGCTGGTGGTGCGCAGCACTTCTTCAACGGTGGTAAGACCTTTGGCGGCTTTGATGAGGCCATCTTGATACATATTGCGATGGCCCTGGCTGCGCGCCAATTTGCGCATTTCTGCGACGGGCACATTATCCACAATCATATCGTGCAGTTCACCGGAAATAGGCACAATTTCGTAAATACCCATGCGCCCCGAATAACCTGTGTGATTACAGGCCGCGCAACCTACTGCCTCCACCCAATGGGGCGCAAACGTTTGCTTGAGGGCGGCAAATTCGGTATCAACCGATGCGGGCATGGCGGCTGGTCTCGCGCAATGCTGGCATACCTTGCGCACCAAACGCTGTGCCTGCACGGCTTTGATGGGCGCGGCCACCAAGAAAGGCTCCACCCCCATATCGATCAAGCGGGTAAACGCGGAGAGCGAATCATTGGTGTGCAAGGTGGATAACACCAAGTGGCCGGTGAGCGCAGATTGAATCGCAATTTGCGCGGTTTCCACATCGCGAATCTCACCCACCATGATGACATCGGGATCTTGACGCAGGAAAGCGCGCAACGCGCGCGCAAAGGTGTAGCCAATTTCGGCGTGCGCCTGCACTTGGGTGATGCCCGGCAGTTGGTATTCCACCGGATCTTCCACGGTGAGGATTTTACGCGTACCGTCAGTGGCTTCTTGCAAGGCGGCATAGAGGGTGGTGGATTTACCCGAACCTGTGGGGCCAGTAACCAGCACAATACCGTTGGATTCCTGCATCAGCGAGCGCACCAAGGCGATATGATCTGGCTCAAGACCAAGGGTTTCCAACGATAACTCTTTGCGATCTTTGGGCAGCAGACGCATCACGATAGATTCGCCATGCACACCGGGCAGCGTAGATACACGCACATCCATCTCGCGGCCATTAACGCGGGTGGTGATACGGCCATCTTGCGGCAAGCGGCGCTCGGCAATATCGATTTCAGAAATAAGCTTCACCCGCGAGGCCACCGCTGGGTAGCGGTCAATAGGCTGCTCTAGCTGGGTTTGCAGAATGCCATCAACCCGCAAACGAACCCGAAAAACCTCTTCTTGCGGATCAAGATGAATATCCGAGGCATTGAAAGCTACGGCTTTAGCAAAAATATTGTTGACCAGTTCGACCACAGGCGCCTCTTCGGCCATTTCGCGTAAACCTTTGGTTTCACTGCCTTCAGCAAAGAAGCGCTCAGCACTGACTTCACGGCGAACATAATCCACCAAAATATCCAAAGTATGGCTGGTGACTAACCAAGGTTTCAGCTGGGAGTCTGGGTAGTGGTAGTGAATCACTTCTTGAATAAAGGGCGAGAGTGGGTCACGACTGATAAAGTGAAGGCTGCTATCGGCACCTATCCACAAGAGTACGCGATTGTCGATACACCAGTTGATATCGATGAAGGCAGTTTTGGCGAATGCATAGAGTTCGCTGGCATCAGGAATATCAGCACCCGAACGGGCAACAGGAATGTCCAACTGAGCGGACAGGACATCAAGCAGGGCATCTTCCGAAATGGCACCCATTCGCACCAAACCAGCACCGACACGACCGCCAACAGATTGTTGTAATTGCAGGGCTTTTTTTATGTCGTCTTGCTGGATGAGGCCGCGCTCAATGAGCAATTCACCTATCCGTTTATTCACCGTTGCTTCACCTTTTACACCGCAAATTTGAGCGGCTATTGACGTGTTATTCAAGGAATTGCCTATGCGCTGGGCTGGCGGAGCATACTACTGTAAATTGGTGCAATTGCCTATGGCAGGCCGCGTACCACAAGCTCAATGCGAACATAAAAAAACCCGCCGTAGGGGGATACGGCGGGTTTCTCTTACAGGATGTGCCGAGTTCGGCAAATACGGTGAACTATCCCTTTCATCCAAGCCACACTCTCCGAGTGTTCTTGTCCTTAGCGTCGCCATTATTGTTGACTATCGCGCCAATCTCTAGTCGCTAATGTCGCTAATGTTTGTAGGATATATCTCACACGCACGATTAAAAAACGCACAATATTGGAGCATCGCCAAGAAGGGCGCAGAGGGCTATAATCAGCGCCACACTGACTTTTGCGGAATTATTATGGCCACCAAAAAGAAAGCCGCTGACTTTGAGCAATCACTCAATGCACTTGAAGCCCTCGTCAATAAAATGGAACAGGGCGATTTAACCCTAGAAGAATCGCTACAAGCCTTCTCTACCGGTATCCAATTAACCCGCGAATGCCAAACACGCTTAGCGGAAGCCGAGCAGCAAGTAAGCCTGCTGTTGGAACAACAAGGTGAAATCACACTCACTGAATTTGATGCGAGCGACGATGAATGACGCAAGCCTCACCTGTTAGCGATTTTAGTTTTAAGGATTTCGCTCGCATCTGCCACGAGCGCGTTGATGCGGCACTAGAAGAGTTCTTACCCCTTGGCGATGATCCAACTCAGTTGCGCGAAGCCATGCGGTATAGTCTCTTCAATGGTGGCAAACGCGTGCGCCCCACGCTTGCCTATGCCAGCGCCCTCGCCATTAACGGCCAAGCACTCAGTCAGCAACAAGACCTACTCAACCGTGTTGCCTGCGCATTGGAAAGCTTGCACTCCTATAGTTTGGTGCATGACGATCTACCCGCCATGGACGATGACGACCTGCGCCGTGGCAAGCCCACATGCCATATCGCATTCAACGAAGCTAGCGCCATTCTCGCCGGTGATGCGCTACAAACTCTCGCCTTTGAACTGCTAAGCGACGCGCTAGACGTAAAACCAGAAACTCAAATCGCCCTCATTCGCCACTTAGCTCATGCCTCCGGCGTGCAGGGCATGGTGTTGGGTCAGGCGATAGATTTGGCCGCTGTGGACAAACACATCGACCTCACCCAACTGGAAACTATGCATCGCCACAAAACCGGTGCACTCATCCGCGCCAGCGTCAGTATGGGTGCTATTGCAGCGGGCGCTACGGACACTCAACTCGCTGCGCTGGATCACTACGCCGCCGCCATAGGCCTCGCCTTTCAAGTGCAAGACGATATTCTGGACGTCATTGCTGATACGGAAACCCTTGGCAAACAACAGGGGGCAGATATAGCGCGCAACAAACCCACGTATGTTGCACTGTTAGGTTTGGATGAAGCGCGTATTAAAGCGCAGGAATTGCATCAGCAAGCGCTAGCTGCATTGGTAAGCTTTGATACCAATGCGGATTATTTGCGCGCCCTATCAGCGTATATTATCGAGCGCGGTAATTAGCCATTATTTTTTGCGCGCGATCTTAATTCATCTCTTAGCAAAGAAGGGCTAAGGGTTAATTGATTAGGTGTTTTTTTAAAAGGGGAGCCGGTAGCTCCAAATTTTTTATTTGTGGATTTATATGCGCATCCCTCGAATTTATACTTCGCAAGCTCTCACCACCAACTCAACAATCGCTTTACCCGAGGCGCAATCGCATTACCTCGGCAAAGTGTTGCGCATGCAGGCTGGGCGCGAGTTGGTTTTATTTAATGGTGAAGGCGGTGAATACAGCGCGGAAATTCTGGCCGTGCATAAAAAACATATCGATGTTGCGCTCAAAACATTTTCGGCCGATAACCGCCAATCATCGCTAGGTTTAGAACTCGCGATTGGTGTATCGCGCGGCGAGCGCATGGATTGGGTGCTGCAAAAAGCCACCGAATTGGGTGTGACAAAAATTACCCCTCTCATAACGGAGCGCACCGAAGTAAAATTGGGCGGCGAGCGCGCTGATAAAAAAATAGGACATTGGCAACACATTTTAATTAGTGCCTGCGAACAGTGTCAGCGCAATTTAATACCTGAACTCAGCGAGCCAATTGAAATTTCAGGCTGGTTGAAAACCTGCAAAGCAGATTTAAAATTTGTATTGCATCATCGCGACAATCAAGGTTTACCTGCAGACAAACAGGCCCACAGTATTGCCTTATTAATTGGCCCTGAAGGTGGTTTGAACGAGGATGAAATCGCGCAAGCTATTGCACAACATTTTTCGCCGCTGACACTTGGGCCGCGTGTCTTGCGCACAGAGACTGCACCGGTTGCTGCCATTAGTTTGGTGCAGTATTTATGGGGAGATTTTTAACGCTTACTCAATGACTTCTTCAAACACGATTAATTTGCGCGTGTTAATAAAATAAAAATAAAACGGTCGCGAGCTACTGGGTAAGCAATTTGTTTTTTGCGCACTTTCCGTATAACCAAGCGTAACTTTTACCGTATTATCCGTCAGCTCTTGCGCAGAAATATTGGAATCAAACGATAGATGCGCATCACAATTATTAATAGTGCCATCATCAATCAACAGCACTTGCCCCAATTCGAAATCCTGTGCAGTCAGGGTATAGCCAACATAGCTGGTAGCCAGCGCATCATATTCGCTCGAACTGCGCATCACCTGAGTATTTCTTTGCGTTTGCGATAATGAGCTTGCCGCACTGGCAGCCGCCAACACTTCAACAACATTCACACTCGATAAACTAGAGCTACTTAACGACGAGCTACTGCTGGATGACGAGCTACTGGATGAACTATTGCAACTCCCATCACTGGATGAACTACTTGAACTACTCGAATCTGAACTACTGCTGGAACTGGACGAAGAGCAAGAGCTGGAACTCACCGGCGTAAAAGGGGCAGCGCGATCGCCACCGCAACCTTGCAATAAAATTCCCACAACCAAGCACCAGCATGGAACGATCAGTGCGCGAACACCCGCTTGAAAAAAATTATTCATTGGTATGTAAGTAATCCAAAAAAGCACGCTCAATGGCAGTGATATCGGGAATCAATGTGTATTCGCCAGCCCAAGATACATGCATAAGGTCATAAGCGCGGTTTTCAGAGTCTTCGCGCTCGCTAATTTCATCTTCACTCACGCGCGCTAAGCGCGGCAAGCCCTGAGTAAGAATGGCGATAAAAGGTAAATTTTCATCCACACTGGTGGTATTCAGCACCGCAAAGCGAGCGCGGGCATGAACGCTGGGAACCGCTTCGCCATTCAATGCTTCAAAAGACAACAAAGGCACAATAAGTTCCCGCCATTCACAATTTCCTAAATACCATGCAGGGGCATCTTCCACTGGCTGGATGGGGGCAATGGGAACAATTTCTGCCACAGTTACGTTGGGCAACAGTACACTTTGACCTTGCAAGGGAATTAGCAGGCTGGCGACTTCCTGAATTTTTTTCTGTTCAATGCGTTGGGGTGCTCTCATGAGAGATGCTCCTGCTCTAGGTTTTAGCATTTAAAAATAAGGTGTACGGCCTAGCGCCGTTTTAATTTACCAAGCTCATTCGCCAACTCTTGGGGCGAACCCATGAAACTGACGGTACCGGTAGACAAAGCCGCATCCGGCATTGAGGCGATGGTACTCTGCTCAGGTGTTTGCACCCAGACCTTACCGCCCTGCTGTTTGATCAGCCGACAACTGGCGGCACCATCATCGCCCATGCCGGAAAATATAATAATGCCGCTGCGCTGGCGATACACACGCGCAATATTGGCGGTAACCTGATCGATGGAAGGGGCGTAGTAGCCACTCCACGGGGATTTATTCACCACCAAGGTGCCATTGTCATGTATATGAATACTGCGTTCGGCCGTCACGAGTGTAATGGTGTTATTGGTCAATACCGAACCTTGCTTGGCGATAGTGACGGGATAATGACCGGCACTGCTCATCATTTTTACCAGTGTTTCCGCTTGGCCTTTATCAATATGTTGCACATAGACAAAGGCGACATTTAATTGCGCTGGTAATTGCCGGATAAAATCCTTCACTGCTGCTGGCCCACCGGTCGATGCAGCCAAGACCCACACCTCGCTGGCTCCATCAGCGGCTTGTAGATTCACATCGCCACTCAAACGCTCCAAACGCTGCAACATGCGCCGCACCCAATCGTTATAGTCTGGGCTGTTTTGTTTCATCTCAGGCGCATCATTTACGATAACCGGTACTGGAGTTTGCACTAACCAATCATCCAACAGCTCCATGGCTGCCAATCGCAAATGATCCGTCTCCTCGGGGTCGTTCACATCCACCACCCACGCATCCACTGACTGGGGTAAGTCCAGCAGCGCGGCACCCTGCTTGAAAACGTAGGCAAAACTCAGTTGATGACCCGCCTGCACGACCATGTGACTGAGATATTGTTGCTTGAGTGGACTGTCTACCAATATCCCGATGCGTAATCCTGACACTTATTTCACCGGTATTTTAATTAACTCTTGAATATTGGTCAGCAGCAAATCTTCTTGATAAGGCTTGCCCATGTACTTGTTCACACCCAACTCAAAGGCGTGTTCACGGTGTTTTTCACCAGTACGCGAAGTGATCATGATGATCGGAATATCGCGTAACCGGGAGCTAGTACGAATATTTTTCGCCACTTCGAAACCGTCCATACGCGGCATTTCGATATCCAGCAACATCACATCAGGGATATGGTCTTGGAGCAATTGCAAAGCTTCCACGCCGTCTTTGGCGGTAATAACACGGAAACCTTCGCGCTCCAAGAAGCGGCCGGTTACTTTACGCACGGTAACCGAGTCATCCACCACCATGACGACTTTTTCGGTTTGATCTTCCTCCACCGCTGGCTGCGCCAAATCCAGCAACATGGCGCGACTAATGCCCAAGGCCAACTGCTCGCGGATAAGGGCATGCAAGTCCAAAATCACCACCACATTACCATCGCCCATGACGGTAGCGCCTGACACACCGCGCACGGCGCTGAATTGAGCACCGAGGGTTTTTACCACGATCTCGCGGCTACCCAGTAGGCGATCCACCTGTAAAGCCACGGTGTTTTCAGCGCTGCGCACCAGAATTACCGGCAGTGGCAGGGCTTGACCGTCCAGTTTGGGGGTAGCTTCGCTGTCGAGCATGGCACCTAAGTAGCGCACCAAATAATGCTCGCCGGCATAGTCGAAGCGAGCTTCCGCATCTTGATAATAGTGCTCCAGCTCGAAGGGGCTGACACGCACAATACCTTCGATGGTGTTGAGCGGAATGGCGTAGAGATCATCGCCAATCTGTACCATTAAGGCGCGGTTTACCGATACGGTAAACGGCAGGCGAATGGTAAATTCCGTGCCTTCGCCCCAGCGCGAGTCGATAAACATAGCTCCGCCGAGCTGTTTGATCTCGGAGTGCACCACGTCCATGCCCACACCGCGACCGGAAATTTGCGTGACTTTATCGGCGGTACTGAAACCGGCGTGCAAAATAAACTGCATTAAATCTTGATCGCTGAGCGGCGCATCTTCAGCCATTAAACCGCGTTCAATGGCTTTTTCGCGCACGCGCTGCAAGTTGATACCGCGACCATTGTCGGCGAGGCGCAACATCACATCGCCCCCTTCACGACCCAAGCTCAACATAATGCGGCCAGTGGCAGGTTTACCCGACGCCAAGCGGTCTTCGGGGGATTCGATACCGTGATCCACGGCGTTGCGCAGCATGTGCTCCAAGGGTGCGACCATGCGTTCCAATACGGTACGGTCCAATTCACCTTCGACGTTATCCAGTTCGAAATCTACCTCTTTACCCAGCTCGGTGGCGGCTTGGCGCACAATCCGGCGCAGGCGCGGTACCAAACGCGAGAAAGGCACCATGCGCGAACGCATCAGACCTTCCTGCAAGTCAGTATTAATGCGTGACTGTTGTAGCAGGAGGGTTTCGGTATCGCGAGTTTTATCCGCGAGGGTGTATTTCAAGTCCATCAAGTCTGACGCGGATTCGATCAGTGAGCGCGATAGCTGCTGCAATTGCGAGTAACGATCCATCTCCAGCGGGTCGAATTCTTCGTGCTGCATCATTTGTTCTTGGCGGAACAAGACTTGGGCTTCAGTTTCGATATCGAGACGACGCAGCTGCTCTTGCAAGCGGTGAATGGTGGCATCCATCTCTTCGATAGAGCCGCTCAAATCGCTGACCTGCTGCTCCATACGGCCACGGCTGATGGAGGTTTCACCGGCAAGGTTTACCAGCTCTTCCAGCAGTTCAGCTGAAACTTTGACGACTTCTTGTGGGCCGGCACGGCGCGCCGCCAAATGCTGTACCTGACCTTGACCCTGAGTGCCTTGGCGTGCACCGCCAAATTCGCTGCCGGGAATTTTCGGCAGAGGCGCACTGACCGGTTTGGGTTTAGGTGCAAACGTCAGTACGTTGGGTTTAGCGCTGCTGCCCGCTGCAGTGTTGTTAACGACCAAGGTTGGTTTGGTAATTTGCAGAGCAGACCCAACGTCAGTCTCAGTATCGTCAACCAACGCAGCATCCATCACTACCACTTCGGCAACAACGACAGAAGTTGATTCGTCCAAATCTCTATCAGCCTCTGGCGCACTTGCTGCGGCCATATCACCGCTGAGTTTGGCGCTAGCTAGGGCAACACCTGTATGAAGCTGATCCTGATAATCATTGAGCTGGCGAAAGAAGGGCTGGTCAAGCTCAGTGGTATTATCCATGTCGATCAACACGGATTCAAAGTTGTGCGACAAATCACCTAAGTCACTTAAGCCCGCTAAGCGCGCACCCCCTTTAAAGGTGTGCAAACAGCGTTTCAGCTCTTCCACGCAATCGGTATTGTTCCAATCTTCCTGCCAATCGTGCAGAGCGCGGTCAATATCTTCAAGCAGCTCGCCCGCTTCTTCGATAAAGATCTCTACAATTTCTGGGTCAAAATCTTCATCATCGGCAGCGCTCACTGGCGGGGATTTGTGCACAACGGTGGGCGCAATAGGTGCCGTTTCGGCAACCGCGACAGGGGCTTCGGCTTCGGCTTCGGCTTCGGCTTCGGCTTCGGCTTCCAGCATGAAGGCTTCTGCTTCATCCGCGAGCGTTATTTCCGCATCAACTTCATCAGCGCGGATAAATTCGCTCTCAGCGGCATCCATGTGGTCATCAACTAACTCATCCGCATCATCCAACACGACTGGTGCACTGTAACTATCTTCATCAGCCTGTTCGAGCACTGGGAGATCTTCAACCACTAGAGCTTCGTCAAGGCTAAACTCCGCCGCATCAAGTTCAGTAGACTCAAGCGTTTCCGCCACGGGCACATCGAGATGAATCTCTTCGCCAGCGTCATCCAAATCAATTGCGAGGCTATCTTCATCCGCCATGTCCAGTGACAGGGCGTCCAGCGCGTCATCAACCAATTCGACTTCGTCATGTTGCTCATCTACATCGCTTAGGGATTGCAACGCAATCTCTTCACTTACGTGAAGCTCGTCAACCGCTGACAAGGTAATTTCTTCGCCGTCAAACTCAACCACATCATCCAGCATCGGCGAACTAAAGGCTTCATTTTGTTCAGTGACATCGGCGGAAACCAATTCCACCTGTGCTTCGTCGGCAAGCACATCGTTAGCCACATCGATAGCATCGTCAGCGGCCAATTCCAGCATAGTATTTTCAACCGCTGCATCGATTTCGGCATAATCGACGGCTTCGATACGCATTGACCCAAGAGAGGAGGTTTCATCACCGGTCATTTCCGATGCGGTTTCGAGTACAAGAGTTTCCTCAACAGCGGGGGCCGCCGCTTGCGCAATTAAATCATCCAGCGCCAGCAAAATAGCCTCAGGAGCGTTGACCAGATTTTGACCGGCAGCAATGGCATCAACCATGTCCAAGAGTGCGAGGTGCGCGGAATTCAAATCGCGGCAGAGTTGTTCCGAGCAGGGCAAGTGCTGTGCAAGAATTGCGTTATAGACCTGCTCCAGTTTCTCGCCAAGGTTCGCCATAAAGGGCAAGTAAGCGTGATGAGCGCCACGCGTTAAGTTGCGCAGTTCATCAAGTACAGGCTGTAGAATCGCGACCCGTTCAGGATTGGCTTGCCACTGAGCGATAATTTTGTCGGCATCCAGCAGCAAATTCATTTCTTCGGCCATGAAAATAGAGAGCAATTCCGGATCTACCGGACGCTTGCCTCCTTCGTGCAATTCTTGCTGACGTACCAAGGGTGCCACATGAATTTCGCGCAGCTCGTTTACCCGCGCAATAAATTGTTGCAGACGCGGAATATCGACGGTTTCGCCCTGCGCAATTTGATCGAGTCCCGCTTGGGTATAACTCACTGCATCGCGCAGTAATTGCAAAATGTCTTCGTTGATCACCACGTGATAGGAGCGCAATTCTTTAACAAATTTTTCCAGCGGTGTGGCCAATTCGGCAATAGGCGTAATTTCTGCCATGTGCGCGCTGCCTTTGAGTGTGTGCAAAGCGCGCTGAATGCTGTCGCTGGGTGGCTCGTACACTGGCGCTTCGGCTTCCATATGCGCAATAAACTCTTCCACCACGTGCAAGTGGGTAATGGCCTCTGCGCCAAAAATATCCCACAATTGCGCATCGTCTGACGTTTCCTCTTCGGTGCTCATTAATTCTGCCGGCACCGAATAAGTAAAACTATTGTCCTTACGCGCAGCAAGACTATGGTCTGCCTCAGTGGGCGCTTCAACAACCTGGTCAATATCGACAAATGCTAAAGGAAGCGTTTCATCCTGCTGAACAGGATCGCCATCAGTTAACTCAATAGGTGGTAAGCCAGCCGTAATTTCCTCAACATCATCAATAGATGTGTGAATGTCTTCCAATTCAATA
>Ga0209067_10000907_pt1 | contig 18637 bp, 11 predicted proteins | sample ColStrG_CSR_2013_FD_187199 | JGI IMG/M metagenome (GOLD analysis project Ga0209067, IMG submission 187199) | Freshwater sediment microbial communities in response to fracking from Pennsylvania, USA - Cold Stream Run_MetaG_CSR_2013 (SPAdes)... | ecosystem: Environmental > Aquatic > Freshwater >...
AGACGTCCGCGATAGTGGCCCGCGGCCACTTTCGTCACCTTGAGCGGCGCCTGGAATCCGCCGGGGCCGAAAGCGAAGACGTCGGGTATCGGCGCGCCGTTTGCGCCCGGTTCCTCTACGTTGCGCGACAGGCGATAGTCCACCACCAGCTCGTTGCTGGCGCGGTCGAAATCGGCGGTGGTCTCGCTCGGCGGCGCGTGCGGCAGCAGGTCGCGGAAGATGTTGGCCCACAGATGGTCGAACCCGGGCCAGGTGACCCAGTTGGCGGCCCACCGGTTCTTGGCATCGGAAGTGAACACGGCCGAGCGTCCCAGGCCATATTGCCAGCGCACCAGAAGCGGGTCGTCGCGGTCGGCGGCCAGGATCACGTCGGACGTGGGCCGCGGCTGAAACCGCACGTAACCGTGTAGCACGGGCACGCTGTCCATCCCTACGCCATCCAGAATCTCCGCCTGCTTCACCACTCTCGGGGTGATGGTCTTCTCCACCGCGGTCACGCCGGTATGCTCCTCCACGTCGCGCAGCAGGATCTGCTCCAGCCCCGACGGGTCGTTGAGAAAGTACGATTTCCCTTCGGCGTTGGCGGCCACCTTCTCCAGGAACGCGCGGTTCACGTCCTGGCCCAGGCCCACGGTGGAGATGGTTACGTGGTTGGCCACCGCTTCCTTGGTGAGGGCCATGCTGTCGCCCTCCTCGGAAATGCCGTCGGTCAACAGCACGATGTGCTTGTACACCGCGCTTTGCGGAAGGATGCGTTGGTAAGCCTCGGTGAGCGCCGGCGCAATCTGCGTGCCGCCATCCGGCGTGATGCCGGAGATCAGACGCTTGATGGAGGTACGGTCTTCGGCCTTGCGGATGGGCACGGTCCACTGGAAAGAGTTATCGAAGATCAGCACGCCGACCGAGTCGATCGACCGCAGATTCTCCACCACTCCGATAGCGGCCAGCCGGGCAAGTTCGATCTTGCGGCCTTCCATCGAGGACGACTTGTCGATGATCAACACCACCGCCGTGCCCTCGGGCGAGCGCGGCGGCGCCAGTTTGGCGGGCAGCGAGCGCTCCAGTGGATCTTCGGGCGCGCCCTTCTTGTCCACGTAGGTGTTATGCTCCCCCGCGATCCAGATCAGCCCGCCGCCCTTCTGCTGGTAATCTTCGAGCGCCGCTTTGGACGCCGCCGGAATCGATTCCATGTCCCAGTTGTTAATGATGATCACTTGGAAATCTTCCAGCTTGGGCGGCACGCCGCCCGGCGACTGCTGTACCTCAAACTGATTGGCCTCGAGCGCCCGCAGAATATGCTGCTCGCTGGCGGCCGGGTCGCGCGACACCAGAAGCACGCGCGGGCTGCGCAGCGTCACCGAATCCTCGAAGCGCGCCTCTCCCAGGCCCGCGCCGGATATCTTGCCCGCCAACGCGATCGCACCCACCGCGTTGACGCTGGCTTGTAGCCGCAGATGGTTGGTCCCCTGCACGAAGTCCACCTGGCTGCTGCCGATGGTCTTGCCTTCAGCCGTCAGCTCCACGGTGGCGTGGGCTGGTCCGGGTGCTTCCACCGTTACATCAATGGGGAAGTGCTCCCCACTGAAGACCTGCCCCGGCACGGCCACCGATTCCAGACGCAGCCCGGGCTTGGGATGGCCGGCTAGCGGAATCGTGTCTACCGGGATGCCGAGTTGCTGCGCCTGCCAGATGCCGCGAGCCACGCTTCCCAGGTTTTCATTGCCGTCTGAAACCAGCAGCAGGCGCGGCACCATTCCTGCCGGCAAAGAAGCGGCGCCGTCACGGATAGCCGTTTCGAGATCCGTGCCGCGGCCGGCGGCGCCTGCCGTGTGATGAAGCTGCCAGCTTTTCTTGAGGTGCTCATCGCTGCCGGCGCCACGGGTCCCGCGGGCAAACGGAATAACGCGGGCCCAATGGCGTCCGCGGGCACGCTCCAACTGGTCGGCCAAGTTGCTCTCTCTGGCCAGATCGGCGGCCGTTACGCTGGCTGAGGTGTCGGCCAGCATGGCCACGGCCACTTTGCTTTCGTAGACTACGATGTGCGGGCCGGCAAGCGCCAGTACGATCGCCAGGAAGGATGCCGCCTTGAGCAGTAGGGCAACGTGCCGCCCGGTATCGCGCCAGTCCCAAATCACCCAGCCCACCGGCACCAATAAGAATAAAAGTAGCCCGGGATGATCGAAACTCATCGCCGCACCTCCGCCGCCTCTGGCGTCCTGGATCGCATCGTGAGCGTGCGCCCGCGCGCGAACCCGCGCCGGAAACGGCCGTATAGAAGCCATTCGGCCGCCAGACCCAACCCTCCGGCAATCGCCAGCCAGGGCCACAAATCGCTGGACGATTCCAGAATCTGCTGGAACCGCGGAACACCCTGGTGCGCGTCGGCGGGAGGCTCCCACTTGGAATCCCAAAGCTCCGGCAGTGTCAGCGAATACTGATACTCGCGGTCCCCCGCTACCACCCGCACGCTGCCGGGGGTTCCAGTGAAGAAGTTCAGCGTCCGGTCGCGCAGCGTGAACGGCACCGCCGCGCCGTTTTCGCCGGTCACCTTGACATCTGCCGCGGACGTGTCCTGCTCCATCACCAGCTTCACACTCCCCACGCTGCCACCCGTGATTTCCCGCTGCCGGAAGATCTCCGGCGAAATCCAACGCAGCAGGTTGGCGAACAATAGCGGCGTCGCCAGTTCGTACCGCATGCTGGAAAGCACGGGGTGAAACCCCAGCACCACCACCTTTGGTTTGCCTGGCCGAGCCACAATCACGGGACCGGCATCGACCTCGCCAATCCGGCCATCCTCGGCTCCGGCTTCGAACACCGAGACCCGGTCGAGCTTGAAGTCCTTGGTCCGCAGACCAGCGGCTGCCGGATGGCTCGGATCCCATCGCGCGAAGGCCACCTGTTCGGCAGTCGAACGAACGGGAACCGGCGAACCCATGGCCGGAGGGTCGATCCACATGGAATCCGCAGTGGGGCGCCGCGGCGGAATGAACCGGTCCAGGATCACCAGCCCCACGTCGTTCACCCGGTATTCCTGTGGCTTGCGGTAGACCGCGGTTACCCGCGGGTTGGCGGAAAGAAACGGGCGCAGCAACTCGGGCTGATTGGAGTAGACCGTGACGGGAAGCGTGGCCTGCGCGGTCAGTTCGAGTTCCGCATGGTCGTCGGCGGGAAAGTTGTCGTGGGGCGTCAGCGTCACGCCCAGAACTCCGGCCGCAGCGGTCCGGTATTCGAAGGAGGATTCCACGTCCGCCCCCGGCTGCAGCGTGATGGGCCGCGAACCGGCGGCCACCCTGCCCGCCTTGCCGGGCGGACCGAAGTCCACCCGCAGCGTCACAGCGTGCGCGCGCGTCCCATAGTTGTGCACCGAGACGTAAATCTCCCAGACGGCGGCTTCAGTAGGAGAACGCCTCATGCCGATCTTGCGCAACCCGACGTTTTCGATATTGTCCGGAATCCCGATCACGCGGAGGTTCCGCGGCGGCGCCCCTGCCGTGCCGGGATCGCGCGGAGCGGTGCGCCCCGGCCCGATGAAGGCGATCTCGCCCACGCGGCGGCCATCCTGCCCCTGCATGTGGCGCGCGAACGCCAGCGCCTGATCCAGATTGAGCGCCGTGGAGCCCGGCTCCGAGGCCTGAATCGCCGCTTCCACTTTCCGGTGGTCCGGTTCGAAGGCCGTAGCCGGAGTGGCCAGCGCGTCCGCCCTTACCAGCATCACGCGGTCGCGGGCCGGAAGCGCGCGCAAATACTGGCGCGCGCGTTCGCGCCCAAGGTTCATCAGGCTACGGTTGCCGGAACGGGCAGCCATCCAGGAAGAAGTGTCGAGCACAATCACATGGTCGCGGCCAGCCAGCGCGGGACTTCCCACACGCAACTGCGCGATTGCCAGAACCAGCAGTCCCATGCTGATCAGTTGCAACAGCAACGACCAGGGTTGCTGAATCCGTCTGCGCCTGGCGGCGGCCGTAGGCTGTTCGGCGGCTACCCAGAACCGCAGCGTGGACACCACCTGCCTGCGCCGCGACCGGTCCAGCAAATACAGCGCCACCGAGATCGCCGAGATGGACCCGAAAACCGCCACGAACTGGAGGAAGGAGAGGTTCAGGAAATACATAAGGCGGTGGCCTGTGGCCGGTGGCCAGTGGCCGGTGGCTCCGGCTTGTGCGTACGTTCCGGTGTATTCAGCCCTGGATCGTGAGATCTGTCAAGGTTCCAAGAGAGGCCGACGCACTGGCCACCGGCCACCGGCCACCGGCCACCTGTTTTCAAGCTATCCCCCTTACTCTGATCAAATCCCCAAACACCACCGACTCCAGCGACTGTGACGTAGCGATACCGGCATACCGGCCATTGCTGCGCATGGCCATGGTCTGGATGGCGGCGCAGTACTCGTCGAAGGCGCGGGTGTAGCGCTGGCACGCGGGCTGGTCGAAATCCAGCTTCACGCCGGCGCCGGTTTCGGCATCGCGCAATTCCAATTCCCCCACCCACGGAGGCGTCCGGTCCTCATCGGCCCAGATCTGGAGCAGCATGAGCTCGTGGCCGAAATCGGTCAAGTACTGCAGAGCGCGATCGCAGCCGTTATCGTCCAGAAAATCCGAGATCACAATCACCAGCCCGCGCTGCGAATAGCTGCCGATGAATTCGCGAACCACCGCTAGATAATCGGTGGCGCCGCCCGGCTCCAACGCCATCAGACTGTCTGCCACGCCCGCAAACCGGTGCCGGCCGCCGCTCGAGAAAATTCGCTGCGAGAGCCGGTTGGTGAATCCGTGAATTTCGATGGTGTCCAGCCGCACCAGCCCGACGTAGCACAGAGCGCCCGCCAGCTTGCGCGCGTACTCAAATTTTTCCCCGCCGTACGCCGCCATGGACGCGCTCAGATCCAACAGCATGCGAACCGGAACGCGGGGCTCCACCTGGAACATCTTCAGGAACAGCTTTTCCAGCCGCAGATACGCACGCCAGTTCACTGCGCGCAGATCGTCGCCATGGTGGAAATTGCGATGGTCGAGAAATTCCTGTCCGGCGCCGGGGAAGCGCGACCGGTTATGCCCGCCCACTAGGCCGGCGAAGGATTTGTGCCAGTGAATGGTGAGCCGTTCGAGTTTTTCCAGAAACTCGCGGTCCAGCAGCGGGACGGACGCCATAGAATTCCTACGCAGCCGATGCCTGTGCGGTTACGCTCTTGATCACGGCCTGGAGTATGGTTTCCGGTGTTTGGCCATCGGCATGGGCATCGAAGTTCAAAATGATCCGGTGCCGCAGCACCGAGGCCGCCACGTGGAGCACATCCTCGATGGCGAGGTGAAAACGCCCGCGCATCAGCGCATGCACGCGCCCGCACTCCACAAGAGCTTGCGCTCCACGCGGCGAACTGCCGTAGCGGACATATTTCCTGGCTAGTTCGTGCGCTTCGCTTTGGTCTGGCTGAGTAGCCATTACCATATGGATGGCATATTCCTGGACGTGCGGAGCCACCAGCACCTCGCGGCACACAGAGCGCACTTGCAGGATGGCGTCCCGGTCCATCACCGGCTCCGGGACCTGTTCTTCCCGCTGGATGGTGCGCTCCACGATGCGTCCCAATTCCTCGCGGCTGGGATAGGTGACCAGAATCTTCATCAGGAAGCGGTCCAGTTGTGCTTCGGGTAGAGGATAGGTTCCCTCCATCTCAATGGGATTCTGCGTAGCCATTACCAGAAAGGGCGATTCCAGGTGGTGCGTGGTGGTGCCGCTGGTGACGGTGCGCTCCTGCATCGCTTCGAGCAGCGCCGACTGTGTCTTCGGAGTGGCCCGATTGATTTCATCGGCCAGCACCAGGTGGGCGAAGATCGGGCCGTGCTGGAAACGCAGCGTCTTGCCCCCCAACTCGCCGGTCTCCATGATCATGCTGCCCACGATGTCGGCCGGCATCAGGTCCGGAGTGAACTGGATCCGCGAGTATTTGAGCTGCAGCGCGCGCGCCAGGGTACGCAGTAAGGTGGTTTTGCCCAACCCCGGAACACCCTCCAGGAGCACGTGACCGGAGGCCAGGAGGCAGATCAACACGCCTTCTACGACATCGTCCTGCCCGACGATGACCTTGGCAATTTCTTTCCGGACGGCGTTCAGGCGGTCAACGGCTAGTTGGAGCGTCGCTTGGGATCCCACGTTACTTATTGTAGAGCAGGATAGAACTAAAGGTAGGACCCACGTGGGCGAAAAAAGTCACATCGAGCTCTGCCGATCGCGCAGGCGGAGCTAGACTTCGGCGTTGAGCCCGGCCTGCTGGCCCATCTTGCGAACCAGCACGTTCAAAATCGAGGCCATCTGCGACAGGGCTTCGCGAGCCTGCCGCGGGGCGGCCGTCAAGGTGATCCGATACCACAACTGCATCAACCGGTAGTCGAGCAGAAGCAAGCGGTCTTCGATAGACGACAGCTCCAGACCAGCCGCATGCTGAACGAGATACGTGAAAACGCGATAGTCCCTGTTCAGTGTCTGGTGAATCCGGTCTAATTCCTCTTCGGTTCGGAGGCGCTCCATAACACCGGCAACCCCAAAGCGAGTGTCAGCGGGAACGGGCGTAGAGACCAACTGTTCCTCTGAACTCCGCAACAGCAAAGCACAACAATAGCGGAACCAGTAGACGAACAGAACCAAGGAGAAACTGATAATCAATATGCTGGCTAACATCGCACTCCCAACGATACCGATAACGTATAGTACTAGTCCGACCACCCCGAGTCTAGCACCCGGTCTCGTGCGAAGCAAGACCTTTTGCAAACAAAAGCGTAGATAATCTCATTTCAATAGTGTAAATATTTGCGGGTAGCGAAGTCTACCCTCATTTGAGGGCATTACTGTCGGAACGTCCCGCACGGCAGTCAGCGAAACCAAGCTCGGCCGGGCCTTCCCAGTCAAGGACTCCGTCCTGCTTCGTCAAAGCGGATGTCGATTGACTGTAGGATGATGCCTCGAATCGGCGGCCACATCTGCGGACGCAAAATGTGCAGCGGCTCGCTCTGTGTGGGCAGGCGGTCCGCGCCGGAGAGGGCCGGCACCTGGTCCACCGCGAGGCGGAATTCGTAACCCACGTTGCAAGTTCAGGTTGACGTAGATCCCTCGGCCTTCTGCGCATCGAGCAACCCGCGAAACCGTGCCCCCGAAACCGGGTTGAGCGACGGATACAGCCCGGTGGTCAGCAGACTAGGATAGTAGCGTCGAGAACGGCGCCTGGGTATCGTTCTACAAATACCAGGCCGCAAAATTGCGAGGACCGGTGGGGCAGATTGGAAATCTGCGGCGGATTGGCAATCAGCTTGGCAATCCGGTGGCCCCGAGTGGCCCCACCGCTACGGCAAGGCGCGGGCGGCTCGCTGCGCCTCGCGGCCGGTTAAATTAAACTGCCCCACACCGGCACGGTGAAACAAAACCGCTGCTACGCCTCCTGGATCCAAACGATGGAAGTGGCGGGCCGGGAAGCGGGGCGCGCACCGGGAGCGCCGGGCGGCGGAAAGTCCGGCTGCGGAGGGGCCTCCGGATCCCGATTGGTGCGCGCGAAGTTGGGGATCGCCACCATAGCGCTGCCATCGGAGAAGGCGCCTTGGATTACCATGACGCCGCCCAGCAGATCCTTTCTCCACTCGGTGGTCAGCGGCGTCTTCCGACTCAGCGCTTTGCCGATATCCTGATCCACCTTCTCGATGTTGTACATCAGAGGACCATACCGAAGGGCCACCTTGTGCCGATCAGCCGCGATCTTCTCGCTGGCACGCACACGCTGGACCTTCATGGGAAGCACGAGGTCGATCCGGTCTCCGGCCTTCCACTCCCGCGTAATGACCGCGTATCCCTTGTCGATGGCGGGCTTCACCACCGACCCGTTGACGGCGAGCGACGTCATGCCATTGGCATCGGGCGTCGACTGATACAGGCTGCTGACGCCGCGCTCCGGTACACGGATTCGGACGCTGAAGTTTTTCGGCGCCTTAGGATTGACCGTGATGGAGACCTTGCCATCCCAGGGATAGTTGGTCGCCTGCACCATCTGCACATCCATGCCGCCCACGTTCTCCACCGTGATGGTGCTGCCGATGAACAGGTTGACGTATACGCCGTCGGCGCTCTTGGCATACACCCAGGTGGGGAGCATCAGCAAAGTCCTGGCGATATTGCCCACGCAGCATGGGCAGACGTGCCAGGGCGTTCGCGTCTCATTGGCATCGAGCGGATTGGTGTAGTAGAAGTGCTTGCCCTCTAAGTCCGTCCCTCCCAGGAGGGCATTGTACATTGTTTCTTCGTACAAGTCGGCATACTTGGCATCGTGGTAAGCCAGGTTCATCTTCCACTGGAAGAAGATCTCGCCGCAACTGGAGCAGGATTCGCAGTAAGCCGCATTGCGCAGCGAGTAATTCGGTCCGAAGCCTTCCGAGGTTTCGCCCGAGCCCACACCGCCGGTGACGTAGTACTTCTTGTTGACGATGTTGTCCCAGAGCGACTTGACCGCGCTCTGGTAGTCCACGTCGTGAGTTTCCACGGCGACATCGGCCATGCCCGAGTAGTTGTAGACCGCGCGCACAGCGTGGCCAACGGCTTCGTACTGCTGAGTCACGGGCAGATGGCTCTGGTCGTATTCCTGCCGTTCCCTGTCGTTCCTGGCGGTGGTATACCGACAATCCAGCAGGAACTTGGCCAGCTCAATATACTTCTGGCCCTTGCCGCCGCCTTCCATGTCGTTGACGAAACGCCCGAAGCGCACCAGCGCCTGTTCCATTTCCTGGTGGCCGTCGTACCAGGCCTTCTTGGGCGCGGGACCAAGATTGTCGTACCAGCAATCGGCCAGTTTCCTGGCTGCATTGTACAGGCGGGCGTCCTTCTTGCCGGTCATCAGGTAGTGATTGATAGCCGATTCCAGGAAGTAGCCGGCGGTGTAGCCTTCGTGATCGCCGCGGCGCTCCCAGTGCTGGAAGGGGCCGGGGTCGACGTTGCCGCGTGCGGACAACCGGGGCAGCGTGAAGGCGGTCTGCAAGTAGCCATCGGGTTCCTGAGCGGCGAGGATCTTGGGAATCCAGTCGTCCAAAGTCGCCTTCATTTTCTGGTGTGCCTGGATGATCTCGGGGTCGCCCTGCGGATCGATCATCAGCGCGATGCTCATGGCCTCCACGGTTTGGTGGACCCAGGCGTTAGAGAAGACGTAGCCCTTGTGCGCCCCGTGCGGCTCGCCGCGCAAGGCCTTGCCGGCTTCGACGAAGTTGTCGATCCCGCCCGGCCCTTGCGTAAGGTCGGTGCGGTTGATCTGATCGATGCAGTGGGGAATCCAACTCACCATCAAGGCCTTGGTTCGCGCGCTCCAGAGCGGATTGTCGACCTTGAAGTTCTTGGTATAGACCGCGTCCAATTGCCTGGCGGGAGGCGGCGTCTCGACCTTCACGTTGAGGGTCGATGAGGTCGACGCCTGGCCGTTCTCGACAGTCAGTTTGAGCACGTACTCACCGGGAGTGGAAAAGGTGGCGGTGGTGACGAGCGACTTGGCGTCCGCGAAGGTCACGGACCCCGGGCCGGATTCCTTGCTCCAGAGCGCAGTCGTCGCGGGCCCGGTTTCGGGCGGCGCTTCGGGCTGGCTGCCCCTGGGACGATTGGACCGCGGCGGATCACCGTAGCCGGTCCAACCGCGCAGGTAGGTCTTGCCCGGCAGGATGGTTACCCGGTCGACGCCGGCCAGGGAATTCAGCGGCGCGGCCTCCGCGGAGACGGCACAAGAGACGGTTAGTGCGCCCGCCGTTTGCAGCATCGCTCTACGGCTCAATTGGGACTTCATGTTTCCCTCCTTATTGTGAGGCAGGTTGTTAGCCTGCGGCGGGTTGGCAACCGCCTGCCGCGATCACACCGTACACCGCCAGCATAACCCAAACGCCTAGCCATGGCTCCACTACTAAATGTGGGCCTGGGTCCGGAGTGCTGGCTGATTACAAACTCCTCGAAACCGTCCGATAAGTCTCAGTAGCCTTCGAAATGCAGCGGCGAACGGGCCAGCGTCCGTCGCGCGCCCTCGCGGAGTGCTGCGACCGCTCACGGAGAATCTCATGAACTTCCTTCAAACCTGCAAAGCCCCTTCCAGCCAAGGAATCAGAATGGCCATGGTCGGGCTTCTTTTGGCGTCCACCGGCATCGTCAACGCCAATGACGACGCGAACAAAAACAAGAGGCCTTTAACTCCCCCGGCTGCCAAAGCGAAGCCCGCGGCGCCCCCTGCCAGTCATCCGGCGCCCGCCCGCGCCAGTTCGCCGCCGCGTGAAACCCATCGGAACGTCCGCCAGGCTGCGCCACGGAACGTTGCTCAGCAGGGGCAGCCGGTTCAGGGCCGGGCCAAGCCACCCAAGCCCGACAAGCACAACCGGCAGAACACTGGTCAGGCCGCGCCACAGAACACCGCTCAGCAGGGGCAGCCGGTTCAGGGCCGGGCCAAGCCGCCCAAGCCCGACAAGCACAATCGGCAGAACGCCGGCCAAGCCGCGCCGCAGAACGCCGCTCAGCAGGGGCAGCCGGTTCAGGGCCGGGCCAAGCCGCCCAAGCCCGACAAGCACAATCGGCAGAACGCCGGCCAGGGCGGCTATTCGCCCCAACCAAACTCACCCGGCAGCCGTCCCGATGCGCCGCGGCAAACGCAAGTCGCAAGATACCCGAACGGCCAGCCACAGACCGTCCGCACCAGCAACGGCGGCATGGTCCACCGGGACACGACAGGCCGAGTCCGCGAAGTGCATACCCCCGGGGGCGCGGTGATCACCCATCGTGCGGATGGTGTCCGGCGCGTCGAAGTGGTCCGTCCGGGCAACCGGGTCATCGTCGCGGACGTTCACGGGCACGGCGGCTATATCCAGCGGCCGCTGGTGGTGCACAACCGGGAGTTCGTCCAACGGACCTACTACGCACACGGAGTCATGTATGCTCACGTCTACCGGCCGATCACCTATCGTGGCGCGGTCTGGCAGGTGTACACGCCGGCCCGCTACTACCGGCCCGGGTTCTATGCATACGTCTATAGTCCGTGGGCCCGGCCGATCGCGTACGACTGGGGATGGGGCGGAGATCCCTGGTACGGGTATTACCGCGGCTACTTCGCGCCTTACCTGGCATACGCCAGTCCGGCGCTCTGGTTGACCGACTACCTGGTGGCGACCACTCTACGGCAGGCCTATGAGGATCGAATGGAGGCTGCTGCCGCTGGGAGTGCGAGCTACGTCTCCGCCGGCCAGCCCGGTCTCACGCCGGACGTCAAGCAGGCCATCGCGGAGGAAGTCCACCGCCAAGTCGAACTCGAAAGCGGCGAAGGCCAATCCATGGCCTCCAAGTCCGTGCCGAGTCAAGCTTCCTACGACGTGCCTCCGATGTTCGCCGACAGCGCTCCGCATGTGTTCGTCGTTTCCAGCAGCCTGGACGTGAGTTCCGCCGAGCAGGAGTGCGCGGTCACCGAAGGCGATGTGCTCCAACTCACGGCAGCGCCGTCCAATGCAACCAGCGCGGATGTCGTCGTGCTGGCCAGCAAGGACCGGGACTGCCGCCGGGGCAGCGTGGTTTCGGTACCGCTCCAGGATCTGCAGGAGATGCAGAATCGCATGCGCGAGACCATCGACCAAGGTCTGGCCGACCTCCAGTCGCGCCAGGGGCAGAGGGGGATGCCGAAGCTGCCTTCCGCCGCCAAGGGGCAAGCCCTGGATGCGCCTTTTGCGTCGGAGGTCAGGCCGGACGCCAGCGTCGCTACCGAGATCGCACAAGTGGCGCAGGAAGCCGACCGGGCGGAGCAGGAGGTAGTCAGCCAAGCCACGGAAAACCCGGCCATTGCCGCGGATCCCGTCACCATCGGGCTCGGCATGACCATCGACGAGGTCGAAAGAAGCCTCGGCAAACCCAAGGACATCGCCAACCTCGGAGCCAAAAGGATCTACGTCTACCGGGACATCAAGATTACTTTCACGGACGGGAAGGTGAGTGATGTTCAGTGAGTGATGGCCGCTCGCTATGACACCTGCCAATACACCGAATATCTGCGGTCGAACAAACCATTGAGCGGCACCAGCGTGACATCCTTCTTCTGGCCGCTGGTTCGGAAGGTCATCGGTTCGCCCGCCGGCTTGATCCACGAACTCGGATCGCCGCCCGCCGCGCGGAATTCCGGAATCTCGATTTCGGGCACCGGCGGCGTGGTATTGGTTGGCCCAAGAGGCGATCCGTACTGCTCGGTATTCGGCGCACCGACCCGCAGATTGGGGCCGATGATGTGCGCCTCGGTCAACCCTTCGCCGCCCAGATCGCCAGCCAGCACCAGCGGTCCGTATAGAAACGCCTGCATCCGGGGATCGTCCGGCATGCTTTCCGCGCGCAAGTGCAACGGCAACTCCATCTCGATTCGATCCCCCGCTTTCCAGACGCGGTCCAGGGTCAGGTAGCTGCCTGGCGCCGCGGAAGCGTCCAGAGCCTTCCCGTTGAGCTTCACCGTGGGAGCCGCTTCGAGCCACCCCGGAATTCGCAAGCGAATAGGAACTGAGCCCGCGCGCGCGGCCGTGACGGTGAGCGAAGTATTCGGCGCCTCGGGATACTTCGTGTCCTGGCGAAGCTTGAGCCCCTTCTCCTGCCAGTCCAGCTCCGACGGGATGAACAGGTTCACGTACAAACCGTCGCCATCGTGCCAGTAGATGCTGTCGTTCAACTTGGAATACTCTTCCACGCCCGACCCGGTGCAGCACCAGAACGTCTGGTCCTCGGTGCCGAAGGTCTTCCAGGCTCCAGGCGTCAGGGAGAGGTAATACTGCGTGTAGCCTTTTTCGGGCCGGATCGTGCCAATGCGGTGGTTGAGCAGCGAGCGTTCGTAGTAGTCGAAATACGCCGGCTGCGGATTCCAGCCGTAGAGGTGCCGGGCCAGCTTGAGCATGTTATACGCGCAGCAGCACTCGGCGGTGTTCGCGCTGAGCTTCGATTCGGCCGCCAACCGGCGCGGCGGGGTCAGCCAGGCTTCGGCGTTGCTCGTCCCGGCGGTCACGTAGGAGCGGGCCGTGGTCACCTCATAGAAGAAGTAATCGGCCACATCGTGGAATCGGGTGTCGCCCGAGATGTCAAAGCGCCGGGCGGCCGCGATCGCTTGCGGGATGTGCGTGTTCACGTGAAGGCCGCGCAGTTCGTCGCGCCGCGCCGCCAGCGGGTTGATGAAACTCTTCTTCTGGAAACGGTCGCCGGCCCGGGCCCACCGGTCTTCGTTCGTCGCCGCGGCCAGTTGGTACAGCGTCTCGGCAATGCCCCCGAACTCGATGGTCAGAATCTGCTGCATGTGCTCTTCGGATTTCGGAGCGGTCCACTCATCGGCCCACGCGGCCATGCCTTCGAGCACGTGGAGCGCCTGTTGGTTGCCGGCCAGCCGGTACATATCGAACATCCCGGCCATGATCTTGTGGATGGTGTAGAACGGCGCCCAGACCCGCTCGCCTTTTTGCAGACGGTCAAACCAGGAGGGCGGGAAGGCGCTGAGGTATTTGCCGCCCAACTTCGCCTGGCATTTGGCCAATTCGGCGACCAGGTAGTCGCCCTTGGCCTTGGCTTCGGCATCGCCGCTCGCGGCAAGCTGCGCGGTCGCGGAAAGAAAGTGGCCGGGGAAATGGCCGCGCAGTTCGCTGGAGCGCTGTCCATTCTCCGGTTGCTCCCAGCCACCCAGCGGCTTCGCCGATCCGGAGGGCAAACCGGCATTGACGCGGAATGTGTAAAGCAGCCGGTCGGCCGTCAGCCGCGCCATGTATCCGCGATTCCATTCCTGCGCGTGGTGGTAAACGCTTCCGGGCAGCAACCGGACTTGGGACATCGGGAATGGCTCCGCGCGGGGCGCGACGAGTTTTCGCGTGAACTCGATCTTTCCTTCGAACGCGGGCGTGTCGGGCGCTATGGGCCGCCGGAAATTCCCCGGCGCCGGTGGAGCCGTTTGTTGGGCGAGCACCGCCGGGGCGGCGGACAGGAGTGCGCCAAAAGTGCGGCGGCTCAGGGAACGGGACGTAGTCTGGTCACTCATACGTGTTGCCTGTCAGCGCTTTCAGTCTGATCCTACCACTCCCCGGCTCAAGCGTGCGCCACCCATCCTACTTGCGCAAGGCGGGACCGAGTTGCCGGCTTTCCTCCGGCAGTTTCTGCTTGGTGGTACTGCGCCACTCTGCGATGGGCGGCGCCCCCAGATCGGCAAAGTGCCTCGTCAACTCAACGTGAAAGGCATCGCGCTGGCGGCGATATTCGGGCGCCTCGGCCACACTGCGGCTCTCTCGCGGGTCGGCTTCCAGGTCGAACAATTCGGTGGGCCAACCCTCGGCGCGCTCCACGTACTTCAGGTTGGCGGTGCGAATGCCGCGCACGTAGGCGTACTCGAAGTAGAGCCGGTCGCGCCATCGCGGAGTTCGCCCACGCAGAAAATCGGCATAGCTGCGGCCCACGCGCCGGCGGTCCGCCTCCGCGGACAGGCCGAGGTACTCCAGGATGGTCGGGAAATAGTCGTAGGAGGAAACCAGCGGGTCGGGCGCCTTGCCTGCGGGAATCCGGCCCGGCTGGTTCCAGATCAGCGGCACACGCAGGGACTCCTCATACATATTGAACGGGATGGTGCCGTTGCCCTTTCCCCACACACCGTGGTGGCCGGCGTTCCAGCCCTGGTCGGCAGTGAAGATCACCAGGGTGTCCTCGCGCAGGTGCAACTCCTCGAGCCGCGTCAGGATGCGGCCGATGTTGTGATCCGCCCCGGTCACCAGCGCCGAATACGCGAGCTTGGGTTCCCGCTTGCCGAACATTTCTTTCAGGCCGGGGTTTTGCCAGGGGCTCATGGGCGCGTCGGGAAAGCAAGGGAACTGCGAATCCACATACCACTGCCGGTAAGCCTCCGGCTGAAAGTCGTAGGGCGTGTGCGGGGCGTAGAACGGTACCAGCAGATAAAACGGGTTGCCGGTCCTTTGTTGATTCAGAAACTCGAGGGCGAAATCGCCCACGGCGTCCGTCTTGAAGCCAGTCACCTTGCGCTTTTCGCCGTTATGCACGAACTCGGGGTCGCGATAGGTGCCGCCGCCACCCGGCACCGTGGCCCAGTAGTGAAAACCCGCCTGCGCCTGGTCGTCCCGGCCCATGTGCCACTTGCCGCACATTCCCAAGTTGTATCCGTTCCGGGCGAGCACCTCCGTGTAGGCGGTGTGGCCTTCCAGCCAGCGCGGGCTGGCGGGGCCGAAGCTGTCCTCAGGGAGCAGCCAATCCTGTACGCCGTGCGCGGAGGGCATGGTGCCGGTCATGTACGTCATGCGGCTCGGCGAACAGACCGGGGTGCAGGCGAACGCATTCCGGAAGCGCACGCCGGAACTTGCCAGCCGGTCTATATGGGGCGTGTGCATGTCGCGGCAGCCGTAAGCGCCCGTGGCCCACGCGCCGTGATCGTCGGTCATGAACATGACGACGTTGGTGCGCCGCGCATCCCGGCGGCGCGTCTGGACGAACGGCGCGGCCGCCAAAGATCCGAGCGCGTGGCGCCGGGAAACGGACATGCGTTCAGAGTAGCTGATAAAATCCAGGCTTACATGCAACGTCGGGATTTTCTTCGGCTCGCGGGCGGCGCTTCGGCCAGCGCGCTGACCGGCAGCCCTCAGACTGCAGCCTCCCAACCCCCGAATATCGTCGTGATCCTCGCAGACGATATCGGTTTCGGCGACCTGGGCTGCTACGGCGCCAGCCTCGTCCGCACGCCTAACGTCGATAAACTCGCGGCCCGCGGTGTGCGCTTCACCGATGCCCATTCTTCATCGGCTACCTGCACACCGTCGCGCTACTCCATGATGACCGGCGAGTACGCGTGGCGCAAAAAGGGCACCAATATTCTGCCGGGAGACGCCGCGCTCATCGTCGAGCCCGGCCGCACCACCATGCCTTCGATTTTGAAGCAGGCCGGGTACACCACTGGTTGCGTGGGCAAGTGGCACCTCGGCCTGGGCAAGGGCAATCTGGATTGGAATGGCGAAATCAGCCCCGGCCCGCTCGAAGTGGGCTTCGATTACTCGTTCATCATTCCGGCCACTGGCGATCGCGTTCCCTGCGTTTTCGTAGAGAATCATCGCGTCTTCAACCTCGACCCCAACGACCCGATCCAGGTCAGCTACCAGCAGAAAGTCGGCGATGAACCCACTGGCAAGGAGCGGCCCGACCTGCTCCGCATGAAGCTGAGCAACGGGCACGACGGCACCATCGTCAACGGCATCAGCCGCATTGGCTGGATGAGCGGCGGCAAGCGCGCCCGCTGGGTGGATGAGGATATTGCCAAAACGATCACCGGCAAGGCCGTCAGCTTCATCGAGCGCAGTGCGCCGAAGCCCTTCTTCCTCTACTTCGCCACGCATGACATCCATGTTCCGCGCGTTCCCCACGACAGTTTTCAGCACACCAGCCAGTGCGGCGTGCGTTGCGATGCCATCCAGCAGTTCGATTCCTGCGTGGGCCAGATCATGGCCACGCTCGGCCGGCTGAAGATCGCCGGGAACACCCTGCTGATGGTGACCAGCGACAACGGCCCTGTAGTGGATGACGGCTACGCCGATGGTTCCGTGGAAGCGCTGGCCAGCCACAAGCCGGCGGGCGCGCTGCGCGGCGGCAAGTACAGCCTGTACGAGGGAGGCACGCGCCTGCCGTGGGTGGCCAGTTGGCCCGCTCGCATCCAGCCCAGGGTCTCCGGCGCGCTGGTGAGCCACGTGGACCTGGTGGCGTCCTTCGCCGCCTTGGCGGGCCGTCCGCTGCCCGCGGAGGCCGCGCCCGACAGTTTCAACGTGCTGCCCGCATTGGTAGGCGAATCGCAGCAGGGCCGCGATCATCTGGTGGAACAAGGCGGCGGCCTGGCGTTCCGCAAAGGCCAATGGAAACTGGTGCCCGCCAATGAACCGCGGGGCGGCGCCGGCGGTCTGGCCAAGAACGGAAACACCACCGGCGCCACGGAACTCTACGACCTGAAGGCGGATATCGGGGAAACCAGGAACTTGGCCGCCGAGAAACCGGAGGTGGTGAGTGGGATGGCCGCCGAGTTCCAGAGGATCCGCGCCGCGGGACGCAGCCGGCCGTGACTTACAGCCTTTGGCCGCCAGCCAGGATCAGAGTTTGACCGGTGACCCAACCGGCGTCTTCCGAGGCGAAGAAGACCGCGGCGCGTGCGATGTCCTCGGGCTGGGCAATCCGGCCCAGCGGGGTCTGCGACTCAGTCCGCTTGCGGAAGTCGCCGTTGTCGAGGCCCGCCGCGCGCAGTCCCTCGGTTTCCACCATGCCGGGGTTAAGCGAATTCACCCGGATTTTGAGCGGGCCCAACTCCTTCGAAAGCGCCACCGTGACCGCGTCCACCGCCGCCTTGGTAGCGCTGTATACCGAACCACTTTCCACCGGCATCTGGCCCACGATGGAACTGATGTTGATTACTGAGCCGCCCCCGGTGCCAATGTGTTTCACGGCTTCCTGAGTGGTGAGCAGCAGGCCCAGGACATTCACGTCGAACAGCTTGTGAAAGTGGTCCGCCGTGACCGACGCCAGCGGCGCGAACTCATAGACCCCGGCGTTATTCACCAGAATGTCCACCTTTCCGTAAGCGGCCTTGGTTTCGGCGAAAAGACGCGTGATGTCGCGCGGTTTCGATACATCGGCCTGGACGGCAGTGGCCTTCCCTCCTTTGGCCGCGATGCGCCCGACTACCTCATCCGCGGCGGACTTGCTGCTGGCGTAATTGACCACGACGGACGCGCCCTCCGCGGCCAGGGATTCCGCGATGGAGGCTCCGATTCCCTTGGAAGCGCCGGTGACGACGGCGACCTTTCCTGCGAGCTTGCTCATGACGTTCAATCTCCCATTCGTTTGATATTTCGACAACCATCTAACTGATGAAGCGGAGTCCGAACCGGATTCAAGGATGCCGTGCGGTCAGATCTTTCGCAGTTCCGCCAGGTAGGCCCGCCACGTGGCTCGGCGAAACACTGTGTCGACGAACTTGCCCCTCCGGGAAATCTCGATGAGGCCGGCCGATTCCAGTTCCTTCAGATGGTGGGAGAGCGTGGCGGCGCTGATGGGAAAGGCACAGCGGAGATCCACGCAGGCTGTGGAGGGCTTGGTCGCGATGTGTTTGAGAATTTCGAAGCGGCGGGGGTCTGACAGCACCCGCGAGATGGCGCGCAGTTCACGGGCCGCCAAAGCCACGGGGGCCGATTTCGGGCGGGTAGCCACAGTTTTAACTGGTGTACGGATTAGCGCGCCGGGTCGGTGCTCGTCCGGCCGCGGCTCAGGAAATCGCGTTCAATCCGAAAAACATAGTTGACCGTTTCCTGGTAGGGCGGCACGCCGTGGTATTTGTCCACCGCGCCGGGTCCGGCGTTATAAGCGGCCAGCGCATGGCGCAAGCCGCCGTTATACTTTTCCAGTAGTTCCCGCAGATAGCGGGTTCCTGCATCCACGTTCTGTGCCGGATCGAAAGGGTCTACGCCGAGTTGCGCGGCCGTTCCCGGCATGAGTTGCATCAGCCCGATGGCGCCTTTAGGCGAAACTGCCTGAGCCTGGAAGCCCGATTCGGCCGCCATCACGCTGCGCACCAACTGGCGCGGCAACCCGTACTTGTCCGCGGCGGGAT
>Ga0209067_10000908_pt1 | contig 18636 bp, 16 predicted proteins | sample ColStrG_CSR_2013_FD_187199 | JGI IMG/M metagenome (GOLD analysis project Ga0209067, IMG submission 187199) | Freshwater sediment microbial communities in response to fracking from Pennsylvania, USA - Cold Stream Run_MetaG_CSR_2013 (SPAdes)... | ecosystem: Environmental > Aquatic > Freshwater >...
CATCCTGACTTTATCGCTTCCGATTTATTGGCTCAGGCTGAACATGGAATCGATAGCCAGGTCGTTTTAGTTTGCACTCGGGAGGAAATCCTCAACGAGGTAGAAATAGCCTTGGATAAACAGTTAAAAACACTTTCCCGATCGGAAATTGCCAGGGAGGCTTTGAAAAATTCATTTTCCTTACTAGTGGAAAATATGGATCAAGCCTTTGAATTTTCAAATGATTATGCCCCTGAACATCTCATCCTATCCTTTGATCATTTTGAACCCTATATAGAGAGGGTTAAAACGGCCGGATCAGTTTTTCTAGGATCTTATTCGCCAGAAGCTGCCGGGGATTATGCTTCAGGAACCAACCATACCCTTCCAACCTCAGGTTATGCCAAAATGTATTCAGGAGTATCGGTCGATTCCTTTATGAAATCTATTTCCTTTCAAAATCTCAGTCCTGCAGGGCTAGAATCCTTAGGTCCCAGTGTGGAAACCCTAGCCGGAATGGAAGGTCTTGATGCCCATGCTCAATCCATCCGAATCCGGTTAAATTCTTTATAAAAATGGTATCAAGCTCAATTGAACATTTAGTTCGCGATAATATTCGTAGCATGAAGGCCTATTCATCCGCTCGAAGCCTTTATACAAGGGGTATTTTACTCGACGCAAATGAAAGCCCTTATGAAGCCCCCATTCCCAACCAAAATGCTTCTCTAAACCGATATCCAGATGGGTCCAATCGGGAGTTAAGAGAATATTTGGGCTCCTTATTTCACCAGGAAGATAAAAACCTTGCTTTAGGAAATGGAAGTGATGAGATTATCGATTTATTGGTTCGCATTTTTTGTCAACCCTTGAAGGATAAAATACTGATTTTACCCCCAACATTTGGCATGTATCGGGTGGCTGCACAGATGAATCAGGTGGATATTATAGAGGTGGAAAATCAACCTGATATCCTTTTAGAAAACAGACCTTTACCCTTATCGCTTCCTGTTCAGGAAATCCTCGAAAGATCTAAGGACTCGGTAAAAATTATTTTCATCTGTAATCCGAATAATCCTACCGGATCGACCTTTAGGCGGGAAGATATCTTAAACTTGGTAAAGGAGTCTGAATGCCTGGTGGTAGTCGATGAAGCCTATGGCGATTTTATGGATGAGCCTGGATTCTCTAATGAAATTCATCATTTTCCCAACCTGGTTATTTTAAAAACCTTTTCAAAGGCATTTGGCTTGGCTGGAATACGGCTTGGAGTCGCTATTGCTCCAGAAGAAATTATTGAATTAATCCAAAAGGTAAAGCTTCCCTACAATATAAATATCCTAACCAGCCAAATCATTTTACGAAACCGAATTCATATGGAATTCGTAAATGATAATGTTAAGCTTATACTAAAAAATAAAACGATGCTGGAAGCAGAATTAAAAAAGATTAAAGGGGTTAAAGCCGTTATTCCTAGTCAAAGTAATTTCCTTTTAGTTCGTTTTAATGAATCGGATAAAGTTTTTAGTGAATTAGTCAAGAAGGGATTTATCGTTCGAAAAGTCGATTCTAAATATGGCTTGGAAAATTGCCTACGCATCTCGGTAGGCAATGAATCCGAAAACCAAGGCCTAATTGATGTTTTGAATACCTTGGAAAATAATTAATTCTCAGGTTCCGGCTGATCCGGTTTAAGATAAACCTTAACCCCGTCGGAGTCTAAATAATATTTTCCTCCACGTGGACCGTTATACACTTTTTCACCATGCGGCCCTTGCATCGATTTATCCTGGCTACTGGTTATTAGGGTGCCTACCTTCGAGGAAGTTTTTTTAAAAAAATGACCGGTTTTTTTAACGGCTGTATCCAAGGCATTTCCAATTGCCTCACTGGCTTTTTTGATTTTCACCTTGGTACTATCCTGGGAATAACCAGAATGACTAAGCAGGATCAAGAATCCCAGCATTAAACCTATTTTCTTCATGTTTAAATATTATGACAGTAAACGAAAGGAATGCTTTAGAATTGTATTGGAATTTAGGCTTTATGAAAAACTCAATTTTTTTATAGAGGATTCAAAAGAGTCCAGTCCACTATCATTAAAATCCAAATGGGTTACAAACCGAACTAAATGTTTTCCAAATGGACTACAATAGATATTCTGTTCGGCTAATTTAGAAACCATTTCGGTTGCCAAAATATTTTCCAAAAGCTCCACAATCACAATATTGGTTTGGATAGGATACACTTTATTTATATAAGATTTTTGAGAAAGAATGGCACCTAATAATTGAGCCCTTTTATGATCCTCTTTTAACCTTTCCACATGGTTATCTAATGCATAGATTCCTGCCGCCGCCAGATAACCAGCTTGCCGCCAACCACCTCCCATTACTTTTCTAAACCGTCTGGCCTTTTTAATAAATTTTTCATTGCCAATCAATAAAGATCCCACGGGGCAACCCAATCCTTTGGATAAGCAGATGGAAATGGAATCAAACACTCTTCCATAGTCCACAGTTGTTTCAGGCGTTTCCACTAATGCATTAAAAAGCCTGGCACCATCTAAATGTAAAGGCAACTCATATTTCAGGCAAAGCTCCTTGATTTTCAAAAATTCTTTAAAATCATAAATACTTCCTCCTCCTTTATTAACCGTATTTTCCAATGAAACTAGACGAGTGGTAGGTTGGTGAATATCATTAGGATTATTGATGGCGGCTTCTATTTGGTTAGCGGCTAACCGACCAAAATCTCCTTTTAAAGTTTTAACCGACGAAAATGCATTTAATGCAACTCCCCCGCCTTCGTATAAAAAAATATGGGAGAGTTCATCACATATCACCTCCGATCCGGGGCTGCAATGAACTCGAATGGCTAATTGATTGGTCATAGTACCCGTAGCACAAAATAAAGCAGCTTCCATACCAAAACTCTCAGCTACTTTTTTTTCCAGTTTATTGACGGTTAAATCATCCCCAAAAACATCATCCCCAACCTCAGCCTTAAACATTATTTCCAGCATTTCCGGACTGGGTTTGGTAATCGTATCGCTTCGTAAGTCTATTCGCATGAATTCAAAAATATTCAGTTTAATTTAAAGAGGCTCAATTTAGGACTTCCCCTTTATTGAAACAATATAGTATTAAACCAGACTTAAATGCTCCCTGTCAAATTCTTGTGGTCAAATAATTATTATCGCTATGACAGAGTATTTAAAGCTAATCTTGTAGAAAAAAGAAAATGACTACTAAACGACATACCCATAGTTTCATTGAAAAAATTTCGGGCAGCATTACCAAGGCATCAGGTTCTAACCTGGTAATTGTTGCTTCCTTTATTTTCGTTCTAGTATGGATTATATCAGGACCCTTTTTCAATTTTTCCCAGAACTGGCTTCAAATTGTAAATACTTTCTCCTCTATCGTTACCTTTTTAATGGTTTTTCTCATTCAAAAAGCCCAAAACAAGGATTATTTGGCCATTCAGATAAAATTAAATGAATTGTTATCGAGCCACGAACTAGCCAATAACCAAATGGTTAATGTAGAGAATAAATCAGAGGAAGAATTGGAATTCATCAACGAAAAATATTCTAAAATAGGGGCAGCTCGCAAACCACGAAGTCCTAAAACGGATTAAAATCAAATCGGAATTTTAATGGTGAATGTTGAACCAATACCTTCTTCACTTTCGACTCTCAATTCTCCTCCCTGAGATTTTACAATATCATAGGTTAATGATAAGCCTAATCCGGTGCCTTGTCCGGTGGGTTTGGTGGTAAAAAAGGGTTGAAAAATTTTATCCAAAATTTCCTTTGGAATACCGTTTCCATTGTCCTTTACAAAAAGCTCAACAGAACCGGATTTTAAACGGGTCCCTACGGTAACGGTAGGCTCATAATCCTTTCCGGACTTTTCTTTTTTCTCGGTGACCGTATAAAATGCATTGGTAATAAGGTTCAATATAGCCCTTCCCATATCCTGGGGGTTTAAATCAATCAATCCAATATTCGAATCAAATTCGTTGACTAAATGAGAATTAAATGATTTATCCTTGGCCTTTAATCCATGAAAAGCTAAACGAAAATATTCATCTGCCAGAATATTCAGGTTGGTCGGCTCCTTTTGTCCATTACTCATTCGGCTATGCAAAAGCATTCCTTTTACAATTGCATCCGCTCTTTTTCCGTGGAAATTGATTTTTTGCTCATTTTCGGCAATATTTTCGGCAATTAGGAGGGCCTCCTCAATATTTCCATTTTCCAATTCTTCCTTAATTTCAACAATCAGTTCATTATTGACCTCCGAAAAATTATTGACAAAATTGAGAGGGTTTTGGATTTCGTGGGCAATTCCAGCCGTTAATTCACCCAAAGAGGCCATTTTTTCTGACTGAATTAATTGATTCTGGGTGGATTTGAGGTTCTTCAATACTTCCTCCAGGGCCTCCTTCTGCCGGCTTATTTCGGCCGATCGCTCCTCGGTTCTTTCCTTTTCAATGCTTAATTGCTCGGTTCGGAATTTCACCTTAAGTTCCATGTTTTCATAAAGAAGGGCATTTTCCAAAGAAATAGCCATTTGAGTACTCAGTAATTTGATCAATCCCAAGCGCTCCTCGGTAAAAGCGCCTTGGGTGATCTCATTTTCCATATAAACAATACCCAAAAGATCCCTGTTTTTTATAAGAGGTAAACAAAGTACAGAAGCCTTCTCTTTCTTGGCAAAATAGGGATCCTTTTTAAACAAGGATTCATTGGAAATATCGTTGATCAATATAACCTCACGGCTCCTTCTAACATAATTGATGATCGATAAAGGCAATTCTTTTTCCTCAGCGGTTCGCATTATTATTTTACCGGTTTCTGAATCGCTTTTATGTGAATACATCTTTAATTGAGCCTCCTCCTGAACCAATAAATAAATATTCTGGGCACCAGCCGTCTCGGCTAGTATGAGGAACATTTTTTCAAGCAATTGATCGAGTTTTATTTCTCCGGCAATACTATTGGAGGCTTTGATCAGATTTGATATATCCGGGTTACCCTGAAGCTGAAAATAGTTATCCTTATCTTCGGTATAAACCTGATTTTTATCAATAAAAATAATGGATTGTTGTTGCCGTAATTTTGCCAGTTTAGAGATTACCCCCCATTTTTCAAATACTAAATAGGCACACTTTAGGGACTCCTGAGCTGCATTAAAATTTTTCATACACGATTGAATCGCATATTTTTCTTCCCAGGACAAAGCTTCCTCAATAATCAGATTGTTTTCCGTTGAACTATCAATGGCCTGATTTATATAAATTAAGGCTTCTTCATATTTTCCCAACCTTCGGGTATAGGAAGCTAACAGACCATAATATTTAGCGGCATGGTTTGCCGGAATTTGTTTAAAACAGGTTTTTAAAAATTGAATAGCATATTTAACCAGGTCATCCTGAGATTTAGATAAAGCTTCCGGTTTCCGGGTAAGTTTTAAACCCCCAATAAAATGCCCTATGGATAATTGATAGGAACCCTTTCCAATGATTTTGGTAGAATCTTTTAAATGCTGGAGATAGGAATCTCCTCCTTCATAATGTTCATTTAATAATTCGATCAGGTTTCTAAATAATTCAATCAATAATACGCTTGAATAATTATTGGCCTTTTTTTGCCTTTCAAAAATTTCCTCAATTTCATTATGCTTGCCTATGAAGGCCTTTTCACGAAATACAGGCTCTTTTCCTCAATTTCATTATGCTTGCCTATGAAGGCCTTTTCACGAAATACAGGCTCTCGAAGTTCTTCGCAAAATGAACCTAATAAGTGAAAAAACTCCCGGCTTAATTTTTCCCTTTGGTTAATGGCAAATTGATTGAACTGATTGCTTCTCTCCAAAACCTCTTTCAAAGAAGTACCTAAAAATAAATTACAAATCTCACTTAAGGCGAGTGAATAAAAGGCCAGGTTTATATTGCCAACCTGACGGCCCAATAGATAATTCTCCTCCAACAATTTTTTGCATTCCCGTAGGGGATAAAACCAGTGCATAACAAATACCCCGTACACAAAATTGGAGGTTACCAATGGGTAGGGACTATTAAATTTTTTATGAAGGAAAAATGAAATATTAGAAACTTCCAGGGCTTTTTTATAATCTGGATTAAAGGAGGATAATATAAAAGCATAGGACATAAAGGCTATTCCTATCGAATCTGAAAACCCTAACTGAAGGGCTTTTCGAATTTGTACAGACATTACCTCGGGTAACATCTCAGGCTTTCCCTTTGTACAGACATTACCTCGGGTAACATCTCAGGCTTTCCCAGAAAGATGGCAGGAACCATATTTTCAAGAATCCTCAATAGGATTATACTATCGGGATCAGAGGCCGAATGGATTTTTTCAATATCCTCGATCGTTTTTCTACCCATTTTAATACTTACCTTAATTAGGGCGGAAATTATGGTCCCTAAATTTGGCTGGGTTGAAATATGAATATTTACATTCCTTAAAGCCTTGCAACCCGATTCAATTACCTCATTAAATCGACCTTGTTTGGTGGCATATTGCATTTCCAAACTGCAAATTCGGGTAATTTTATAGGTGGTTTCTCCTTTGGATTTTAGGGTTTTCAGTAAATGTTCATACTGAATATCATCCAATGCCCAAATGGCTGTTTCAGCGGCTTTAAAATATAAATCAAAGCAGGCCTCTGGATCTTTATTCCAATAATCCTCGGTAAATGCCTCAATGAGCTTTAGTTGATAATTTAAAGCGGTTTGAAAGGCCGCCTCACGAGTGGCTGCCAAGGCACCATCATATAATGCTTTCTTAAATGGTAAAGCCTTTGGAGCCGGTAATTTTAATACAATGGATAATAATTCATATAACTGAGTGGTTTTATTACCTGAATTTCTTTCCAAAACAGAGGCCATGGAAAAATAGATTTCCTCGGCCTTTTCAGGTGAAATCACCGATTTAAGGTATTGAGTAAAAGTAGGATCTGAACATTCAAAAACGGGTTCTTTCGTGGTTAAAAAAGAGGCTTTTCGTAAAAATTTATTCTTTTGAAGGGCCATAAATGTGGATTCAAAATCAGGCTCTGATATACAACTGATCTCTTGAAGCAAGGAGGCTGAAAAGGGGGAAATCAAAAAAACTGAAATCTCCACCAATTTCAATTCATGGCCCGAAAGCCGCTTTAGTTTCCTATCCCTCTCCTCATTGGTATCCCTTTTTAATTCAATACTCTGAATACCCGATGAGTCGATACTCCAATTCCCCGATGGCGCTTTTATAATCGAGTGATTTTGATACAACTGACCCAATAATTCCAGGATGGCAGAAGGAACTCCCTGAGTTTCCTGATGAATTTTTTTGGCTAATTCAATGCAAATATCCGATTGAAAATGCGACTGGATAAGCCAATTTTCTATATCCCCGGTCGATAAAGGTTTCAACTCAATGCTGAAGTATTTTTCACCAGACAGATCTCCAATGCTTTTTATTTTATCAAAGAGTTCATTTCGAACATTCTGCATTCGGCTAAGCCCAATTACCATAACATGTTTAAAGGATTCCTGATAATATAAACTATCGATCAGTTTCAAACTTAAACTTTGTGCCGATTCAAAATCCTCCCAAATGATTATCAAATGTTTTTGATGAACCGCAATAGCCGAAAGGAAAATACTAATGGCATAAATCAGGCTTTGGTTTTTTGAGGATAAATCATTGAGGCTTTGACTGGAATCCAAAGCTATTAGGCTTGAAAATTCTGGCAGAAAATCCTGAAGGATATTTAAAGCCGGACCCCCTTTATTAATTATATCCTCTCGGATAATTCCCAACTGATCCTCCGGCAAGGAAAGCAAAATTCTAATAAGTTGAAGGCAGGCTTCCCGAATCCCTGAATAGGGTATCTGGTGATCATTTATAAATGAACCTTTTACATAAACTAAATTATTTTTCGATAAATATTTTTCGAATGCGGCTATAAGCTTGCTTTTCCCTATCCCTTTTTCTCCTTGAATATCAATAAATTGACTATTCCCCCCGGTCTGCAGAATGTCAACACATTCTGTTAGCAAATGAAAAGCCGAATCTTTCCCAATCAATTCCTCCGAAAGAGCCAGGTTTTCAGGTAGGTCATAATCCCCCAAGGCAAATCCGGTTTTATAATCCGAATTTTCCATAAGATGAAACGCTTGTTCCAAATCATGAATAATTCCCCCAACGGTAGCGTATCGATTATCTGGATTTTTATCCAAAAGTTTCATGATGATATCACTCAACCCCTTTCCTACCTTCTCCTGAATTAAAGTCGGTTCAATAGGAATCTGGGTTAACTGGAGGTAAAGTATATTTTCTGCATGGCTATCAAAAAAAGGTTTCCTTCCACAATACAGCTCATATAAAAAAACACCAAATGAAAAATAATCACTTCTTTGATCTGGAATGGTAGCAATTCGACCGGTTAGCTCTGGCGATTGATAATAAGGGGATAAAATTGAGCGGTTACCTCGTTTTATTGAAATTTGGTCGATTTCTACTACTGAGGAGCCATCAATAAAATAAACTTTATTAAGAGTTTTATGGGCCAGAATATTGGAAGGCTGTACATCCAAACAAATCAAGCCCTTCTCATGTAAGGTCGAAATAATGTCTAATACTATTAAAGTCAGTTGATTTTTCTGGTGAAGATCTATATCCCCATTTTTTAAAAGCCCATCCAGAGAATCTAATTCCGGAAATTCCTTAACGGCTAATAAAGGATTGGATTCATTTTCGAGAAATGAAAAGGGCAATAAATACTGAAAAGATGCATTTTTAAAAATTTTTCTTTCTCGTAAAATAGAATTACCCTCCGATTCAACCAGACTATTTAATTTCTTTAAAAAAACTTTGGAGCCTTGATTTTTATGTTTGGCTATAAAAACTACACCATCAGCGTTTTCATAAAATTTCTCTAAAACCTCATAGTCATAAATATTGAACATGCTATTTATCAATGATTTACTGGTTTAGGTGGAAAATTAAGATAAACGGTATCCATTAGAGATTGGATAATCTTTTTATGATTTAGATCTTTAAAATTAGAAATTACCTCATCATAATCCTCTTTTACCGGTATATAATAACCTAATTCCGAAGAAGCACAATCCTCAATCCATGCCGAATGAATCGTAAATGAATAGATCATATCCGGATGAGATAATTTACATACGGGTCCATTTTTAAGATTGGCCGCATCATTACATACGGGTCCATTTTTAAGATTGGCCGCATCAAAAATCCATATTTCCCGACTATATTGATCCTGATCGTGGTCGATATCTTCAATTCCATTGATCATCGTACAGAAAATATAGCCATCCAGTTCAGGATTTGGATTATTTCCTTTGGTTGAATGGGCTTTTCGGGGCATAAACTGCATCGAACGAAAATTTTGGTTCATCTTAAATACATAATAGTCCTCAATTTTCATCGTATGGGTATCCTGCCTAAACAAACAAAAGGGTATACCTTCTTTATAATAGTTCATTAGGTCCTCAACCGGTATGATCCTGTTTTTATAGGTGAAATAAAGATCAAATACATATTCAGTTAGAAATCGCTTATCTAAACCATAGGATTGCCAAAAAATTTGGTTTATTTTATCGACAGGCTTATCAGGTGAAATGATATCCCGAAAGGTATTTAAACCGACTGCCCAGGTATGCCCTTTTAAATCCTTGAAGGATGTACCATCAAAACCCTTATCCATTAAAAATTTGGACTCAGGTTCCTGAATTTCACCGGTCTCCCCATTGATAACAAATTTACCTACCCTTCCCAAATCCATTTCACCGGTAGTCATTATCCCAATAGTGTTTTTGGCTACAGGGGTTCCAAAGGAATACGCCAAATGATCCGAAGGACGAACCCATTCAGCTACACAGGATGCAGCATTATGAGCCGTATGAACCGTTATAGTATTATTCGGGTTCTGATAATCAATCGAAAAATGAACGGTTTCAATTGGAAATTGGGCCTGAATAGCTTTTACTGTATCCGAGTTTGGGTTAAGATCAGCCCTTTTTATTATATAATAGGGCGTTACCGGCATCATTTTTCTGGATAAAATAATCCTTAATAACTTCCATAATGGATCCTTTTCTTTAGGACGGGTAAATAACATATCCAAAGCAAATTTCAGAGAGGTATCTACTAATAAGATATAATCCTTTGAAAAATTGGTTTGGTGCATGGTTTGGATAATCTCTATATTTTTCCCGGTCTTACTATCCACCACCTTCCATTGCTTAAGAGGTTCATTTTTTACACCATTCCATTTTAAAAGAGTGACACTATTTTCATCCTTAAAAGGCGGATTGGTAGTCACTGAATCAATTAAATCCTTTAAATTATCTTCAGTAAAACTTTGAAGGCTATTGTTATGAACCCCCTTTTTTTCAGATTCGAAAAAGGCAACCAAAAGGGAAATTAGTTTGGGCAAATCCAGGTTATAATCCTTCAGTAAATCGGCTAAAAGCTTTAAATCATTCTCAATTATATTTTTAAACCTTTGTTCTAAATCATCCAGACTTTTTACCCCTTTTAAAAGATCATCGAAAAATAAATTGTCAAAATTTTTAGTAAAACAAACCGTAAAAAACTCTTTGGTAACCGGATCAAAGGATGGATGGGCTGAGGTTTGTACCAATTCAAAAACGGATTCAACTCCGGTTAATTGTGGAAATTCTTGTCTCCATTCCTGACAAGCCCCTATGGGTGTTTTCACCGATAAACTAACCGGATCTATTTCAAAAGGTCTGCCTGCATCAAAATTAGCCGTCAGGCGAGTATTTTTATCCCCCGGAAACTTAAATGGGGTAAAGGCGGTATTTAATTGGTTTCTTGAACCGATTAAAATGCCATTCCTTGCAATACCAGCCGAATAAAAATAATATTCCGGATTTTTGTTTCGAAAATTAGTTCCCAACTGAGTGGCTTCATCCGCAAAATAACAGGGTGTCCGTAATATTCCCGTTTTCAACTTTACTTTTCCGGCTTCGTCAAAATCAAAACGTAAAACCATACCGTCCCCATTAAATATCATGGATCCATATTCAGGATTTAGGCTTCCATCCTTTAAATATTCTGGGATAGGGGTTCCATTGGAGGAAATAGTTCCTACCATAGAATTAAATAATACATGACCGTATAGGTCATCTGGTATTTGACCCTCAAAAGGAATTAATTCAACCTGAATTTCTTTACGGGTAGCAGCCGTTAGAGAATAATAATTGAGAGCCATTGGAATTGGATTTATATATTTTTGAATTAAAGGAGAGCTTTTATAAAAGTGGTGATAATTATTTTCCTGTTAAAAACAATTTATTTCTCTAAATATGTCAAAAACCTAGGTTTTATCAAAGTACAAATCCCTTAAATCAAATTTATATATATCTAGAAAGGCTTTTTTTCCTTTTAAGGGTATGGCTTAAGAAATTATTAAGGGTTTTAGTTTATTTTGGCTCTTTCGATTTTCATAACTGAAAATTTATAATCTAAATTGGGAAAAGGAATGAAGAGAGTATTATTTATTGATCGGGATGGTACTATTTTAAAGGAACCAATGGATGAACAGATAGATTCCCTAGAAAAAATGGATTTCCTTCCTTATGCCATCTCCTCATTAAAAAAGGTACAAGATTTGGGTTTTTCCTTAGTGATGGTAACCAACCAGGATGGTTTGGGATCACCCTCATTTCCTGAAAGCCATTTCAGGATAGCTCAGGATAAAATGATGAGTATTTTGACAGGTGAAGGCATAGAATTTGAGGAAATTTTCATTGATCATCATTTTCCCTCCGATAATCATCCAAACCGAAAACCCGGAATTGGCATGCTAACCGAATTCCTAAAATCAGATATCGATCTTTCTACATCCTGGGTTATTGGTGACCGCTTTACCGATGTATTATTGGCAAAAAATATAGGATGTGGCGCTCTCTGGCTTTTAGATTCAACCATACCGGTGCATGCCTTCCAGGAAAGAGATTCTGCCGAAGGCAAAAAAGTATCCACCCCCGAAATTCCCTTTTTAGAAATGCAATCCTGGAAACATATTGTTGATTTCCTAGGTTCTAGAAGCGGTTCGCCCAGAAAATCAAAGTTGGAGCGAAACACCCAGGAAACCAAGATTTCGTTGGAATTAAATCTGGATGGAACGGGTAAATATTCCATTGATACCGGACTTAAATTCTATGACCATATGTTGGAACAATTGAGCCGGCATTCAGGAATTGACCTTTTTTTGAAAGTAGAAGGGGATTTAGAAATTGATGAGCATCATACCATTGAGGACTCGGCCATTGCTCTTGGACAGGGATTTCGAGAAGCTATGGGTTCCAAAAAAGGGATGGAACGATATGGATTCCAACTCCCTATGGATGAAGCCCTGGTTTCCTGTGCACTTGATTTTTCAGGTAGGTCCTATTTTATATTCAAGGGGACCTTTGATCGGGAATACGTAGGAGATTTTCCAACCGAAATGCTGGAACATTGGATGAAATCCTTTTCGGAACATGCCGGATTAAATCTTAATTTAGAAATAATCGAAGGGAGCAATACCCATCATAAGGTGGAGGCAAGTTTTAAGGCATTGGCCAGAAGTATAAAGCAGGCCATTCGAATTAACGGGAATGAATTACCCAGTACTAAAGGCATATTATAAACCGCATGATTGGGATTATAGAGTATGGGGCCGGCAATCTATTTTCATTATCCTGCGCCCTCGATAGATTAAAAATCCAATATGGATTTATCCAAAAGGAATCTCAAATGGAGGTTTACGACCGGTATATTATTCCAGGGGTTGGTCATGCGGGAGTGGCCATGGATAAATTAAAAGCCTCAGGTATGATTGACCCGATTCTCAAAACCCATAAGCCGGTTCTGGGTATTTGTGTAGGTATGCAACTATTAAGTCAGTATTCGGAAGAGGGCGATTCCAAAATGCTGAATCTTTTCCCTATGGATACCCGAAGGTTTAGTTCAGATAAATCCATTAAAATACCTCATATGGGATGGAACAAAGTATTCCAGACCCGTGAAGACCCCTTATTTCATGGGATAGACCAGAACGCATATTTCTATTTCGTACATTCCTACTTTATGGAATTAAATCCTAAGTTTGCAATCGGCTTAACCGAATATGGAGATTCCTTTTCATCAAGTATTCAATCTAGTAACTTTTGGGGCGTTCAGTTCCATCCTGAAAAGTCAGGAAATGATGGTGAAAAACTACTCAAAAATTTTACCGAAATTTAATTAACGAAATCTATTAAGAATGCAAGTTATTCCCGCTATTGATGTTTTAAATGGACAGGTTGTCCGGTTACAGGAAGGGGATTATTCCAGAGCTACCATCTACGATGTAACCCTGGAAGAAATGATCGAACAGTTTGATTCCCAAGGTACCGATTACGTACATATTATTGATTTGAATGGAGCTAAGGGCGATTTTTCCAACCAGGAAGCCCTGGTTAAAATATTAAAAAAATCCAATCTAAAAATTCAGTACGGAGGTGGAATAAGAAGTTTGGAAAAAATCAAGGAAATGTTGGATTTAGGATTTCACCGACTGATTATTGGAACCCAAGCCCTAACCGATCCTAGTTTTTTGGAGAGTTTAAGTAAGGAATTCTGTATGAAGGATAGCTGTTCGGATAAATTTATAATTGCCATTGACGTTTTGGACGAGGTAATTAAATATTCCGGATGGATGGAATCATCACCCATCAAATTAGTGGATTATGTAGATAAATGTATTTCCTTAGGGTTTTTCCGGTTTCTATGTACCGATATTAAACGCGATGGAATGATGGGTGGATCTGGAATTCCTCTTTATAAAAAAATATTAGATAAATATCCATTCATAAAATTGATCGCTTCCGGTGGTATATCCAGTTTGAATGATCTTCACGAGCTAAACAAAATAAAAGTGGAAGCAGCGGTGGTAGGTAAGGCTATTTATGAAAAGAAATTAACCATTGAAGAAATAAAGGACTGGAATCTCCAGGCTATGGTTAGTTTTTAAATGGTTTCAAAAAGGATCATTCCCTGTTTAGACGTTAAGGACGGCCGAACCGTTAAGGGAATTAATTTTGTAAATCTTCGAGACGCGGGAGATCCGGTGGAATTGGCCTATGCCTATTCGCAAAAAGGAGCGGATGAATTGGTTTTTCTGGATATTTCGGCCACTGAGGAAAGAAGAAAAACCCTTATTGAACTGGTTAAGTCGGTAGCCCGTCAATTATCCATTCCCTTTACCATTGGAGGAGGAATATCCGAAATATCCGATGCCTATGATTTATTAAATGCGGGTGCCGATAAAATCTCCATTAATTCGGCGGCTGTTCGAAATCCCAAACTGATTGAGGAACTCGCCAGGCAATTTGGAAGTCAATTTGTTGTGGTAGCGGTCGATACCCGACCCATTCAGGGTAACCAATATGTGCATTTGGTAGGCGGAAAACAGCCTACCGAAATCCTGAGTCGAAACTGGATCCTGGAAGCCGAAAGCCGGGGTGCTGGTGAAATATTATTGACCTCCATGAATATGGATGGAACCAAAACGGGATTTGACCTGGATTTTCTAAACGAAATCAATTCGATTATTTCCATTCCCCTCATTGCTTCGGGGGGAGCTGGCCATAAAGAACATTTTCTGGATTTATTTAATAAAACCGGAGTGGACGCTGCCCTTGCCGCTAGTATATTTCATTACCAGGAAGTACAAATTCCGGAATTAAAGGCATATTTAACCGAAAAAGGTATCTCCATTCGACCATAAAACCCATCCTAAAAAAATAAACCTATGCACCTCAATTTTGAAAAGGGAAATGGCTTAATACCTGTAGTGATTCAGGATTATCAAACCCTTGAAGTTTTAATGTTGGGCTTTATGAATGAAGAAGCGCTTACCAAAACCCAGGTAGAAGGTAAGGTAACTTTCTTTTCTAGAACCAAAAACCGGTTATGGACAAAAGGGGAAGAGTCGGGAGTGTTTCTCCATGTTCGAGAAATGTTTGAGGATTGTGATCAGGATACCTTATTGATTAAAGTGGAAGTGGAAGGTCCTGTATGCCATACAGGAAATAGAAATTGTTTTAAAACCAGTTACAATCAAAATTTTATTTTTCAACTGGAAAATATTGTCCGTCACCGAATGGAAAATCCCCTGCCGGATAGCTATGTTTCTGGTTTAAAAGCAAAGGGAATTCGAAAAATTAGTCAAAAAGTGGGTGAAGAGGCCGTTGAAACGGTTATCGCTGCTTTAGCGGAAACCCATACCGACTTTATTAATGAAAGTTCAGACCTCCTTTTCCATTTATTGATTCTTTTACAGGAAAAACATTCGAACTTATTGGAGCTGGCTTTAAATTTAAAAAACCGGGATAAAACCAATATTGACCAAGCGGTACCTTCCAAAGAATAAATTCCTATAAAACCTTTTTAAAGGGTGAACAAAGTTTTAAATTCGGCAAAAAAACACCTTGAACGTTCAGAAAATCGCCGATTTAGATCTTTCTAAACACCCTCTTTATTCTCTGGTTCGAGCGGAGGGCTCCTATTCCTTATATACAGGAGGCATGGACTCCCATTTGTTAAGGGTCGATTTAAACAATTTAGGGTCTATCCTACGCCAAAACCCCTTATTGGATCAGGATCCTGAATTCCAGAAAATATCAGGCCTAGCGACCTCCATTTATACCCTTTTAGAGGATCCTCTAAAAGAAAAAATCTGGCTTGGAGGAGGTTCAGGAATTCTTCAAAATTTGGATCAAAAAACTCAGACTTTCCATTATTCTTTAAATCTGGGAAAATCCCCAATTTATTCGTTGGCATATATCAGCGAAAACCTTTGGATAGGATTAGGGAATGGCCAAATAGTCCTTTTGAAAAAGGAAATTATTCAGGAATTAAATATGGGTTTGGATCCTAAACTGGTCAAAATCCCAGAAAATAGTTTTGCGATCTCTAAGGAAGCCCTTAGGGTTATCGCCTTGAAACCGGATCAAAGTCAATTGGCTATTTCAGGGAAGGATTCTCAAATTCGAATTCTAAATCCGGATTCTTTAGACGTTCAATTTACATTGGAGGGCCATTCCTTTCCGGTTTTTTCTTTAGCCTATTCGATCGACGGAAAATACCTTTTAAGCGGTTCAAGGGATGCCAGCATTAAAATTTGGAATGCCGAAAACTATAAATTAATCCATACCATCCCCGCCCATTTATTTGCTATTAACCATATTCTTTATCATCCAAACAGGCCATATTTTTTAACCGCCAGTATGGATAAATCCATTAAAGTATGGGGTAGTGATGATTTTAAATTATATAAAATTTTAAACGCGGAAAAAACAGGCGGACATATTTCATCCGTGAATCGCCTGGCCTGGGTGGGTCATTCCGACCCTATTTTGGTATCCATTAGTGATGACCGAAGGATGATTTTCTGGGATTTTGAGTTCTAGGAATAGAATTTTGTAAATTTTACGATACCGAGTAAACTATTTACATGTTTGAACGTCTAATTAGGGAAGCCCATTAAAGGGGTTCATCCCGACTATGGAACCTTTACTAGAAATTAGAAAAAAAGGAGAAGAAACCTCCATCAAGATTTTAAATCTTTTTGTAAGTCTTATTAATAATCCCAAAACCATGGAGATTATTAACTCTTTGTTTTAAGAAAATCGGCGGATCGCCCGAAGTTGGTGGGTATATACCCCCATATCCCGGTTAAAAATTCCCTGATGATCCACCCAATCCAATCGAACCTTCCCAGACGAATGGGCAATTCGGTTAGACCCCATCAAAACCCCTACATGGGTAATTCTTCCCTCCTCTTCACCAAAAAAAGCGAGATCCCCAAATTGACTTTCTTCCAAAAATGAAATGGAATCTCCCTTTTGAACTTGCTGGCTGGCATCTCTAGGAAGTAAAACACCCATGAGTCTAAATAAAACCTGGGTAAATCCTGAACAATCAACCCCCATTACCGAACGTCCTCCCCATTGATAGGGAGCATTCAAAAAAACATGAATCGCTTCATGTAGCAATCCTATATCGAATTTTGGGCTTTCTAAAATTTCATCTTTTAAATAATAGGAATCCTTCCCTAAATCAAAATGATGATTGATTAATCCCGGTATATAGGAACCCATCGGAATAAAGGAACTTATTCCTAAACTCGAGGTAATTTGGGATAAGGGGCTTCGCACTAGGCCTTTCGATTTGGAGAAATATTCCTGATACTGCTCCTCATTCAATGGAATATATTGCTTTTTATCAATCCAACCCTGATAATCATCATGGTTGGTCTTTACCAATACCCATTTCGCATTGGTTTCTAAAATCTCGAAAAGCTCACCAAATAGTATCTGATTAACCTGCTCATGAAAATCGGCAGGCTCCCGTCGTACTGGTACAATACTGAGGTGACTGATTCCGAATTTCAAAATAGGTTTATTTAATATGTAGCCAGGCCTTCTTAGCCATTAATTCGTCCTTGGTTTCACGAACATTCTCATCATCCACACAGCAATCCACAGGACAAACCGCTGCGCATTGTGGCTCATCATGAAAACCCACACATTCTGTACATTTATCGGATACTATATAATAAACCTCATCGGAAACCGGTTCCTGAGATTCTTCTGCCTTAAATGATCTTCCCTTCAAATCAATGATAGAGTTCTTCAAATCTGTTCCGTCGGAAAATCTCCAAACAGAACCGGCCTCGTATATTGCATTATTAGGACATTCCGGTTCACAAGCCCCGCAATTGATGCATTCGTCCGTTATTTTGATAGCCATAAAATACTTAATCCTATTTTTGCAAATATACGACATGTTCCCTACCTGCTAAAATATTACCGAATGATGAACCAAAAATTACCCTATTATGACCTGATTCAAGATTTAATCGACCTGGGAAAGGCATTTAAGGAATTAGCCGATTCAGAACATCCCATTAAGCAGGATTCTATAAAACTAAATGGCTGGTTTACGGAGCCTGGAATCGATTTTGCCTTAAAAGCCTGGGCCAGTTCATTAGAAGAAACAAAAATTCTGAAATGGTTAAGCCAATATCCTGAACTATCCGAGGTTTGGAATCAGGGGGGAAAAGAAATACAAAAAGTAGGGCTGATACTAGCCGGAAATATTCCCCTGGTAGGATTCCACGATATTTTAACCAGCCTGGTTTCCGGAAAAAAAGTGCAAATCAAGCTTTCTTCACAGGATTCCCTATTAATTCCTCATATCATCCATACCTATTTAGAAAAGATGAAAAGTTTTGCCGGAAAAATAGAGATTACCGATCGAATCCAAAATATCGATCTCATCCTTGCTACTGGAAGTAATAATTCATCGCGGTATTTTGAATATTATTTCGGAAAATACCCGAATATAATCCGCAAAAACCGGCATTCCATAGCCATCCTTACCGGAGAAGAAACTCAGGAAGAAATTTTGGATCTAGGTAGGGATATTTTCCTATATTATGGCTTAGGTTGCCGAAATGTCTCTAAGATTTTGGTTCCCAGAGATTATAATTTTATTAGGCTTTTGGATGTATTGGAGGCTTATCGGGAAAAAATGGGCAATAATAAGTATCT
>Ga0209067_10000909_pt1 | contig 18614 bp, 15 predicted proteins | sample ColStrG_CSR_2013_FD_187199 | JGI IMG/M metagenome (GOLD analysis project Ga0209067, IMG submission 187199) | Freshwater sediment microbial communities in response to fracking from Pennsylvania, USA - Cold Stream Run_MetaG_CSR_2013 (SPAdes)... | ecosystem: Environmental > Aquatic > Freshwater >...
CGGCACGCGCAGTTTCAGAGCGATGCTGTGTTCAGTCACTTCACACAGCATCAATTCACTTTGCTGCGCCAGTTGCTGGGCCACGCCGCGCAGAGGCAGGTTTGCAGAGAGTTGCGGCCAGTTGCCGTCCCACTCCTGCCCGGATGCCAGCCAGACATTCCTGACCGTCACCCGGGATTGCTGAGGCGCCGGAACCGGTGTTGCAACGGATTCCGGATTGACCGGTACCGGCTCAATTAATTCAGTTTTTTTTTCAGCCTCAGGCGTTCTGACCTTGCTGCGTTTATCAGTTAAAGCTTCCAGGGCCGCCATGGCCGGACTTTTCTTCATTGCCGGGACATGTGCTCCTGGTTCGGCGGCACTCTGCGGCGGGGCGGCTTCGACTTTACGTGCCGGCGCTGGCGTTTGCCGCACTGGCGCAACAGGGGTGCTTGCCCTGGCAGGCGTGGCATGCAACATCGCAGCAGCATCCGCGCTGACCGGACGAAACGCGAGCATGCGCAACAGCGTCATACTGAATCCGGCATACTCGTCCGGCGCCAGTCCGAGTTCATTCCGACCGTGCACGGCAATCTGATAAAACAGCTGAATCTGCTCGGCATCAAACAGTTGCGCCAGGCGGATAATATCGGCGCGGTCCGGCAGATCCCCGGCAATTGCATCCGGCACCAGCTGCGCAATCGTCAGTTGATGCAGCATCGTTGCCAGATCCTGCAATGCGGCCTTGTACGACAGGCTGCGTGAGAGCATCTGATCGGCAACAGCCAGCAGCGCTGCACCGTCTTCAATCGCCAGCGCATCCAGAATTTTGATTAAATACGTCTGATCCAGTGCGCCCAGCATGCCCTGGACCGCTTCCAGACTGACTTTGCCGGCTGCGTAGGCGATGGCCTGATCGGTCAGCGACAGCGCATCGCGCATCGAACCCTGCGCGCCCTGCGCCAGCAGACGCAGTGCCGGCAGTTCAAAGCTGATCTGTTCCTGGGCGAGGATATCTTCGAGATGTCCGACTATCGCCGGCAATGGCATCTGCTTGAGATTGAACTGCAGACAGCGCGACAGAACAGTGACCGGAATTTTTTGCGGATCGGTGGTGGCCAGAATAAATTTGACATGCGCCGGCGGCTCTTCGAGCGTCTTCAGCATCGAGTTGAAGGCGTGATTGGTGAGCATATGCACCTCATCGATCATGTACACCTTGAAACGCGCATTGCTCGGGGCATACACGGCCTGCTCCAGCAGCTGCGCCATCTCATCTACACCCCGGTTCGATGCGGCATCCATTTCAATGTAATCAACAAACCGACCGGCATCAATCGCCACGCAGGCATCGCATTTTCCGCAGGGGTTGGCTGTGATTCCCAGCTCGCAGTTAAGCGATTTGGCGAGTATGCGCGAGAGCGTGGTTTTGCCCACGCCGCGTGTGCCGGTGAACAGGTAGGCATGGTGCAGGCGCTGCTGTTCCAGCGCGTGGGTCAAGGCACGCACTACGTGCTCTTGGCCGACTAAAGTCTGAAAACTTTTGGGGCGATATTTGCGGGCGAGGACTTGATATGACATGGCCGTGATTCTAACCTAAAAAGGCACACCGGCTGTTGCAGCGAGGAGGGGATCAAGGATATTTTTGCAGTTCTGGCTGTCTGGCGAAACATTGGCAAACTCGCCACAGGATGGCGGACAGACTTAATGTGTTACCCCTTCGCGCGCGATTACCTTGAGAAAGGTTAATGCCAGAATGCGCATATCCAGTAAAAAATTCTGATGCTGCAGATAATAAGTATCCAAAACCACCTTTTGCGGAATCGGAATCTCGTCGCGGCCGTTGATTTGTGCCCAGCCAGTAATGCCCGGCACCAGAGTATGGACCTGCGCTGCGGTACGCAAACTGATCAGATCATCCTGATTGAACAGCGCTGGCCGGGGACCGACAAAACTCATGTCGCCGCGCAGAATACTCCACAGTTGCGGCAATTCGTCGAGGCTGGATTTGCGCAGAAAAGAACCAACCGGAGTCAGGTAGCGGGCCGGATCCTGCAACAGGTGGGTAGCGACCGCTGGGGTATTGATCTGCATGGTACGGAATTTGGGCATTTTGAAAATCTGATTATTGCGCCCGACGCGGTCCGACCAGTAAATCACCGGCCCCGTCGAAGTCAGTTTGATTAACAGCACCAGCAGCATGATCGGGATGAGCAGCAGCACGAGTGTCACGGCGGCCAGGCCAACATCAAATAATCGCTTGATCATGGTCAAATCAGACCCTGCACGGTTTTTTCCAGACCGACGCGCACTGAGATCGGCGGCTCCCAGTCAAGTAATTTTTTCGCCTTGCCGATATCAACCTGCAGTGTTCCGCACAGGCGCTGAATGGCTTCGCCCTGCCCGAGCAGAGAGGCACTCAGCATGCACCAGCTCTCAGGTATCGGAATCAGATACACACCGACACCCATCGCATGACCACAGTAGCGCAATAATTCAGTGGTGGAGAGATCATGCCCGTCAGAGGCCAGAAATAATTGATTGGCTGCTTTGGGGTGATCAATGCAGCGAATGATCAGGCTGTGCAGATTTTCCAGAAAGATAAAACTGCGCTTGTTGTCAATTGATCCGAATGGCAAGGGCATACCTAGTCTCACCATGCGCAGCATCGTAAAAAAATTGGCTTTGACACCAGGACCATACACCAGGGTTGGACGAATGATGACAACCTGCAGATCTGTTTTGTCAGCCAGTTCCATCAAAGCCTGCTCAGCTTCAAATTTGGAAATGGCATAGGGATTCTGCGGCATCGGCACATCGGTTTCTGAATAAGGCTGCCCGGTCAGTGACTGCTCGCCGTTGACTTTGACCGAACTCAAAAAAATAAATCGCTTCACACCGGCCGCTGCAGCCTGACTGGCCAGATTGATCGTGCCAGCAACGTTGACCCGTCGGTATTCTGGCAAAGGGTAGTCGAACAGATCGTTCATGATGTGCGCGCGACCGGCGCAATGAATCACGGTATCGATACCTTTTAAAGGTTTGCTCCACAGGGTTTGCTGATCAATGGCAGGCACCAGTACCGATTCCGCCCCAGGTAATTCCAGCGGCGATCTGACTGCAATCCGAACCTGTTTATCCTGTTTCAGCAGCGCCTGCGCCAGGGACCCGCCGACAAATCCGCTGGCGCCGGTTAATAATATTTTGTTTTTCATTCCAAAAAAATAAAAGAATTCAATTGGTATTCAGACAGGACTTGAAACTCAGGACAAAAAATCTTCGCCAGGCGCCAGGCCGGCAACGGCCTCGATGAAATAATTTTCCAGCCGGGACATGAGCATCTCACGCTCAAAATTGCGCAAGTAGTATTGTCGGCCATTTTCACCCATTAATGCCAATTCTGACAGATTAATTTTAGACAGTCGCATTGCCAGCGCTGCCAATTCACTGGAGTCACCGGCTGCCGCTGACATCCCGGAGCGAGATTGTTCAATAATTAAACGCGCTTCTCCATCCAGCATTGCCAGGATTGGCTTACCAGCAGCCATATAGGACTGGAGCTTGCCCGGTATCGTTCTGGAAAAAATATCATCCGATTTCAACGTCACCAGCAGGACATCTGCCACATCAAAAAATCCTGGCATGGCTTCCAAAGGATAGCGCCCGGTCAAAATCAGCGATTGCGCCAATCCGCGCGACTTCACTTCTTCCGCAATCCTGTCATACATCCTTCCGTCCCCAACGATCACCCACCGGATACGTGGATCAGCTCGGGTTTTTTCCACTGCATCCAGAATAGCCGGGAAATCCTGCGCGTCACCCAGATTTCCGGCGAATAAAATCGTGAAAAAATCAGGATCCCGCCGGACGACATGCTGGCCAATGGTGTCGGTTTGATAAAAAACCTGTTCGGCCCAGTTTGGGAAATACCGCACTTTCCCTTTATGCCCGGCGGTCGCGCAGTATTTTTTTATCGATGGCAGAAATGCGCGTGACTGTATCAACAGGTAATCGCAATGCCTGTAGATCCATTTGACCAACACGCCAACGATGCGCAATACAACGCTCGACTTGACCACGCCTACTGCAGACAAAGTCTCAGGCCATAAATCCTGCACCCACAAAAAAACCGGCGCGCGCTTCAATTTACCGGACAGAATCGCCGGAATGGCCATAGTAATCGGTGACACCGCAAACACAAACACGACATCAAATTTCGCTTTTCTCAACTTCCAGCTGCCGAGCAGGGAAGCACTGAGCACAAAAGTCAAATAATTCAGCGCGAGTCGCAGTTTGCTTTTGCCGCGCAAAACATGGGGCACACGATAAATTGTGACGCCCTGATAGCGTGCAAAATTCTGTGGAGTGCTTTGGTATTCCGGTAATAAAACCCCTTCCGGATAATTCGGCTTACCGGTTAATACAGTCACCTCGTGTCCCCTATCGACAAAACTCGAAGCGAGATCATTGATGCGGAAATTTTCCGGCCAAAAATACTGGGATACGATTAATATCCGCAGCCTCGCTGGTGTCTGCGCAGAAGTCGTCTTCACACCAGCTTTTTCCAGACAACCCGATTCACATAATCGGTATAACTGAGCATGATGCGCACTACTTTGTCGGACACGTTGGGCATGGAGTAATCCGCTACCAGGCGCGAGGTGCGCTCGGTACCGCGCTGCTGCGTATCAAGAATTTCCAGCGCCTGAAAGATGCGGTTCTCTTCAAGGCCGGTCATCATGACTGCCGCTTCTTCAAATCCTTCAGGACGCTCATGCGCCTCGCGAATATTCACCGCCGGAAAATTCAGAATGGACGACTCTTCGCTGATTGTTCCACTGTCCGAGAGCACTGCATGCGCAGAGAGCTGCAGGCGCACATAATCATTGAAGCCCAGGGGCTTGAGCAATCTGATCAGAGGATGAAACTGCATCCCGGCAGCATCAATCAGCTTTTGGGTACGCGGGTGGGTGGAGACGATCACTGGTTGCCGGTATTTCTCTGCCAGCCGATTCAAGGTTCCTGCCAGCTTTAATAAGTTCTGGGGCACATCGACATTTTCTTCACGATGCGCGCTCACCACAAAATACTGCTCAGGCTGCAGTTGCAAGCGCTCCAGTACATCTGAGGCATCAATGCCGGGCCGGTAATAATTGAGCACCTCAAACATCGGACTGCCGGTCTTGATGATACGGTCTGGTGGCAATCCCTCACTGAGCAGGTAATCGCGGGCAATCGTGCTGTAGGTCAGATTAATATCAGCGACATGATCAACAATACGGCGGTTAATTTCTTCCGGCACCCGAAAATCGAAGCAGCGGTTACCGGCTTCCATATGAAAAATCGGAATTTTGCGACGCTTGGCGGAGATCGAAGCCAGACAGCTGTTGGTATCTCCCAAGATCAACACACATTCGGGCGCCTCCTGCTCCAATACCTTGTCGGATTCGGTAATCACATTCGCTATGGTCTGGGCAGCATTGACGCCTGCCGCGTTCAAAAAATAGTCAGGCTTGCGGATAGACAGATCACGAAAAAATATTTCGTTCAATTCGAAATCATAATTCTGACCGGTGTGCACCAGTACATGGTCGCAATGCTGGTCCAGCCTGGCAATCACGCGCGAGAGACGAATTATCTCAGGCCGTGTTCCCACAATCGTCATGACTTTCATTTTTTTCATTTTTACACCTGGTGACTGAACGTGTCGGGATGTTCCCGATCAAAAATTTCATTTGCCCATAACATGACGATCATCTCCTCAAGGCCGGTATTGGTAATGTCGTGCGCCCAGCCAGGTATCGTTTCAACAACCTGGGGTTGCGCACTGCTGGTACAGATTTCGGCCACCTCACCAGTCATGATATGTCTGAACCCGAAGCGTGCCTGCCCTTTGACAACGAGGAATTTTTCCGACTTGGTATGGTGATAATGCCCCCCTCGAGTCACGCCGGGATGGGCAGTAAAAAAGGAGAACTGCCCCGAATCCCTGGTTTTCAACACTTCAGAAAAAGAACCTCTGGGGTCTTCGTACTTCGCCAGCGGATAAGCAAAGTGAGCAGGCCTGAGGTATGAGATATAAGTTGCATACAGAGCCCGGCGGAATCCGGTTCCGACAGGCTCCGTCACCAGCGTTTTCCGGCTGCTCTTAAACAGCGTCAGGCAGTCAGCCAGCTCGCCAACAGTGGTTGGGAAAACGCTTCCGATTGTGCGGAAACCAGATTCTGGCTGGGTCAATATGACCTGCAAAAAATCCGACACAACATCGTCGACATAGACCAGGTTCAATTTCGCTGCACGGTCGTGAATCTGTATCGGCAGGTCATGGGCGATGTTATGGCAAAACGTTGCGACTACAGAATTGTAGTCAGGACGGCACCACTTGCCAAAGACATTGGGCAATCGGTAGATGAAAATCGGACTGCCCGTGTCCTTTTCCAACTGAATCAATATTTGCTCGGCCTGATTTTTACTGAGACCATAACTGTTATCCAATGCCGACTGAATCGAAGAGCTGAATATGACCGGGATACGACGGCCAGTCGCTCTCACGGCATCGCACAGATTGCGCATTAATTCGACATTACCTGCGATAAATTCAGCTTCGTTTCGGGAACGGTTAATCCCGGCCAGATGCACGATAAAATCAGCCGGCCTGACCTTGTCAGCCAGACTGGACTGGGTCTCGCCGCGCGTCAGTGTCAATATTTCAAAATCAGGATGCTCTTTGACATGCGCCAAAAAATTTTTAGCTATAAAGCCCCCTGCCCCGGTCACCAGAATTTTCATCAGTTTAACCCTCGGTCATGGCTGCCTCACCGCGCAGGACAGAACGAATAAAGTTCAGTTTCATCAGTAATGCCGACATGCCGGCGACATCCAGACGTTCCGTATTATGCGAATTGTAGTCGTCACATTTGGAAATCTGCTGTTCACCTACATCGACATATTTTTCATAATTCAAATCGCGCAGATCTGGCGGTATTCGATAGTAGGCGCCGAGATCTTCAGATGCAGCCATTTCTTCGCGGCTCAATAAAGTTTCGTACAATTTTTCACCGTGTCGCGTGCCGATAATATTGACCGGGTGGTTGGGCCTGTTCAGTATTTCCAACAGCGACTGGACCAATGTAGCAATCGTTGCAGCCGGGGCCTTCTGCACAAAAATATCGCCGTTCCTGCCATGTTCAAACGCGTACAGCACCAGATCAACAGCATCTTCCAGGGTCATCATGAAACGGGTCATTTCCGGATCCGTAATCGTCAGCGGCGCTGCATTATTGATTTGCTCGACAAACAGAGGAATCACCGAGCCGCGCGAAGCCATCACATTCCCGTAACGCGTGCCGCACATCACGATATCGCGGTCTGCAAGATTACGTGACTTTGCCACCATTACTTTTTCCATCATCGCTTTGGAAATCCCCATGGCGTTGATTGGATAGGCAGCCTTGTCAGTGCTGAGACAAACTACACGGCGCACCTTGTTTTGAATTGCCGCCTCCAACAGGTTATCCGTGCCGATGATATTTGTTTTCACTGCTTCCATAGGATGAAATTCGCACGAGGGCACCTGCTTGAGCGCCGCAGCATGAAAAATATAATCGACACCGCGTGTGGCGGTAAGCAGACTGGCATAATCCCGCACATCGCCGATGTAAAATTTCAGCTTGCTGCTGGCATAGTGCTTGCGCATGTCATCCTGCTTTTTTTCATCGCGACTGAAAATTCGGATTTCGCTGATATCAGATGACAAAAAACGGTTTAACACTGCGTTACCAAAGGAGCCAGTTCCTCCGGTGATGAGTAATATTTTATTTTTAAACATCTAATTTTCATTTCTTCTGTTGATTAAAAAATAGATCCACCCGCAGCTAACCATTGATCTAACGTCTCCGGCTGATTGCGAAATGTTGATCAGGCCTGATCGCGCCGCATTCTGAACTTCCTGTTGATGTTCAACAAATCCAACACAGCCACTGTCACAAAACTCAGGAAAAAAATCACTCTGAATGCGAGAGAAAATTTAACTGATATCAGTTTTGAATGCAGCTTCAGCTTATTGAGTCCCTGTACCGTTTTTTCGATAGAAAATTCCGCCGCTTTGTCCGCGCAGCGCGCGCCGGTTTGTTGCATTTCAGCCGAATCGGCGTTGAGCAAGGTCAAAATAACGGTTCGCAGGGGTACCAGCTCAGCACCTGGAACCAGCTCGTTATAGGTGTACCCCTTGACGCCGCTCAAAAAACCGTAAGTCTCAGGCGTCTTGATCGATTCAATTCCGGTAATCGCTGGCACCTGGAGTGCGGCAGCCTCGAGCAGGGCTGTTCCGCTGCCAATAAATCCCATCGCGGATCCAACAACGTTGCGAAATTCACTGTATGGAATTCGTCCATGCAGGGTAACTGCGTCGCCCACATTCAGTTGCGCAATAAGAGACTGCAGATAGTCAACCTGATCACCATCGCCATAGACGTCGTAACGGAGCTGCGGAAATTCGGTTACCAGAGGCGCTATCGTGCGAATAACATGTTCGTTGTAAGTCTTAAAATCGACCAGATTTCCAACCGAAACCAGCCGCCCGTAGTCAAACTTTCGTTCAACCCCTGAATGCATAAACGGCAGCGGGACGCCTATTGGTGCGATCACCGACTGAGCATAATTTTTCTTAAAAACCTGGGCATATTTTTCCCGGTTATATTCATTAAAAAAAATAATATTTTCCGCTGGCAGATTTGAAAACATTTTGTTGGCCTGCCGAACAAAAAAAAATGCCGAGCTGTGCAGGAATTCGTATTGCTGATAGACCCCGGCAGTGATCTTGAGCTGACCGAATGAGCGCGCCAGGCGATAGGCATACACCAATCCAAAAATACCCATCGCATGCACTGCACGATTATTAGCCTGCAACAACCGTTCAATTTTCAGGCGATCAAACGGCAAAAAAATGGCCGCCTGACTGGTACCGCACCATGTGAATTTATCATCGACCAACTGCTTCAGTTCAATCACATTGGCATATTTTTCCAGCTGTGATCGGAGCTGAGGGTCAATGACACTGCTCAAAATCACAATATCCAGTTTTTCAGCGGGACTGACCTGTTGCGCGATGCGCAGCAAAAAAGTACTTCCCCCATTCATATCAAGTGACCCGGCCAAAAAAATCATTGTTATTTATTTAGTTAATAGTGACTGCTGTTAAACGGCGTCTGGATCATGCAGGTAATTGCGAAGCACGCAACTGACAATCAGAAAATAGAGAATATAGGTAACACAATAACCGTAAGTTGCGCCTATCGCCCCGAACTGCCTGACAAAAAATGAGCAGAGCACTACGAGAAATACAGATTGGAGCACTTCCGCAGCAATATAGATTTTAGTTTTTGCCTTTGCAATGGCAACGTAGACACCAATGTAAGCAGCAATTTTGAAACAGTCGCCGATGAGCTGAAAGGTAAAGAATTCTTTCATCGGCAAAAACTCTTTGGAAAACACGATCAGAATAATCCAGTCCCGACAGACAAACACCATTGTGGCCATTGCCAGCAATACCGGCATCGCGATCAGATATACCCGTTTAACCTCAATTCGAAGTTCAATCTGATTCTGAATTTTAGACAATCTGGGCAAAAAATAATTTGCCAGCACTACCGTTATGAACTGCAGATAGGCATCAGACACCTTGGAAACGGCCTGCCAATAACCAACATGCACCCAGTCGGTGTTCGATTCGATCACATTGCGGACGACGACCTGGGCCACCTGCATCGTCAATACACTGACAAGCAGCATCAGCGAGTAGCGTCCAAACTGGATAATTTTTTCTTTGTGCCACACCGGCATCAATTGCCGCCATCGAAACTGCGCACGTAAATGAAACCAGGGCAGCAAAAAAATCACCGGGCAGGCTGCCATCCACATCAGACCGAACATCGCACCAGTCATGCCGAATCGTGAACTGGCAATGGCGACACCGGCCGAACCTGTAATGGCGGACGCGACGCTGATCAATGCGAATATTTTTACCTTCTGAAATCCATTGACCAGACCATAAAACAGATTGGCAATTGCTATTAAAAACTGAACGAAGGCTAAGATGCGCACTTCATCGCCATATACCGTCGTTTTGAACAGCCACAATGATATGCCCTCTGCCCAGAGGTATAAGGCAATACCGACGATGGCTGCCGAAGTAACAGAAACGAAACTGGCTGAACTTAAATATTCGTTCAGATTTCTCTCATCATCTTTAAATTCTGAAAAATATTTAATCACGCCAATATTAATGCCACCTCCTGCCAGAATAGTTACCATCGACATCAAACTCATAAATTGGCCAAGGCGCCCCAACCCATCCGCACCAATTGTGATGGCAATTATTTTTACGATTAACAGACCTGCAAATAATTTACTCAATGTTGAAGCGGCAAAGAGCAATCCAACCTTCAGGAAATTCATGAATCCCGGATGCTGTCAATGACAACTTCAGAAATGAAATCTACTTCGCTGTCTGATAATTCAGGAAAAAGGGGAAGCCGAACCAGGCAATCTGTAAATCGATCAGAGTTTGCCAAAACCCGACCGTCATGCCTGGGGCTAAAAAAGGGACTGGAGTGCAGTGAAATATAGTGGAATACTGCCAGTACGTTTTTTGATTTCAATCTGTCGATGATCGCAGTCCGCTGCGCATAATCAGAGCACACTACGTAAAACATATGCGCGTTATTTGTTGCGTAGCCGGGTATCAAGGGGAGCTGAATTTTTTTATCCATGCCTGCTGCCATGAAATTATTCCAGTAGCGTTGCCATACCCGCTTTCTTTCAGACTGAATAAAATCGATTTTTTCAAGTTGTGCCAACAGAAAAGCCGCCAGAATTTCGGAAGGCAGGAATGACGAACCAATGTCTACCCAGCCGTATTTATCAACTTCTCCACGAAAAAACGAGGATCGGTTGGTTCCCTTTTCGCGTATGATCTCTGCGCGATGCGCCAACGATTCATTATTGATCGCCAGCAGTCCACCTTCACCACAAACAATATTCTTTGTCTCGTGAAACGAGAACGTGCCCAGCGCGCCCAACGTGCCTAATGGCCTGCCATTGTGTAAGGCTTCAATAGATTGCGCTGCATCCTCAACAACAGGGATATTGTGCGCTGAGGCCAACGCCAATATGCGATCCATATCACATGCTATTCCTGCGTAATGCACCACCACAATCGCTCTCGTTCTGGAGCTGATCAGTCGGGCAATTTCATCGGGATCGATATTCGGATGATTCGGCAGGCTGTCAGCAAACTTCAATGTCGCACCGCGCAATACAAAGGCGTTTGCAGTTGAAACAAACGTGTACGACGGAACGATAACTTCATCACCTGGTTTGATATCAAGCAGGATCGCACACATTTCCAGTGCGTCAGTGCATGAGGTTGTCAGCAGCGCTTTTTTAATCTGATATCTGTTTTCAAACCATGCATGACATTTTTTGGTGAACGCGCCGTCGCCGGATAACTTGCGATTGGCCAAAGCCTGAGCCATATAAATTTGCTCGTCACCGGATATAAAAGGCTTATTAAAAGGAATCATGTTGAAAGCCATTTATGAAAGGTGTAAAAATTTTTGTATGGTTCAAACCCTTGACGACACCATACCTTTTGCACTGCCAGATTACTTAATTGAGTAGACACAATCAATTCCTGCAGTTGTTGATCGGCAGTCCAGTTATTTGCAAGCGTAATGAGCTGCTGATAAATACCCTGATATTGATAATCAGGGTGTACGCCGTTCAAAATAATTTCACCTGTTCTCTCACTTTGTTTTTTTACTGTGAGAAATCCGACAATCCGTTTATTGGACACTATGAGGAAAACATCATCGGCAACTGATTTATCGAGACAGGAATTCGTCGCCCACGATGAATAAACCAAATCACAATCAGTTCTGTCTAACCGTTGATCCGAGTGATAATGTCCGACGTAATTTTTAAATATTTCTCGGGCAAGATCGCCTACAGATTCGGCATCTTCAGGTGTTGCCAGTCTCCAGCTATATGGCTCCCGCAATGTGAGCTGCGCCTGTTGTATCTGTCGGTTTTGGTAATACACCAAAATATCTGTCAAAAAAAAACCAGCGTTCTCCAGATCCTGCGCCAGCCTGATGCTGTCGCCGGGCACGCGCGCAATGAGCAACTCCACATTTTTTTCAATACACCATGCAATCATGGCTTCGGGTGAATCGTCAGGCTGCAGAGTCGCTTTTGCTGTGGTGATGCCAAAACGCCTTTTATCCATTTCAGATAGCGATATATTCATGCCTGCCTTATAGATCATCTTGTTGCGGAGTTTGTGAATACATATGCCATGGCTTCATTTTGATGCTGCATTTTATATTGAAACTTGCCAACTGATAACAAATTGTTCTTAATAAGTGGCATTTTCATGTCGGGCACATACTTCTATGGCAAAAAAAAACCAGCTACGCAACTAGCCGGTTAATCATCCTCTTCTGCAATCAACAACCACCGAGGACGCACTGTCTCAATCTCACTCAATGAATCCACCAGTGTCCACGCACCTGACCAGGTAACATGGGATCAATGCATGTTCAAACTGAAACAAATTAAAATGAAGACAATTCGAATAGCTCGAATCAGTTCTAGCTGATCAGACTCTCCAGTCCCTCACTCAATTCATCAATACCAGGCATGTTGTCCAATACCAGTTCTGCGGTCAGCCCTAACTGAGCAGCCACGTCGGTCGGAAAAGTACTCTGCAATTCTTCGGCATTCAATTTGTGTTCGAATGCCCGCGCACGCCACGCGGCCAAATGGATGATGCCAGCCATGGGGTCCATTTTTTCCTGCTCCAGCGGATGGGGAAAGGATCGGATCGCGATCGCGAATTCGTTGGGAAATTTCCAGCGGACTGCGAGCTCGGCGCCGACATCGGCAAAGTTATAGCCAAAGGAATTGGTCTCCACGTCAAACCGGCGTGCGTCGAGCGCGCCGGCGATTTTATCGACTTCGAGCATTTTTTCCGGCATGGCTGCGTGCATGACCAGCTGGCCGATGGCATGCATCATGCCCACCGTGAATGCAAAGTCGGAATTGGTTTTTTTCTGCTTGGCCAGCCATTTGGCGACCACGGCAGTATGCATGCTGTAATGCCAGAATTTTTTCAAATCGAATCCGGCGACATTTTTAAAGCCACCGGTCAGGCCCGTGCTGACCACCAGCGTGCGCACTGTCATAAAGCCCAGCATCAACACTGCATCGTCCACCGTACCGATACTGCGTGAGACGTGGTAATACGATGAATTCGCCAGTCTGAGAATTTTGGCACTCAGCACCTGATCGGCTGCCAGCTTTTGTGCAATCTCCTCGACCGAAACACGGTCATTGTTAAAGCTGTCAATGACTTCCTGCACCACTTTGGGAATAGTTGGCAATGCGTGTTGTTGTAAAAATAATGCGTCAAAATTCATAACTTTCCCCTTTTATTGTCATTCATGCATACAGTCAGCAGTGCAGTGACAAAAACAGACAAGGGTACTGCCCCAAAACTGTTTAAGTGACTACCTTCAGTTTTAGGACAGTTTCATTACTATTGCAACAATCAGACAAATTTATTTTTTCGGACTGATTTTCTGACGGTTTGTGCAATATTCAACTTAATCTTTGGTAGCGATGTTCAACTCGGCCAGTTTCCGGGTAATGGTATTTCTGCCGATACCGAGACGAATCGCTGCTTCATTTTTTTTGCCATGGGTGAATTTGAGCGCCGATCGGATCAGGATTGATTCGAACTGCCGTGCCAGGGCATCCATCACATCTGGCTGATTGGATTCCAGCATCGTTGCCGCTTCGTGCTCCAGCATGTTTTGCCAGCTCACCAACATGTTGCCGGAATCAGTCGCCGCGCGCCCTTCTGGTGCATCTTCCTGCACCGGATTCGCACCCTGCTTTTTGGCTGACTGGAGCAGCTCTGGTGGCAGATCTTTGATCTCTACCGTCGTCCCGGGAGCCATCACCACGATCCAGTTGCACAGATTTTCCAGCTGACGCACATTGCCAGGCAAATCCAGCTGACTTAAAAACTGCATGGCTGATTCGCTCATGCGTTTGCTTTCAACGCCAAGCTGCATGGAGCTCAGCTTCAGAAAATGGCGGATCAGAATAGGAATATCTTCACGTCGCTCACGCAGACTCGGTATGCGCAGTCGGATCACGTTCAGACGGTGATACAGATCTTCTCTGAACAGTCCCTCGGCAACGCGCTGTTCCAGATTCTGGTGCGTCGCTGCGATCACGCGCACATTCGACTTGATCGGCTGATGTCCGCCAACCCGATAGAAATGGCCATCCGACAGCACCCGCAAAAGTCGGGTCTGCAAATCAAACGGCATATCACCGATCTCATCGAGAAACAGCGTTCCGCCTTCGGCCTGCTCGAAGCGACCCCGGCGCGACGCCTGCGCGCCGGTGAACGCGCCACGCTCATGACCAAACAGTTCAGATTCCAGCAGGTCTTTGGGGATGGCGGCCGTATTCAATGAAATCATCGGCTGGGCCGATCTCGGGCTGTGCTTGTGCAGTGCCCGCGCAACCAGTTCTTTGCCGGTACCCGACTCGCCGGTGATCAGTACTGTCATGTTGGACTGGGTCAGTCGGCCTATGGCGCGAAACACTTCCTGCATCGCGGGGGCCTGTCCGAGTATCTCCGGCGTCTCGGCAGAAAACTGTTCCACACTGACTTCGCGCAGGCTTTCTTCCAGCGCGCGCCGGATCAGTTCCACCGCCTTGTCGAGATCAAACGGCTTGGCCAGGTAATCAAAGGCTCCCCCCTGAAATGCGGCAACCGCTGAATCGAGATCCGAAAAAGCAGTCATCACAATCACGGGCAGCCCTGGATGCAGCTCCTTGATTTTTTGCAGCAGCACCAGCCCGGACATGCCATGCATGCGGATATCTGAAACCAGTACCTGCGGTGTGCTCTGTTCCAGTGCGGTCAGTACATCTTTGGCGTTGGAAAAGCTGCGCGTCTCCAGATTCTGCCGCGCCAGTGCTTTTTCCAGCACCCAGCGTATCGATTCATCGTCATCTACCAACCAGATTGGTTTCATATGTACTCGCTTTGTAATCGACTTTGTTATTCATTCTGTTTGCTTATGGCAGCGGAATGAGCATTCTGAAATCCGTCAAACCAGGCCGACTGACACATTCAATCACACCCAGATGTTGCTGGACAAAATTTTGCGCCAGCGTTAGACCTAATCCGCTGCCACCCTCCCGGCCTGACACCAGTGGAAAAAAAATCCGGTCCACAATATCAGGGGAAATGCCAGGCCCGTTGTCGATGATATGCAATTCTAATGCCAGCTTGTATCTGACCTTGGCAATCGTGATCTGACGCGCAATTCTGGTTTTGAAAATCATTTCAGCGCTGCCGGCTTCAATCTGTTCTGCCAGGGCCTGTGCTGCGTTGAGTGCAATATTCAACACACTTTGAATCAGCTGCTCAACATCGCCGCGAAAATCAGGAATGGACAGATCGTAATCACGCAGCAGCTGCAGGCCGCGGGGGAACTCGGCGAGGATCAGGCTGCGCACCCGCTCACATACTTCATGGATATTGACATCGCCGACAATGTGCGGGATGCGATGCGGTGCCAGCAATCGATCAACCAAGGTCTGCAGACGATCCGCTTCCTTGATAATGACCTGGGTATATTCACGCAAGTCCTTGACATCGCGCTCGGGCAATTCCATTTCCAGCAATTGCGCCGCGCCACGGATTCCGCCCAGCGGGTTTTTGATTTCGTGGGCCAGATTGCGCAGCAATTCCTTATTGGCCTGACTGTGATCCAGAATGCGCTCTTCCCTGTCCTGCTTGATTTGCTGCACATTTTCGCGAATCTCAATCAGTACCGGCGTTTCATCATTGTCTAAAACATTGAATACGATTTCGACGTGCAAAGGATCGAAGCCGGTCCGTTCAAGCGTCAGGTCCTGGCGTTTGTCGGCAAACTGGGAATCCAGTGACTGCTCAAACAATTGCTGTAGCTGCTGACCATTGACAAATAAATCGGACAACTTTTGATTTAACAGTGATTTCACCGACGCCTGCAGCAGGTCCTGCGCTGCAGCGTTCGCATATTGAATACTTCCCCTTGCATCCAGCACCATCACGCTGGAAGCCAACAGATCCAGTCCGGCCAATGATTCCAAAATTACTCCATCATAAAAAAAAGGCCGCCAGAGCAGCCTTACTTCTCGTTTGTCAAAAACTTCTGCCCGGCGGTCAATTCAATCCATTGATTTCGTGCTGCAGTGAATCGACGTTTTGCTGCGTTCTGGTAATTTCCTCTTTCAGTTGCTGAGTACGTTCCTGATATTTGGCGTAATTTTTTTCGCTGCCGAGGCGGTCCGGTTCGCCATTGTTGTACTGGGCGTTCAGATCGTTCAGCTTTTGCTGCTCGGTTCTCAGCTCATCTCCCAGAATCTGCTTGCGCTCTCCATCGCGTCGTTTCTGGGTAGCTTCGTCCACTTTGGGGAAATCTGCCGGCGCTTTGGCGGATTTCTTCGGTGCAGGGAAAGTAGTCAGACCTGGCAATTCAATTTTTTTGCACCCCTTGCCGTCTCCGACGTTGCCGTACGATTTGACCCCGTTGGCATCGGTGCAGACGTAAATATCAGAATCCGCACTGGCGCGTCCAACCATGCCGGCACTCGTCAATGCAAACAGCACTGCAAACAAAAAAGGTTTCATGGTGTCGCTTTTTTTCAAATTGGAATGTCAGTTTAAAACAAGAACGACAACATTACCAATAGAAAACAAAACAAAGCGAGGCATGCCTCGCTCTGTTTCACCGTTCCCTGTGATTAAAATGCCAATTACTGTGAGAAGTACATATCGAACTCAACCGGGTGGGTTGTCATGTTCAGACGTTCCACTTCCTTCTTCTTCAACTCGATGTAGGCATCGATCATGGTGTCGCTGAATACGCCACCACGGGTCAGGAATTCGCGGTCTTTGTCCAGATAACCCAATGCCTGCTCAAGCGACTCGCATACCGTTGGGATCAGTGCATCTTCTTCTGGTGGCAGATGGTACAGATCTTTGGTAGCGGCTTCACCTGGGTGAATCTTGTTCTGCACGCCATCCAAACCTGCCATCAGCAATGCCGCAAAACACAGATAGGGGTTCGCCAGCGGATCAGGGAAACGCGCTTCAACGCGGCGACCTTTTGGATTGGCAACATAAGGAATACGGATCGAAGCCGAACGGTTACGTGCAGAGTAAGCCAGTTTGACCGGCGCCTCAAAACCTGGAACCAGACGTTTGTACGAATTGGTACCTGGATTGGTAATCGCATTCAAAGCGCGCGCGTGTTTGATGATTCCGCCGATGTAGTACAGGGCGAATTCAGACAGGCCTGCATAACCGTCACCGGCGAACAGGTTCTTACCGTCTTTCCATACGGACTGATGCACGTGCATACCGGAACCGTTGTCGCCAACGATAGGTTTCGGCATAAAGGTCGCTGTCTTGCCATAAGTGTGGGCGACGTTCCAGACGACATATTTCAGGTTTTGGGTCCAGTCAGCACGCTCGACCAGTGTTGAAAACTTGGTCCCGATCTCGTTTTGACCGGCACCGGCAACTTCATGGTGATGTACTTCAACCGGAATGCCCATTCCTTCCAGAATCATGCACATTTCCGAACGCATGTCCTGGAAACTGTCGACCGGAGGAACCGGGAAGTACCCGCCTTTGACGGTTGGACGGTGGCCTGAATTGCCACCTTCCAGTTTTGCATCGGTAGACCAGGACGCTTCATCAGAGTCAATTTTGACGAAACAGCCAGACATGTCGACTTTCCAGCGCACGCTGTCAAAAATAAAAAATTCCGGTTCCGGACCAAAGTAGGCAGTGTCGCCCAGACCAGATGATTTCAGATACGCCTCAGCGCGTTTGGCAATCGAACGTGGATCGCGGTCATAGCCTTTTCCGTCAGACGGCTCGATCACATCGCACTGCATGAACAGCGTGGTTTCTTCCATGAACGGATCGATATTGGCGGTGTTTGAATCCGGCATCAACAACATGTCAGAGGCTTCAATGCCTTTCCAGCCGGCGATCGACGAGCCATCGAATGCATGACCCGAATCAAATTTATCCATATTAAACTGGGAAACCGGCACGGTTACGTGTTGTTCTTTGCCTTTAGTGTCAGCAAAACGAAAGTCGACAAATTTGACTTCATTGTCTTTGGCCATCTTCAAAACTTCTGCTGGGGTCATTGCCATGCGAAACTCCTTAAAGAAAACTGGGTAAATTTATGGGGGATCATTCAATTCATCCTGATCCATCAAGCTTGCCTACTGTATGCACGTTCTATGCCAACTTGTAAGGTGGGCAATTTTAAAACAAAACCGACTATCTCTCCTCATCAAAAGCCTGAAATCTCAATTTACATTTATTTATACGCACCAAAACAGGGATTAAATTTAGTCAAGGCACTTTTTTGGTGCCCGTCGGTTAAAAATTGGTGCGCGCATTGTCGGGAAGTCCACGATTCTAGGCCAAAGTCAAAAAAATTTAAGAATATTTTTTCGGTTACTGAGGCGCTGGGCAATAA